>WLWD01001188.1_pt1 | contig 16471 bp, 11 predicted proteins | sample 6712731 | NCBI WGS metagenome assembly WLWD01 (sample SAMN12718690, study PRJNA576275) | sponge metagenome | isolation source: marine sponge | host: Mycale hentscheli | place: New Zealand: South Island, Marlborough, Capsize Point | collected 2014-11-01
TTTCAGCATCTTCATCATCACTGAATTTTACTTCTGCTGGTAAACATTGAAGGTCTTTGAACTCTTTAACAGCTTCTAAAAAACTGGCATAAATTTCTTGTCCATTGCCTTGAAAGCTAGCAGCAGGGCATTTCAGATCACCTCCACCACCACAAACTACACAGCACTTCCAATCCATGGTTTCTAATACTACCACATGGTCACCACATGGATTTTTAAATTTTATTTTCACGGATTTTAATTTCGTGCATGCAAATACATTATCCGCGAAAATATAAATTTTCGCGCATATAGCAAATTCTTTGACTAAAAGTTAGTTTGGTTTGATGCCAAGTACAGCAGTAGTCATAATGATTTTTTTTGGCACCCCTTCTGAAAAGGTTTAATAGACTATAAGGAGTCACAGTGCAGAATATTAAGCTTTTGTCCAGTCAGTAACAATACCTTAAATATTTCCCCCAAATCCACTTGACTATATTCTACCACCAATTGTCAAGTATCCATTACTAGAGAAAGTTATTGAATGCATGATAAGACTCAACTTCTAGTGTTTTGTGAATTGAGTACAAACTAATTCACTCCTGTCAATTTGCTAGTTGTTGGCAATAGTTTATTTATGGGATACAAGTATACCAATTATAAAACTGGCTCACTCACATATTAGGGTGTAATTCGTTGATTGTATTATATGAACTCTTGGATACCGAACTGGCAAAATGTATGGCATGAAAAATAAAACCTCTCATAACATGAACTATGAGAAGTTCAGAGGTGGATTCATTTGACTGGGAGGTGATTTCCTTGAAGGAGTATTTGGAGCTTCTTTCACTTTCAAACATATTTAACAATACTCTAAAAACACTCTCTTAGGTGTAAGTGTTAGTATGGTCACAAACATTATCATATTCTTCTCAGAATAATAAATATTATTCAGTAATTACTTCCTACCCTGTAATTATAGGAAAGACATCACAAAAGTGAGGGTTTTTAAATTGTATTATAATGTAAATAATAATAAGAATAACAACAATAATAATAATAGTATAACCAATCTCAACGTTAATGGCGAATCTAAGCGTTCCATGTGTGAATGATAGCTTCAGCGTGGATCTATTCTCTTTAATGTTTCGACAGCTTCATAACTATGACGTCAGGTTGAATTATTAATTGGAGTGGTCTCTGTTGGGTTTCCTAAATCATGTGCGGCTTTAGCTTTCTCTGCATCATACTGAGATACTGAACGCATCACATATATAGATGCACAAGAGGCTGCCAATAGCACGATATAGTCTATTGTTAGATTATAATATCTCTTGTGGTAGTAGATTGAAGGTGTCCTACGTAAATTAATATACCAATCATTCCTCCCTCAATAACCAGTGGTAAGAGAAAGATAATACACTGGTGTACATAACCAATTTCAAACTTCCTTTTAGTGGTATTGTATCTGATCAGGCGATGTCTGAATATTGGCACAATGAAGTGTCCCATAAATGCTAATGCCTTGGATGACAGAGCTAGTACTCCTCCAGCAGCTGCAATGGCCAAGTTATATTGGAAGGTAAGTTTGAAGCAAGAAACTGTCTCATCCTTGTATTCAGTACAGTCCTCGATGTAAGTGCCATTGCTGTCAAAGCAGTCATAACCATCATCACATTTATTTGATTCTTTCATTATTAGTACACTCCAAGCTATTAGGAGAGAACCAGTTAGTGATAATACACCGACTGAGTAAGTTGCCACGAAAGCTCTATCATTTAATTCAGCTTCAAAAATGTAACACTGGACTTTATTTCCTACTTTTCTTTCCTTCATTTCATTGAACACTATCTTGGAGACAGAGTACATGAAGGTCCGCAAAGAGTTGCTTATTTTTGAAACCTGGCGAATACTTTCACAGTATATCAGCATTGGCACTATAAATATAGCCATCACAGAAACAATACCGTAGGTCAGATATGGGTAGAGATAGCCTATACCAACATAGAAATCAATGCTGTGATTTGTAGCCATACTTGCTCCTTTCTTTCCTTGTTCTTTTTGCCAGAATAAAAATGGTTTCTTTTGAGTTTCTTATATAGCAAGTTTAGTGGTGAAGCCACATAATTGGAAAATTCAGCTGTACTGGCATTTGGTACTGAAAGTGTGGACATACCTCAGTGCAATTTGTAGGTTGCATGTTCTGAGCTGAACTGGCAGGGCTGTGGTTGCAGAGTGCAACCTTGTGGCTGGTCTAGGTCAGTAGGCAGATAAGGTTAGGGTTGTTAGTGAACTATTATTGAATTCATAAATTAGGGTGCTGCTGACAATGCCCATGCATATTTTTAGTTAATTAGATTTAGGTTGTAGGAGGACTAACTCTTACTGTTTGTAGGCCTATGGCAAGCAGCGGACCCTGAAGAGCACTGCTAGTGGACCAACTATATAAAAACCAGAAGTTGGTACTGTGTTTCTTCTCAGCTACAAGCTTCTGAAGCCTCAAGTATAAAATCCAAAACTCTGATGACAATACCGCCGCTGGCGAGCTGATTCTTTGTCCCCTGCCTCATTAGCTGATTGTCTTCAAAAGCTTCGTTTTAGTTTTTCTCTAATCTTTTTTATTTTGTCTAGTTGATTGTATTCATTTGCTTTTCTCGGCAGTGCACCGGCATTTTTTTCTTTTAAAAAAAATTAAAACGAAGGTTTTGTTCCCAAGGTCAAAGTCTACCTGTATATGAAGTTTGGAGTCATTCCCATTCTTAGATTTACACAAAATAGGTTTCAGAACTAAAATAAGACCTCGTAGAGATTATTTGTGTATCCAACTTTTGTTTGTACTGATTGTAAATAGTGTTCTTGTCTGGCATCCAAAGGTAAACAACTTATTGCCAACTGGATTGATTCTACAGTCATTGTTTGATTAGGCTTATACACTAGTGCATCATTTATTTAGAATGTACTACTGAGTCCATTGGATATCTGCATACTCAATATCTTCATTTTTTCCTAAGTTTATACATTATTCAGTATTTAGCTATATCACAATAGTCATTATAATCATATGCTTCAATCACATAATCAGTTATTATCTGTTGTATTCTATGAAGTTGGTACTTCTGACTTAAATATTTTCAATAGAATAAAAAAATATTGAAATATGCAGTCATTAGTGTAACTATTTATTTACCTGTCATAACTTGGAGATACCGTGGGCACTGCAAGTCACAGATCTAGTGGTATACAAGAAGAACAAAGTACTGATTCAACAAAGCTACAGAGCTACTAAAACAAAAGGCAAGCTGCTGTACTGTACAGGGGCACGCGTGGTTAGGTTTATCAATTGTGAATTGTGGGTGGGATTAATAGAATATTTCCTGTTCCCCTCATCCCATGCAGCCCCCTGGGTTTGCTTTAATTTTGCTGCTGACTTTTTCATTCTCTATTAACTAAGAAACTATATTTTCAAGTTGACACCCTTTACTCTAGAGCTCCCATTAGTCAAATTCAACTAGCCAATATTTATCAGCCTGATAAAGTATTGGCGAGCGAGCTAAGCAAGCAAAGACACTGTCAGGGATAGCACAATCAAATATTAGGGATATTTGTTTGTGTGTGGACATACGTATGTCATTTTGTACATGTGTGGACGTACAGTACGTATGTCATTTTGTACTTTGACCCTCTAGCTTTTGTGTTCATTTATGGTCCACCCCAACCGACCCATAACCATTCCTTTAATTAATCAATCTTTACCTGTGTTATCCATGCTAACCCTCCCCCCCCCCCCCCTCCCCCCCCCATCCCCTTTAGTATAGGTTGTTTCTGGCATGATCTGAATGGTACAGGGTGCAGTTAGGTCTTACAAACTTTCCAGAGTTCATTTAAATTAGGGGCAGTGGTAAATTAATGTGCTGTTTGTCATAGCTATGCACCCAACCAACAGTGTTGTTCTTACTTGAAAATATTTTGTTTGCCTGTCTAATCACAAAGAGAAATACAATGTTAGTCTTATTTCCAGTGAACGGTGTGTGTGTGTGTGTGTGTGCACATGTGTGTGCACATGGGTGTGGGTGGGGGGTCAGTGTTTCTCAACACAAGTTTGTCGGTGCCTCCATATGGTGCCCTCCAGTCAGTGATTCACTAGCTTGGATTCAACAGGTTGTTAGGAAGGTAGTGGCAGGAATCATCCAGAGTTATGTGCAGAGGGTAGCAGAGACAGCGTTGCCGGACTCCCAGTGTGGCTTTCGCAGGGGAAGAGGTTGTTCAGATATGACGTTTGTGGTGCGACAACTGGCAAGGAAAGCAATTGAGCACAGGAGGCAACAATTTCTCATCTTTATAGACCACAAAAAAGCATTTAACTCTGTGCCTCGTGATGCTTTGTGATTGGTAATGAAGAAGTTGGGTGTCCCAGAGTCACTCGAAAATTGTACAGACGTTCCAAGAGGGAATGGAGCCATGGTCAGAGTTGGTGAGGAGATAGAGGTGAGGAATGGCTTGAGGCAGGGATGCACCATGGCACCCACACTGTTCAACCTGTACTCTTGTGTGATTGTGGAGGCATGGCTAGAGAGGACGAAGAATGTGGAAGGGGCAGGGGCGTGCCCACTACAAGCTGGATCAGCAGTTATTTCAAGAAGCACTAGTGAAATTGAACATGTGACTGAGTTCCAGTACTTGGAATCCATCATTGCTGAGAACGGTCAGATCAATGTAGAGGTGGACTAGCACATAGCCAGAGCTTCAGAGGCGTGTGGTGCTCTGAGGTGAGCAGTGTTTAGTGATCACATCCTCACCCTCAACACTGAGAAGATGATATACCAGGTCGATGAGTGCTGGATACCTCTGCGCTGACACCTGCAGAAGTTGGACTCGTTCCAGCACATCCGTACTGTGCTGGGGATACCCAACAGGCAGCAGTGGGAACAGCACATTACCTCTGAGGTAGTCAGAGAGAGAGAGAAAGATAGGGTGACCACATGACTACCACTAAGAAGCTGCAGAAGTGCTGGCTGGAGTGGCTAGGCCTTGTTGTTGCCAGGATGCCAGACAACAGCATGCCCAAGATCACTCGGTTGGGTTGGTTACCACAGCCACACCCTTGCTGTGGTCCCAAGAGAAGATGGAGGGATGTTTTGAAGAATATCACAAAAATTCTTAAAGCAAGTGTCTAACTAACCAATAAATATAGTTATTAGCTGCATTTCCACAGTGTATGTGGCTTTCCTCCATCTCAAAGTATGTAGCTCCACCCTCTACTTCTCGTGTTCTCCCCTACCTGATTTGTGAATACTTTGTCAGTGTGATTTACAAAATATCATTTACACATGTTAATGACTTATCAGAACTTTTATAAGTAGTAGATTTTTAACAACTAAATAATTCATGCTAATGAAATGAATTCGGGATATATACATGTCTTCATTTCAATTTGTGTAGGCGTACCCATACCCTTTTTGTTCTGCTAAGGTGCCAGCGCACGCTATGAAGTACCATGGCAATCTTCATCAGCATTTTACTACGGGTATTTCTTGAACCCAATATAAATGATAAGCAGAAAAAAACAGAGCTGCCAAAACAGCAGAAGAGTGAGAAGAGAAAAACGAAATGAAAAAGACGTGCTCAAAGAATGGCTAAAAAAAAAAAAGCTGGTACTGTAGAGCAGGTAAGATTACATTAAAATTGATGTTAAAATTAGTCCTAAGGGCAAATAAAAAAGTATAGTGCTTATAAAATAAGTATAGTAACTGCTATGAATAAAATCTGAGAATGTGTGGAATAGTTACAGAATTACAGCCAGCACTGGTGCTAATTGAAACTATAATTTGTTGTTTTAACTTACTGTCAATTACCATTAATGAAGGGAATATTTCCACTAAAGTACCTTTAGCTTCTGAATCTGCAGAGACAGCCACAGATATGGGTAGAAAATTTCTTCTCTACACTACACAAACACTTCTTTTACCGAATGTAAAGAACCATCTGATCCTGATGCTCTCCTATGCAAGTTGATTAAATGTGAAGAATAAAAGATTACGTAATATTTTCCAGTGTTGTTTTGGATCATAGATTCCAGACATGTTTAGGTTTTAGTTCATGCAAAAAAAAATCTTGAAGGCTTTTTGTCTTTTTCCATAATATTACCTGAAGATTTAGTTATTTTTTTGTATTACTTCAATATCATGTAAAAGATTAAATCTTTTACATTTTTTGTTTCACTATCAATTTATATCAATTGTTTTAGTGTTGCTCCTCGAATGTGACTTATGTGAATAATTTATATACACCCCCACCCCGAAAAACTTTAAAAAAATAAGCATATTTCTATGAAATCTTGGGTATATTAATAAAGTATTTTTATATAGTTTAGAAAATGTTCAGTTATTCATATCAAAGCTACATTAGCTAACTTACAATATTCTATAGTTATAGCTTTTCTTCTTGCCTATCCCCTTAGCTCGCTCCGCTGACTTCAATGGGAACCATTTTCTTGTTATCAGGTTCTTTGAAATGTGTCAGAAAGACTCAACAGAGTCTAAGCATCTGATAATTATTTTTGATATCTAATACTACTACTTACAACAGTTAAAAATTGGACTTTAAATTGAATTAGCTTAAAGTAGTAATGGATGAAATTATGAAATAATAAAGTTTTGAGTGAACAGGACATTGAATTGGAGAGAAAGTTCAGCAACGATTACAAGATTTGCCTCGTTCACGACACATCTCACATTTGCCTGTATCATGCTCTCCTTTGCCTTGTTTAGTAGACTCCACTCTTCTTCTCTCTGTAGCCGCCTTCTTCCCACTACGTACCAGAAATGACTCCACAGCGCGTTTAATCATCTTCTCCATGACTTCTTTGCTAAAAACAGGTAAGGCTTTAGCACTACATTTCTTACATTCTTGATAATACTTGCGGCAGATCTTCCTCTTCTTCAGATCTATCATGCACCAGGAGTAGTGAGAAGTCCAGTGATTGTGGCAACGGCAAGTGAAGTGAGCTTTACCGTGCTTGCAGTAGAAACGCTGCTTGTTTTTAATATCACCGCTGCATTTTTGTTCTTCTAATTCTTTAGAAATGATATACTTCATGTGAAGTCAATATTACACGCTTTCCTCTAGATTTTCCCATTAGTTAAAATTCAACTAGCAATTTCTTTTTCTACCTGATTGTTAAGTTTTTTTTTATACAGCATCAATTTCTTGTTTACAGATTTCTCTCATTGGGAAATGATCACATGACCAATAGTGTAAAGTCCCTGGGGAAGTCCAGCTAAGTTTAGCTCACAATAACATATTGATGGTTATGGTACATTAATACTTAGTGAAGAGGGAAATGTTCACACATGGTCAACCTCTAGCGAGTCAGGTTGTAAGGCTGGCCTCTCAGTTGTCGTCTGAGACTTCTGCTCTTAGTAAACCAGACAGGGAATGTTTATTGTAAACAGTTCCCCGCTCCGGACTTCTCACTAACTAGCTAGACACTAGTTATATACTGTAATCGGCTGTGGCTTGATAAATTTAGACATAAACAGTTAGAGTAACAATGAGAAGTGAAAATGATAAAACGGGTAAACAGAGGCGATACATGAATGTGATGCGAGGTAATACGCATGTACTAATGAAGATGAATTGGGCATGCTCACTAAGTGTAAATGTGAAATGATATAAAAGTGAAATGATAACTAGTTAATAATGTCAAGTTAAGTGTTCAGTTTTGGTTTGGTCTTCACACTTAGAGTATTAAACATATTCTCATTTTTTTCTTGTTTTTTTTTTATGTTATTGGAAAGAAATAATGTCATTCTTGTCCTTACACTTTAAACAACTTGGAGGGTCACCGAAAGAGAGCAATGTCTGCATGACTTCACTACTACTATAGATATCCTCACAGTGTCCATAAGAGAGCAATGTCTGCATGACTTCACTACTACTATAGATATCCTCACAGTGTCCATAAGAGAGCAATGTCTGCATGACTTCACTGCTACTATAGATATTCTCACAGTGTCCACCAAATTAAAGTAAGAAACATCATTAAATAAAATTACAACAACAAAAAAGACCTATATGGATTATCTAAGAATCTTTTTTCAATGAATTCCAATAGAAGTACATACAACAAATATGTGAGAGTTTATACAAGTGAAATTTAGCTATAAGCTAATAGAATAGGAATGTTGAGGTATACAAGTGTGAATGTAATGACTGATATAACTCGTGCTTCAAGCTTTAATTATTGATATGGACACTATTTACTTCTCTGCCAGTTAATTTTGCCATCTCATACCAGAAAAAAAAAAACTAAATCAGCAACACTGTAAGAAATGTGAGGCTTCCATCCAGCTATCCTATGGCTGGAAATTATCATTCACTTTTTGCTCAAACTTATTCTTTAGTTTAAATGTTTTGTTCTTTTATTTGTTGTTTATGTTACTGTTGTCAATTTATAGGTTAAGTCTAAAACACATATACAGACAAAGCTAGCTTTTACAAGAAAATAAACTTAACAATAGCAGTTATGACACCATTGTTGGCACATAGTTAGCAGCATCGCTGTCCTGTTTCAATGCATTTCTCACACCTTTCTTCATCGTGAGGTCCTCGTATTCTTCTGATGGGGTCACCTTGTCTTTCAGGACGTTCCTTCCTCCCTGTACGGAACAGGAAAGACTCCACAGTCAGATGAGCCAACTTCTCAATGGTTTCATAGGAGAACTGAGGCCAAGCCTTCGTTTCACACTTCTTGCATTGCTCATAGTAGCGGTAGCAGATCTTCTGTTTCTTCAAGTCAATGATGCACCATGAAAATACCGAGTTCCAGTCATTGTCTTCCTCGTCACAGTCATAATGGCCTACACCGTGTTTTTCAAAGTATCTCTTACTTCCTCGTATGTTGAGACCTTCGTAGAAAGACTTCTCTTTCGGTATGTCACTAGGTAACACACCTTCCTTCTCCATAGCATCCAGTATTATTTCTTTGATGGTCTCAGGAGAAGGTTCAATGGACGAAGTTAAGCTTAGCTTACCAAACTGGTCACAAACGTTAGCAGCCATATTGGGCTGTATAGCTGGCAAGGAGTTGTGCTGGTTTCTGCTCTGACAAATGTCTACCCTGAATTTTTATAGCCGGTTAGAGCGGATATGAGTTTCAGGAAGACAAGTTGGAGTTGAGAACGACAGATCCTAAAATAGCATCAACTATTATTCATAGAATCTGAGAATTTTTAGACACAGACAGAATGAATAAACTAAGTGAGTTACAAATTTTGTGCTGGAGGCTATTACCTAATGACTATAGCAGCAGTTTGATGGGAGGAGTTTGCTTGGCCTTTAGCCGCAACCAAAGATTTGTATCGACACAGCATCTAGCTACAAAGGGTGTTAACTAAACTAGTTTCTTGTTAGCCATACTTTAATTAGGTAGATCATAAATTTTTGATTAAATTTTAGTTCTTCTAGGCACGTGCTGTGTATTAGAACTCTATCCAGACAGTTACAACATGACATAAGGAAAATTAATTTATATGAAAATAGTTTAACTAGTAATTCAAAATTCACCCATATACAGCCATCTTAGATGTTATGTTGTTGTTTTGCTGTTATTGTTTTACTCTTGTTATTGTTTTACTCTTGTTATTGTTTTACTGTTGTTGTTGTTTTCTTCTTCAGTCTGTGTTCAAATTTTGTTTCTACCATTCTAGAATCAGATTTAATGCTTACTGCATAATGGCAATGATTAAATGATTATATATCCAGCTTGCAAGCTGAGTAGACACAAGATATGACAGTAAGACATGACATAACACAGTACTGTACATTATAGCTCATCTTAAAGTTAGAAGATTGAGAAAAATAGTTTTGACATTTAAGAAGTTTGCATAAGGCTGTGCTGATTAGAAGTGCAAGTAGGATTTTGTTCCTTTATAGGTGCACTCTGACCAGAACTGAGCATTGGGTTATCTTTTACTACTTTATAGCTACATGTAGCTATTCCCTGGTAGCTAACATTTTTGGCCTCTATCTTGCAGATGCTTTCTCTCCACTTTCTTATCAACACTCACTCCCTCTGTTTGTTTTCACTTCTTCCTGTTTGGTTTAAAAAACTTTAGTTAATCTCCTTCTTCATCACTGACTCTGGCAATTCCAGTTTAACACTGCTTTCAACAATTACACATCTGCTTAAAAAAAATTCATATCTCTTTACTTCAGATAAACAGATTTGTCAAAGGACCAAGACTGGGATGAGATTGCTGAAAGCTGTACTTACCTTTTCTTTTATGTACGAAACTTCCTTGTATTTCTCTTTTATCCAATCCTTCTCTGATAAATTGCTGCATTTGCTTTAGTAAAAGGTACATAAATAATAGTACTATTGTAATCAATCAACATGTCGCATTCAGTTTAGTATTATGATGCTTAGATGATTACTTACTGTTCAAGATATATACACGGACATATTTGGCCAGCCCCTGGAAACTTCCCTTCTTCAAAGTGTTTAAAAATTGTAGAGATTGTTGACTTAACCTGGTATCAAAACATGGAATAGCACACGCATACATACTAAGGATCTCGGTATGTTCTAAGGTGGCATATATGATGGAATAATATTTGTGCTATAGTTGCTGTGGTAGCATGGATTACAAATGTTCTTCCATTGTGTTATTCCCCTCCTCCAAGCCCCTGTGGAAAAATGCTAGCACTTAATATTTGCAACTCTGTACTCTGGAGTTCTAGAGAAAATAACATGTTTTATGAAAGATGTATGCCATGCAGAGACTTTAAAAAGCAGCTGCAACAATAACAAAAAATTAGTAATGAATTCCCTTTTGTTGTATCTCAACACTTTCATTGTATTCCTCTATCTTCTATTTATAAAGGACATGACCTGACTGTAATACTTTTGACAAAAATATATGAAATTTTAAATCTTCATTTTCCATACCTTGGACCAGAAATACAGTTGCCACTCAGTCAGTTATAAAACCAGTGGGTGTAGCTAGCTACTGGCTCATGGGAATCAATGTGTTTATATAGTTGTCATACCTTTAGGAGCCGGGTAGTAATTCTGTACAACCCCAGGGAAATTCCCCTTGTAAGCAAGCTTGTGCACGCTCTTCGTTGTGAGGTAAGAAGCCTTACATGTATAGAGTACTGTATTGGCTTCCTGGAGGCTAGCGTATGGCTTAATAGGAATACATGTACTATGGCTTCAGAATGTTGTGCTTACTCAATACTTGAGAAGTTTCTAGAAGGAATGGTCTGGTGTCTGATACCACTCAGACTATTAGCTGGTTTATTTAATCAGCAGCAGCAGCAATAGTATAAAACTGGAATCAATATTTATCTCAGTAGTTATCTTAGGACCAGAAATAACACTTCAGCTGAATTCAATCAAACATCTAGTAAATTCAATCAAACTTCTAGTAAATTCTGTGGCCATGCACTTTGTTTTTGGTCTCTGTGTATTATGATGATATTGTAGCATTTGTTGCACTGTCTCTAAATAGCATTTAGATGTCAAGTTATTCAGAGGGCTAGTACAACAAGTAGTTGTATGCGGTGAAGTTGAAACTGCAAGTTAGAATAGAGTATCTTGTATTTTATAATGACTGCCAGCCAATGGAGCAAAATGGCACAAGTACAAATGTAAGAGCTTGTAGTTGATGTACAGCTACTTGCTGGTGTTCCAATGGAATATAGAGTTCATTTTGCAGTGGAATAGCTGGAGCACTGCAGCTCTGACTACTGTGGGTGGAAGTTACTGGTTAGCAATCGGAATTAAATCATTAGTTTTGCAGAGTCACCTTTTCTGACCAGCCACACAGTCTAGTGAAGTGGGAACTCCAGTTGTAATGGTCATTTAGTGGGAACTGTTATCTGTAACTACATCTTAGGACACCTGGTTGGCCTTTTTCTTTTCTTTCTTTTTTTTTTTTTTTTTTTTTTTGTAACTTCCTTGTTATTATTATTTGTTAACTGTGCTAGCTAGCCCGCCGCCTTCCTTTGTAGTGGTATAGTTTGTCTGATGTAATTCCATCCCACTTTGCTGATCTAGTGGCATGTGGTTGTGCAATACCAAGAGTTGTGCAATGTCTCTTCATAGTGACTGTATTGAGTACCATTTACAATAAAACCCTCACTGTATTATATGACTATTTCAGTATCATGTAAACTCTTCTCTGTAACATGATACTTGTAGTGTCTGACATTTATCATTTGAGACTGAGATTACTACTAACACTAACTGAATGGCTACATTCCTACCTAATTATCTTCACATTAATTATATTTCTGATAGCATTATTGAAGTGAAATAGCTGATATCTGTCAGATAACTGATCTGGTTAATTCTACTTATGCAATATTATTTTTCTTTTACTTTTTTCAAGTAGTTGATGTGGCATATATAAAAAAAACAATATTTTTGAAAATACTGCAAATGATATGAAATACATTCACATGTAGCACACTGCACGACTCTATAACGTCTTCAAAAAGCCGCACAACGGTACTGGACTCTATTTACACAAATGTTCATGTGTTTCCCTCTTATTTCGTAAGCATTCTCTCACTCTCTGTCCCAATTTAAAACTTCCTCCAACAGCTTCTTCCCAGGTGCTTGCACTTGGCGCACCTATCTTCATCGTGGGGCTTGTTGTTTGTCATCCTGCTGTCTCCGCTGGGCCCCCTGTAGACACTCTTCTTCAGCCCAGTTCTGAGCATGTACTGTTCCACGGCGTACTTGGCCATGTATTCTACGGCTTCTTCGGAAAACTCCGGGTTCACCGATGCCTCACATTTCTTACACTGTTGCTGGTATCGGTAGCTGCAAATCCGCTGCTTGCGGAGGTCCAGGTAGCACCAGGAGTGTGCCGAGGGCCAGCGGTGGTGACCTTTGGAACAGCAGAACCATGCAAAGCCCTTGGTGCTGTAATATCTTAAGCTCTTCTTGTTGACTCTGGCCGGATCAAAGCGACCTTCTCTTGGGAAGTCCATGGGATAGAGATCTTGTTCCTCCATCACTTCCAAAATGATCTTCTTAATCTTATCCGGGTGAGCTTCAGGTTTGTAGCCTCCAGATCTGAGAGGAGGTCTCAGTTCTTCCTCACTATCTGTTCCTTCTTCATTATCAGTCTCTTCATCTTCGCTGTAATCTCCTTCTTCACTTTCTTCATCTTCATCACTGGACCTGTGGTGCAAATCGTCTTCATCCTGTGAGCTATCGTCTTGCTGGTAGTAGCCACGCTGTGTGAATCTGCTTCTTGGTAGCGGTGATATGCTGTGGTGGTAATCACTTCTTTTGACTTTATCTCTGTTGTAGAAGTATTCATCTGTCTCATAGCAGTTGCTGGGAGCAATGTAGTGTGCCATCTTGCACTCTGAGTTTTGCAACTAATGTACTTGCTTCTGTTGTTCAGCTGCTTTTATAGTATTGCTTGTTATTGCTTAGTCATCTGGTTTGGGGATTCCCCTGGGGTATTTCCTAGGGACTGTCCAAAAATGTCTTGGTACACCACCTCTAGAAGTTTCTGTCTGGAATATATAGGTCAGTGGAGTGTGTGGGTGGGTGTTAGCCACACCCCCTAATGAATACTATAAATGGCTTAGCGTATTGTTTAGCTTAGCTTCTTTTTTAGCCATTCCAACTAGCACGAAGCATTGAATGGAAAGAAACTACATTTCTGCTACAGTGGCCATCATTCACACCTTTGTAGCTATACCGTACAAGTTTGTGGTGTGGTTTAGTAGTTGTTGAGTTTTTGTATTGGTTGTTGTGTTACTATTTTGTATTTTTGGGGTATTTTAATATATAGCCATAAATTGGTATTTCTTGTTATTGTTTTTTAATTAGTGCATTGTATAAATTCAGTTAGTATGTAATAGCTAGAGGGACTATCATGGATTTGAGCTTGGGGTGCAGTGTTGTAGCGGTTCAGGACTTGGGATGTTTGTGTGGATGAAACAGCTCTGGTGGATTAAGGATGAAGGATTACGTAATGCGTATGTCATGCTATGTTTAGACTCACAGACTATGAATAGTGCACTCAAGTCATGAATAATGGCACGTGGTGTTTAGATCAGAAGATTACATCAGAGCATGTTTGTGCAAGCTTGAGGTTTGTGGGCTACATAGTAGCACTGCAGTGTGACCGTGTTGTGATGGCAACTACTCCATAAGTTACTTCATCTAATTTTAGGTTACATCAACAACAAAAAGTCATGAATTAGTTTTCATGGCAGAAGTTAATAAGTAAGTTATAATAATAATAATGAGACAAACAATAATAATAATATTATTATTATTATTATAACTGAGTTGTGGTACTTGTATCGTAAACAATTATCTTTTTCCTTTATCATTTAATTTTGTGAATTGCATTGTAAATTACTTCTTGCTAATACTATGATAGTAAGTTGCAAGTTACAGAATGTTTGTAGATAGTTGTAGATAGTTGTAGATACCAACGTAGGGTTAGTTGCAATGTAAGAACTGATCAATGGAGTATATTTTAACTAATGCCATCAGAGTCAATCACACTATGTACTGTAGCTGCCTTTACTGGACAACACACAATTCTGATAGTGATAGACTCATATTATGTCTCTCACTTCCTATCAATGTTTACATGTGTAGGTGTGAAATGATGCAATGCCTAGCTGAATCCAATGTATCAGTTCTGCATGCATGAGCTAGGTATATGACTATATATACAGTGTTTCATACAGGGGGGGGAGCCCTGGGATCTCCCTTCCCCCAAACTCATTTCTTTACACAAACTTTTATAATAGAATAATATACCAATTACACTCTAATGCGCCTATTTTTTTCTTTAAAAATGTCCAGAATTTCATTAAAATTAACTTCACTTAAGTCTGGGCCTTCAATGGCAATTCTCATAAGGTGAGTCAAGTTTTCATCAGACAAGCGATTCCTTAGCCTGGTCTTTATCATCTTCATGTGACTAAAATAAAAATGAAACCACAATGCTGTTAGCAACCATTTCTGGGGGTGACCTGCAAAAAAGTATACTCTCCCATCCCAGTTAACCCACACACAACATCTCCCCCCCCCCCCCCCCCCCAAACTGAAAATCCTGTATGAAACCCTGATATATATGTATATATATATATATATATATATATATATATATATCCTGCCCTACATGGTGGAGCTACAGAGTGGGACAGACTTTCTGTCGACTGGGCCTCTGGAGATTCTGTTGTGATCACTGTATACTTCCACAGTAGTTAGTTTATCTTCAGACACACACACACACACACACACACACACACACACACACACACACACACAGTCTTAACTACACAGGCAAGTCACAAGACCACTGACTAATAGTTTTGGCTAGTAAGCTAAGATTACACTTAGCGCCTACTGTATTATGCACACTCCATTGTGTGTTCAAGATAGTCACTTTACTAGTACATGTTCTCCCATTACTGCAAGCTCTAGCAAGCAGTTCCCTCAGTCACAAGTCACTGTCGCAAGTAAGTCTTGTCAATCATTCAAGTGCACCTCTCAACTGTTGAAGCATTTTGCGAATTACTTAACGTGAATTGCTATCATTGATTATCCGTGGTAACTAATACTATATTCACAAATGAGACTCTGGCTTCTTTTAGATATGCCAGTGATCAGCTCTTATTCTCATGCCCTGTCTTGTTTCTTTATAACCTTATATCTGTTTCTTCCATCCTCTATGGTTATAATGAATATTACATGTTTAATTTTTTTCCTTATGTTTACAATTATTATATTATGCTATAATGATGACTTCGAGTTTTTGAGTGAATTTGAAAGTATTAAAAAGCGATTGATTGTTGATGATAATGAAGTGTTCAATAGTCTGTGTCTATACAGACTTCCGATGTTCTAAATTCCACTTTTGATGTTTTCTATGGCACAAAAAAAAATACAGCAACAGTCAACTCAGCCCATTTCTATGCGATACTAAATATAGTATTATTCACTAATTGAAACGGTGATGTTTAAAAATAAATAATAAATCCAAGCAGGTTGGTATACTATTCAATATTTATGTACAATGTCTCAAAAATATTTCTTGGCCATATCAGGTTCTTATTTTTTTGTGTGATATATTTGCGTGTACAATTTTACCTGAAGTACCAGTCCAGCTTTTCCTGGTCTACATCTGAGTCATCTGTATCTAGTAACCCTAGCTCTTCATCAAGGTTACAGCAACCTGTCTGGTAGTCACGTGTGATCTTGCTGCATTCTTGCTTCAGGTTGTGGCTCTTCTCTCTCTTGCGCTGCTCCACCACAGAGCAATCCATAATGGATGACTTGTGCACTGATAATGCATTTCTGATGGTTTATGTAGTCTGGTTTCAAGTGTTCTAGAACATTCTAGAACTTAGGCTCTCAATGTTGCTGAGTCAGCTGTTCTAGAATATTCTGGAAGTAATCTATATCATGACTCAGCATTTTATACAGTGACATGGCAGTGTC
>WLWD01000769.1_pt1 | contig 16457 bp, 7 predicted proteins | sample 6712731 | NCBI WGS metagenome assembly WLWD01 (sample SAMN12718690, study PRJNA576275) | sponge metagenome | isolation source: marine sponge | host: Mycale hentscheli | place: New Zealand: South Island, Marlborough, Capsize Point | collected 2014-11-01
AAAAGTATACTACTGGTGTAAACCATATGTAAACCATATGTATACCATATGTATAACTTAAGTATATCAAAAGTATACTACACTGGTTATAACAAGTAGACAGCCTGCGTATATCTTTCATATTGCCGATGTATTTCAAATATTTATCATATGTAAAACAAAAGTATAATGACCACAAAAAAAAGAGATTATGCACCATAAAAATTTTGAAACAATGAAAACCAACAAAAAAGAAATCACTTCGTCCAATAAAAATAAAGATTTTGCGTGAATATTGTTTGATCATTGTTATCACTGCATGGAGAGTTCTCCGGTGAAAAAAGTACTTCATACTTGACGCTTGCCATCCTTTTCCCGATATAAATCTTTCAGATAGTATTCACAACACAGTGTCCCCTTCAAAATTCTGAACACATAAACACACACAAATTAAATTGCATTAGACTACACAGCTAAAACCTAACTTAATATTAAGACAAATAATTATACTACACAGTCTAATAAATATTTAGTCGGCAAGCGAGCGAGACTCTTACAGGGGTAACACAATTGAAAATCGGGGATGTTTGTTTATTTATATGTTTGGACGTACATATGTCATTTGTACTTTGACCCTGTCGTATTTTTGTGTTAACTCGTTGTTCTACCCCGACCCAAACTTCATTAAATAGAATCCTCCGGTTTAGCAATCATTACCCGTATCATCCTAAAAATTGAATTGTTTACCGCTCTGAATAGAGGTCCACAATATACTAGTTGAATACAGAGAAGTGTCCACAATATATTAGTTTAATATGGAAAAAGTGTCCACAATATTAGATAAATATATAGAAAAGGGTCCACAAAATTATAAGTTCGATACGGAAAAGCGTTCACAATATATTATTACTTCAATATGGATATAGGTCCACAATATATTAGTTCAATATGGAAGTGTCCACAATTATTATTTCAATATAGAAAAGGGTCCACAATACATTAGTTCAATACGGAAAAGGGTCCACAATATATCCGATCAATATGGAAAAGGGTCCATATTACATTAGTTCAATCTGGAAAAAAGGTCCACAATATATAAGTTCAATTAGAGGTCCACAATATATCTGTTAAATACGGGAAAGAGTCCACAATACATTAGTCAATACGGAAAGTGTTTACAATATATTATTCAATATGGGAAAAGATCCACAATACATTAGTCAATACGGAAAAGTGTCCACAATAAATTAGTTCAATAAGGAAAAGGGTCCACAATATATTAGTTCAATACTGAAAAGGGTCCAATATATATTAGTTCAATATGGGAAAAGGTCCACAATACATTAGTCAATACAGAAAGTGTCCACAATATATTAGTTCAATATGGAAAAGGTTCACAATACATTAGTCAATACGGAAAGGGTCGATAATATATTAGTTCAATATGGATTGCTGTCCACAATATATCCGTTCAATATGGAAAGAGGTCCACAATATATAAGTTCAATATGGAAAAGGGTCCACAATACATTAGTTAAATACAGAAAATGGTCCATAATACATTAGTTCAATATGGATAGAGGTCCACAATATATCCGTTCAATACGGAAAAGGGTCCACAATATATTATTCAATGTGGAAAAGGGTCCACAATATATTAGTTCAATGTGGGAAAAGGTCCACAATATATAAGTTCAATACGGAAAAGGGTCCACAATACATTAGTTCAATGTGGGAAAAGGTCTACAATATATTAGTCAATACGGAAAAGTGTCCACAATATATTAGTTCAATACGGAAAGTGTCTACAACATATTATTCAATATGGAAAAGGGTCCACAATATATTAGTTCAATATGGGAAAAGGTCCACAATACATTAGTCAATACGGAAAAGTGTCCACAATAAATTATTTCAATATGGAAAAGGGTCCGCAATTCATTAGTCAATACGGAAGTGTCCACAATAAATTAGTTCAATATGGAAAAGGGTCCACACTACATTAGTCAATACGGAAGTGTCCACAATATATTAGTTCAATATGATCCGTTCAATATGGAAAGAGGCCCACAATATATAAGTTCAATATGGAAAAGGGTCCACAATACATTAGTTATGTACAGAAAATAGTCCATAATACATTAGTTCAATATGGAAAAGTTAGTTCAATATGGGAAAAGGTCCACAATACATTAGTCAATACGAAAAAAGTGTCCACAATAAATTATTAGTTCAATAAGGAAAAGGGTCCACAATACATTAGTCAATACGGAAAAGTGTCCACAATATATTAGTTCAATATGGAAAAGGGTCCACAATATATTGTTTAATGTGGAAAAGATTCCACAATATATTAGTCAATACGGAAAGTGTCCACAATAAATTAGTTCAATAAGGAAAAGGGTCTACAATATATTAGTTCAATACGGGAAAGTGTCCACAATATATTAGTCAATACGGAAAAGTGTCCACAATAAATTATTTCAATATGGAAAAGGGTCCACAATTCATTAGTCAATACGGAAAAGTGTCCACAATAAATTAGTTCAATATGGAAAAGGGTCCACAATACATTAGTTCAATATGGAAAAGTTCACAATACATTAGTCAATACGGAAAAGGGTCCATAATATATTAGTTCAATATGGATTGCTGTCCACAATATATCCGTTCAATATGGAAAGAGGTCCACAATATATAAGTTCAATATGGAAAAGGGTCCACAATACATTAGTTAAATACAGAAAATGGTCCATAATACATTAGTTCAATATGGAAAAGTTAATTTAATACGGAAAAGTGTCCACAATAAATTAGTTCAATATGGATAGAGGTCCACAATATATCCGTTCAATACGGAAAAGGGTCCACAATATATTATTCAATGTGGAAAAGGGTCCACAATATATTAGTTCAATGTGGGAAAAGGTCCACAATATATAAGTTCAATACGGAAAAGGGTCCACAATACATTAGTCAATACGGAAAGTGTCTACAATATTATTCAATGTGGAAAAGGGTCCACAATATATTAGTTCAATGTGGGAAAAGGTCTACAATATATTAGTCAATACGGAAAAGTGTCCACAATAAATTAGTTCAATAAGGAAAAGGGTCCACAATATATTAGTTCAATACTGAAAAGTGTCCACAATACATTAGTTCAATATGGAAAAGTGTCCACAATAAACTAGTCAATACTGAAAGTGTCTACATATAAGTTAGACAGAAGCACCGAGGAAACTACCGCATTTAGGAATCCCGAAGGCCCTAAGCTGTAGCATCCCGAGCGAAGCAAGAGTGCTACTAGTGCTATACCTTCTAAGACCATGGCTGACACAAAATACTGTGTCAATGTATGGCAACAACGGTGTGCACACATTTCTACGGAGTACGGAGAAGAAGTTACACCCCTGAAAGAAATGTTTACCCAAGAATTGTCCACCAAATTGTGCCTTTTCGTCTTCGAAGTAAGAAAACAAAACGGAGAGTTACTGCAGCAACTTCTGGTTACTCGTGTGGTGCTAATAGCATGAACACTTTGCAATCTTCCAGCACAACTTTCACTTCTCCTTTTACTTTTAACTTCCAATCATGCTCAGTTACTATGAATATTATCTCAAATAAATAAGAATATCATCATTAGCTGTTGTAACTCACTTAATCAGTTTCAGCTAATCATCACTTTATTTTAATATCAGTATAAAAAATAAAAATATTTCTTTGTTATATCCCTAAAATTTTGAATATTATACAAATGTGTCAGAAATGTCAAGTAGCTATTCCAAACAATAAAGAAGGTGGAGTGAGCTAGGGTATTAAATGTCACAAGCTAGGGTTTTAAATGCCACAGGGGAGGATAATAAATGCCAACAGGAAGGACCCCGCCAATGATTTCGGCGAGTTTAAGAGTCTGTGAAAAATCAAGAACCTACTGCGTAATTGAAGTTTTTTGGAGCTAGTGCCTAAAATATATTATTCAATGTGTAAAAGGGTCCACAATACATTAGTCAATACGGATAAGTGTCCACAGTAAATTAGTTCAATAAGGAAAAGGGTCCAAAATATATTAGTTCAATACGGAAAAGGGTCTACAATATATTAGTTCAATACGGAAAGTGTCTACAACATATTATTCAATATGGAAAAGGGTCCACAATTATATTAGTTCAATATGGGAAAAGGTCCACAATACATTAGTCAATACGGAAAAGTGTCCACAATAAATTATTTCAATATGGAAAAGGGTCCACAATTCATTAGTCAATACGGAAAAGTGTCCACAATAAATTAGTTCAATATGGAAAAGGGTCCACAATACATTAGTCAATACGAAAAAGTGTCCACAATATATTAGTTCAATATGGAAAAGGGTCCACAATATATTAGTTCAATATGGATTGCGGTCCACAATATATCCGTTCAATATGGAAAGAGGTCTACAATATATAAGTTCAATATGGAAAAGGGTCCACAATACATTAGTTATATACAGAAAATAGTCCATAATACATTAGTTCAATATGGAAAAGTTAGTTCAATATGGAAAAGTTAGTTCAACATGGGAAAAGGTCCACAATACATTAGTCAATACGAAAAAGTGTCCACAATAAATTAGTTCAATAAGGAAAAGGGTCCACAATACATTAGTCAATACGGAAAAGTGTCCACAATATATTAGTTCAATATGGAAAAGGGTCCACAATATATTAATTCAATGTGGATTGCTGTCCACAATATATTAGTTCAATAAGGACAAGGGTCCGGATTGCGGTCCACAATATTTCCGTTCAATATGGAACAGGGTCCACAAAACATTAGTTCATAAAGAAAAGTGTCCACAATACATTAGTTCAATATGGAAAAAAGGTTCACAATATATTACTTCAATATGGATAGAGGTCCACAATATATCCGTTCAATACGGAAAAGGGTCCACAATACATTAGTCAATATGGAAAGTGTCCACAATATATTAGTCAATACGGAAAGTGTCTACAATCAATGTGGAAAAGGGTTCACAATATATTAGTTCAATATGGAAAAGGGTCCACAATACATTAGTCAATACGGAAAGTGTCCACAATATATTAGTCAATACGAGTGTCTACAATATATTATTCAATGTGGAAAAGGGTTCACAATATATTAGTTCAATATGGAAAAGGGTCCACAATATATTAGTTCAATATGGATTGCGGCCCACAATATATCCGTTCAATATGGAAAAATGTCCACAATATATAAGTTCAATATGGAACAGGGTCCACAATACATTAGTTCAATACAGAAAATGGTCTACAATACATTAGTCAATACTGAAAGTGTCCACAATAAATTAGTTCAATATGGAAAATGTCCACAATATATTAGTTCAAAAAAATGTCCTCAATGTCAGTTCAATACGGAAAAGGGTCCACAATACATTAGTTCAATATGGAAAGTGTCTACAATATAATTATTAGTTCAATATGGAAAAGGTCCACAATATATTAGCAATAAGAGGGGAAAATGTACAATAATATGTTTGCCCAACATGGAAATAAATCAGAATTTATCTCTAGGGCATAAACCAACTAAAGACATAATCATGTAAGGATATTGTCCTAGTTTTAAATACACCAAAGAATAAGTGAACATCACTAATACTTATTTTTAATGGCACAATTAAATTTATTTACCTCGAGAGAACATCAGATCCATTTATCTTGTCTATAATTTTATTAGAAACTTCCAAGTCCCCAGTATTCACAATGAAAAATCTGGAAACTTAACCTAAAAAATCAAAATCAAAAATAAATAACAAATTAAAAAAAATTAAAATAAGAATTAATGAGTATTTACTAGGTATGTATCTGAAGGTTAGCTAACACAAAAAGTCCCTTTCATTAGTATGAATGAGAGTAATGTGGATTCAGCCTAGATTAGCTGCTTGCTCTGAGGTAATATGCCCAATTCAGCATCACATCTTTGAATGGAAGTGTTAATAGATGTTACATTAACCACTCATTCATACTTTCAACCACTACACTTGTCAGGTTTCCATGGACTACTCACTGAATTCATACTAATGAAACACAAAAACTCTTGCTACAAGGATGTGCTCCTTGACCATGTTACACAACACATGCACACACATACACCATTCAGACAGCCATATCATATCAGTATAATGTGTAGCCTCTAACACTCTCTGCTCTCATGTATCAATAGATAGTTCATATAGCTTGGAAATACGCAAGTAACTGTTATAATGTATCACTAGCTCCCTCCCTTCTCCCTAGTCTTGCATAGCCAGACCCTTTACCAATCGCAATGTGGGTCTGGTCAACTGACATAAAGTTGTGTTTGCATCATCAGCAAATGAGGAGATTGCGGTAAGTTCACATGGATGTGGTATAATTAGTACTTTAGCGACTTATTTTTACTCCCACTTAGTGAATGGATTGAATACGCTCGCATTGGCATACTTTAAGTTACTGGGGTTAGACCACTCCACCCACGTGTTATCTCCTCCTTATTGTCTTCTGTATTATTCTTGCCAGCCCAATTAGCTGAGGGAAGCTGCACAACTTGCTAATGTCAGTTGACCAGATCCTTTCCCGAGACTACCTCTCCCCCCCTCTTTCCACCCTTTTACTCGCCACAATTTTCTTTAGTGTGGGTGGTCCAGTTTTCTATCACCCTATATCTATGTTCTATGAACACACCTTGTCACATTCTGTCAAGTTTCAAAGAATGAGGGTACAGCTTCTTTTCACACCCTGGAAACAAGTGTGCCATAAATAAGAATAAATAAAATTGTAAACACTAGAGAAGAGAAATATTCAAAAAGTTATGGGAAACTAGTATTGCAAACACACTTCCTCTTACTCTCTCTCTCTCATTCTTACTTTTGGTGAGCCTCCCCACACACACAAGCAAGCAGTAGTACTCCATCCATCCGACTAAAGTCCAGACCACGCGCGAGGCGGCAAAACTGGGCGGTAACGCTTCCGCTTTCGTTATAGTAACAAACTGTGCCGTCTTAGCAGATGCTAAAAAGGAGGCGTGAGTTGGCTGGGTGAGTGGGTAAAACGAGCCTTTTTTTTTCTTTTTCCCCCTACTCTCCAAAGATCTTTTATACCAATTGTTACATATTATTCAAATGGGCTTTCAATGCTCTATTTAATGATGTTTTTATTTTTGTCATAGCTCCAATAAATCTGGAGTTACAGAGTAAAATCCAAATTCCTTTAATGCACTGTAAAAAGGGAGTGGCTGCCTGTATCAAACTTTCACTCACTGTGCACTTTTAGATGATCATTACCAACAATAATAGCTAAGTATTAGATTCATTGAAGCTTCAAGTATTATTTTTTATTTATTCACATTCATTTTTTGTTTGTACCATACCCAATGCTATGGACCATTATTTTTTCATATTGTATCTTGACAAAAATTGTTAGTCTTATTCTGAATATATATGAAGTAAGGTTTAAAATAATATGTATATCAAGTGATTTAAATACAGGAGAGCTGAGAAAACTGTGCAAACAGAACAAAAAAGTGGTTTTGAGAAATAGGCTTGAATAGTTTGAAGTTTGAACTGACCAACAAGAAACTACTTGGTTTGGAAATGGCCACGAAGAAATTACATGAAACTTCTCTCTTTCATTTTAGTCCACTGGACACGTCCACATGGTCCCCGGCAGTTTCTCTCATTTCATTTTAGACCGCTGGACACGTCCACATGGTCCCTGGCAGTTGCTCTCTTTCATTTTAGTCCACTGGACACGTCCACACGGTCCCCGGCAGTTTCTCTCTTTCATTTTAGTCCACTAGACACGTTGACATTGTCCCCCGGCAGTTTCCCTCATTTCATTTTAAACCGCTGGACATGTCCACTGATCCCCGGCAGTTTCTCTCTTTCATTTCAGTCCACATGGTCCCTGGCAGTTTCTCTCTATCATTTTAGTCCACTGGACACGTCCACATGGTCCCAGGCAGTTTCTCTCTTTCATTTAAGTCCACTGGACACGTCCACATGGTCCCCGGCAGTTGAAAGATCTATCAGTTATATCACACTCATTAAAATAATTACACGCAGCAGTATCATTGGCCGTGGTCCACTCCTGAGAATTGCAATTGAGGGTCCTGAGCTTTTGGCTGTTAACTTTGATGAATTTCTAGAGATTTTCAAACAATTAAAGAATAGAAAAATTGTGCTTTGACTTTGACTTACATTTTTTATTAATAAAATAATTTTGCTCTGAGTTACAATTATAATTAAAAATTCAAGGGGTTAAGGGGGGGGGGGAGAATTACACCCCCCTCCCTCCCCTGTACATTTATTCTTATTGGCACTAAGCCTAATAATTTATTCTTTTGTTATTTGTAATGGCTAGCTAGTGCATAGTAACATTGAGAGTCACATCCCTGCATAATCTGATGCAACAATTTTCAATACACTGTAATTATGATTTCTTATGTAAATGAATTACCTTATCCTTTATCTGTTTATGTTTGTAGACATGGTGTGCATTAAATAAAGTGAACACACATGATGTGAATGCGTAAATCTAAAAGTACACACATGATGTGTAGTAAATCTAAAAGTACACACATGGATGTGTAGTAAATCTAAAAGTACACACATGATGTGTATACGTAAATCTAAAAGTTACACACATGATGTGTATAAATCTAAAAGCAAACATATACATACATGATGTGTATAAATCTTATACACACACATGAGTGCATCTATTAAAAGCGAACACACACATGCAAATTCTATGTGTTTGCTTGTTTGATACACATGTGTATGTGTTCGCTTTTAATTTATAGCATCATAATATGGTTGTGTTTGCTTCTAAATATATATCGTGTGTTCACTTGTAATTGATGCACATCATGTATGTGTGTTTGCTTTATACACATCATTTATGTGTATACGTAAATCTAAAAGATGACCATACATACTTGATACATGCTCACAAGGACATCCTAAAACACATGTTTTTAATTTGTTTATATATCATTAGGTATTTTTATTTCACATATGCTGTGTTTATTAGCATGATGTAATTTTCTCTGAACATTCCGAATTAGATATGTTTGTTTTCCACTATTAATATAGTGTGTATTTATCTTAATATTATATGTGTGTACAGAGTTTTTCTAATTCTTCGCTGAGGCAGTTCCATGTCCGGAGGAGGAGGATGAAAGAAAAGTCCGAGAGCTGAAAAGTGTCTTTGGTTTCATACAGATTTTCCTCGGACCTGTCAGTATGGCTGTTGGCTGGCAAAGACTGTGATGAAAATTAACTTTTAAACAATTAAATATTATTTCAAACAATTGCATCAATTTTTGAGACTGTCTTGATCTAATGCATTCTTATAATGACAATATTAAAAATTATTGTATTCATTGTCTTTGTCTCTGTTCTAATAGTCACTGTCACAGTTACAGACTATGGTCGTAACTAAGCTAGTAAGTGAAGCTAAACATAAGCATTGCATTAGACAGAATTTGTAACTCATACTCACACTAATGTATAATGAATTAATGAAATATCTGCGTTGTTTTGTAGAGATAATGCTCAAAGATTGATAAATAGGTGGAGAGAATGAAATCCATCTGATAATTGTCTTTCTGATATTTATGATGGCCGAATTTGGAAAAGCTTGAAAGATGAGCAGGGTGCATATTTTTTTTTCAGATGACAGTTCATTGGGCTTGCTTATTAATGTCGTTTGGTTTCAACCAAATTGACGATGTTTTAGTTGGATCATATGATTCACTTCATTCCTCTTCTTCTATAATATTAGTTGAAAAGAATAATAAAAAAGTACCTGCCATTGTCAAAGATTGTTTGTTAGTCAGGCTTCAGTTTGTTTCAACCATGGAAATGAAAATGTTACCATAGTCATTTCTTTGTAGTCCTTATTTGTAAATATTCATTCATGTGTAAATAATCCAATTTTTCACGTTAAAATTGTATTCTTCACCCCCGTAAATAAATTTTGCAAGTTTTTCAATCAACCCTCGTGGCGGGCACATTTATTCGCGAAAGGTAGCTTTATCTAGAGTGTGTGGTGTACAGTACTTCTTCGAGTGGATACTTGCAAAACAACGCTGCTGACACCGATAAGATTTTCCTGGTGCTATGGAATATGGAGATGAACTTCATTATGATACTCCCCACCGGTAAGTAAACAGCCGAGCACTTTTTATTTTTAATTTATTTTTATTTTTATTTTTATGGCTGCGGTAAGGAAGCCCCACATAGTTAGCTAGCTAGCTCTACTGTAAGTGGAAACGTTTATAACGGCGGTAAAGCCGTACATACTAGGGGGGGGGGGGTTGTAAACAGTGGTGCAACATAGTGAATAGTTATTCTGTAGTCACCAGCACAAGAACGGTTTGAATAACTGAAATAGTCGCTTGAAAGATACCAGGTAGTAGGTGGCCAGCCACAATAAACAAAAACAACTAAAAACGTTGTAATGATGGCATATTAGCTCCTACTTACTATTATTTATTTAAATTATTTTAAGACCACGTCAAATGCACGATGCTTATAGGCTAAGACACCATCCTTATAGCCGGGACCCTTCTACCTCGAGTCCATACATTCAAGAGCGATTTCAATCCGAGCCATATGATGGTAACTCATCCAGGACTTATCAAGAACAAGTATTTGATTTAAAGAGGGAGCAAATTGAGCTGAAAGAAATGATAAAGAGTTTGGTAGGTAGAGTCGAGAAACTGGAAGAAAGACAGGATGAGAAAACTGAGAATACTTCGTCTAAAAAATTACCGCCAGAACTATCGGTATGTTACTATTAGGCAATTATGCCACAGTTGCTCTATTTGGTCTTTGTTTTGCATCTTCTTGTTCATCACTAACTGTATTTCGTGTAATTATAAGAATTTGTGTTCATACTTACTATTAAGTTGTCATATAAGAATATTATGTATTATTTAGAAAACAATTGCACAAATATACCAAACTTTAGAGGACAGTCACGAAAAATTTGATTTAAGTAAAGGGTAAGTAAAAGCATGAGTTTGTTTGAGTGAATTGAAATATGCTTTGACATCCATCCATAGATCCAGTGATAAGCAAAACATTGAAGTGAAGAAAAAAAATAATGGAGGAGGTGATGCAAGGAAGTAATTCTTTTTCTCCAGCATTAATTCAAAGTAAGAATATTATTTGTACATTATTGGCTTGATAAACTTAATTTTAAAGGAGCCGTGCATCGTAACTTTCAATCGCGCAAAAGATGTCAGCGTGAAGCAGAGAGTATGCCAGTGGAAGCCAGAGAAGCTCAGAACAAAAGAGAAAAGTTAGAGCAAGAAAAGTTAGGGTAAGATATTTAGATGTAACTTGAGGTTCAACTGTTGTTTCAGTGATGGATATATGTTTCATTGGAAGAATGGGAGGGGATGGGAGCAGTAATCTTATGTGTCATACAACCATGATAATGTTATGTCTGCATGAAGCCATTTAAGTATTCGATGCAGTGAGAGTGAGACAGTAATAGTATTCACTCCATAATTCTTTAACCCTCATCACTCATGCACGAGAGGGTCATAGTAGGCATCCTGTCTGTCTGTCACACGCTCAACTTGAAAATTATTCACAATAGTAGAATTATTAATGAACTTACTCAGAATAACAATTTAAGATTAATTATTGTGTTTTTTTTTTGGAGGGGCCCCGTTTTTGAGAAAAAGTGAAGCAGTCAGTGTAGGTACTTGCCTTTGAGGGCAGCAACGCCCCCAAAATGTTGTCACATTAATCCATGTGCAGTCCCCACCCACATTTTTATAGGTGCATTTGCATGTCTACTCTGTTTAAAATGATACTTTTATTCTTTATTCTCCTTCAGTGAGTTGCATTTGTTTGTTAGCATGCCAACCATTGAGGTAATACCCCTCTTGTTTGGTAAGAGATCTATTCTTCATAGAAGCCACTTACGGCTGTCACAATGGTATTAGATTTCGCACTTTGATGGTTCATTCTGTCTGTTTGTCAAAAGCACATCTCAAAGACAGTAGCTTTAATTGTTTGAAATGGTTTTAAACTGTCTAGTACTTTCTTGTGGACTTATGTAAGAGTCAACTTTCAGAGCTTGTATAACAGGGGTCAGTTTTAATATTTTTTCCCTAAATTTTAAGGGAACCAATCTAACTCTTGTTGGGTAGGATGGAGGTGAGTGCCCTCTCTCTCATTAAAATATACACTAATAAATTAAAGCAAGGTTGACTTCGAATGGAGAAGGGAGTGAGGGAGACGGTTGTTGAGACAGAGCACGTGACTGTAAGAAAAACAACTTTATTTTCATTTGTTATATTTAATAATGGGGTATAACTAGAAATTCTAAACAATATCTATGTTATAATTTATGGTACATCATTTAAGAAGCTAGATGGGAGATTAATTTTATTTAGAATAAATATAACAAAGGGAGTTGAACAACAGCTTCATTGGTAACAATAATTGTTTTGTTTGTTATTTTTTCAGCTTTTGGAATGTAGACGAAAGGTTTTGATTGAAGTGCAGGAGAAGGAATGACTTAAAAGTTACTGTGGATTGCATGTCTGAATCGAGTGGTGGTGAGGATGATACTATGGTGGTGCAAAAACCAGTGTGGCGATCCCAAGGTACATTAGTGTAATTAGTGTAATGGTTAACTAATTTATTGTTGTAGCACTTGTTAAATTTCTGACTGAATTGGACTAGCGAGCTGACCAGCCAGAAATTAAGAAACCTAATCCGAGAAAGCTTAGAGTTATTGGATCTGTAAAGGACTGTAATCCACCAAATTGTGTCAGTGAATGGATGGTATCCAAGAGATGGATTTCTGGTACTAATGTGGTAATAAACATACTTAATTTATTCTGCATGTTTGTAGCACATCCCTACTTTGCTAATGACAAGGGAACAGAAGTTTAAAAATCACAGTTTTAGACCTCAAAAATTGTTTAATTTGTGTATTCTAGACTAAATTTAAGATGTGGCATATGTTTTCCCAATGTTGTTGGATAGCTGAACTAGTCATGACTTGTGTTTATCAGTATTAGCGGACAGTTGGGTTAGTGTTGGCTTGTGTTCATCAGTATTGGCAGACGGCAGGGTTAGTGTTGGCTTGTGTTCATCTGTATTGGCGGACGGCTGGGCTAGTGTTGGCTTGTGTTCATCAGTATTGGCGGACGGCTGGGCTAGTGTTGGCTTGTGTTCATCAGCATTGGCGGGGACGGCTGGGCTAGTGTTGGCTTGTGTTCATCAGTATTGGCGGACGGCTGGGCTAGTGTTGGCTTGTGTTCATCAGTATTGGCGGACGGCTGGGCTAGTGTTGGCTTGTGTTCATCAGTATTGGCGGACGGCTGGGCTAGTGTTGGCTTGTTTTCATCAGTATTGGCGGACGGCTGGGCTAGTGTTGGCTTGTGTTCATCAGTATTGGCGGACGGCTGGGCTAGTGTTGGCTTGTGTTCATCAGTATTGGCGGACGGCTGGGCTAGTGTTGGCTTGTGTTCACCAGTATTGGCGGACGGCTGGGCTAGTGTTGGCTTGTGTTCACCAGTATTGGCGGACGGCTGGACTAGTGTTGGCTTGTGTTCACCAGTATTGGCGGACGGCTGGGCTAGTGTTGACTTGTGTTCAGCAGTATTGGCGGACGGCTGGGCTAGTGTTGGCTTGTGTTCACCAGTATTGACGGACGGCTGGGCTAGTGTTGGCTTGTGTTCATCAGTATTGGCGGACGGCTGGGCTAGTGTTGGCTTGTGTTCATCAGTATTGGCGGACGGCTGGGCTAGTGTTGGCTTGTGTTCATCAGTATTGGCGGACGGCTGGGCTAGTGTTGGCTTGTGTTCATCAGTATTGGCGGACGGCTGGGCTAGTGTTGGCTTGTGTTCATCAGTATTGGCGGACGGCTGGGCTAGTGTTGGCTTGTGTTCATCAGTATTGGCGGACGGCTGGGCTAGTGTTGGCTTGTGTTCATCAGTATTGGCGGACGGCTGGGCTAGTGTTGGCTTGTGTTCATCAGTATTGGCGGACGGCTGGGCTAGTGTTGGCTTGTGTTCATCAGTATTGGCGGACGGCTGGGCTAGTGTTGGCTTGTGTTCACCAGTATTGGCGGACGGCTGGGCTAGTGTTGGCTTGTGTTCATCAGTATTGGCGGACGGCTGGGCTAGTGTTGGCTTGTGTTCACCAGTATTGGCGGACGGCTGGGCTAGTGTTGCTTGTGTTCAGTGTTGTTGGCTTGTGTTCATCAGTATTGGCGGACGGCTGGGCTAGTGTTGGCTTGTGTTCATCAGTATTGGCGGACGGCTGGGCTAGTGTTGGCTTGTGTTCATCAGTATTGGCGGACAACTGGGCTAGTGTTGGCTTGTGTTCATCAGCATTGGCGGACGGCTGGGCTAGTGTTGGCTTGTGTTCACCAGTATTGGCGGACGGCTGGGCTAGTGTTGGCTTGTGTTCAGTATTGGCGGACGGCTGGGCTAGTGTTGGCTTGTGTTCATCAGTATTGGCGGACGGCTGGGCTAGTGTTGGCTTGTGTTCACCAGTATTGGCGGACGGCAGGGTTAGTGTTGGCTTGTGTTCATCAGTATTGGCTGACGGCTGGGCTAGTGTTGGCTTGTGTTTACCAGTATTGGCGGACGGCTGGGCTAGTGTTGGCTTGTGTTCATCAGTATTGGCGGACGGCTGGGCTAGTGTTGGCTTGTGTTCATCAGTATTGGCGGACGGCTGGGCTAGTGTTGGCTTGTGTTCATCAGTATTGGCGGACGGCTGGGCTAGTGTTGGCTTGTGTTCATCAGTATTGGCGGACGGCTGGGCTAGTGTTGGCTTGTGTTCATCAGTATTGGCGGACGGCTGGGCTAGTGTTGGCTTGTGTTCATCAGTATTGGCGGACGGCTGGGCTAGTGTTGGCTTGTGTTCATCAGTATTGGCGACGGCTGGGCTAGTGTTGGCTTGTGTTCATCAGTATTGGCGGACGGCTGGGCTAGTGTTGGCTTGTGTTCATCAGTATTGGCGGACGGCTGGGCTAGTGTTGGCTTGTGTTCATCAGTATTGGCGGACGGCTGGGCTAGTGTTGGCTTGTGTTCATCAGTATTGGCGGACGGCTGGGCTAGTGTTTGGCTTGTGTTCATCAGACGGCTGGGCTAGTGTTGGCTTGTGGGCTAGTGTTGGCACAGTATTGGCGGACGGCTGGGCTAGTGTTGGCTTGTGTTCATCAGTATTGGCGGATGGGCTAGTGTTGTGCTTGTGTTCATCAGTATTGGCGGACGGCTGGGCTAGTGTTGGCTTGTGTTCATCAGTATTGGCGGCTGGGCTAGTGTTGGCTTGTGTTCATCAGTATTGGCGACGGCTGGGCTAGTTTGGCTGGCTGGGCTAGTGTTGGCTTGTGTTCATCACCAGTATTGGCGGCTGGTCTAGTGTTGGCTTGTGTTCATCAGTATTGGCGGACGGCTAGTTTGGCTGGTGTTCTCAGTATTGGCGGACGGCTGGGCTAGTGCTTGTGTTCATCTGTGTGGGCTAGTGTTGGCTTGTGTTCATCAGTATTGGCGGACAGCTGGGCTAGTGTTGGCTTGTGTTCATCAGTATTGGCGGACGGCTGGGCTAGTATTGGCTTGTGTTCATCTGTATTGGCGGACGGCTAGGCTAGTGTTGGTTTGTGTTCACCAGTATTGTCGGACGGCTGGGCTAGTGTTGGCTTGTGTTCACCAGTATTGGCGGACGGCAGGGTTAGTGTTGGCTTGTGTTCATCAGTATTGGCGGACGGCTGGGCTAGTGTTGGCTTGTGTTCATCAGTATTGGCGGACGGCTGGGCTAGTGTTGGCTTGTGTTCATCAGTATTGGCGGACGGCTGGGCTAGTGTTGGCTTGTGTTCACCAGTGGACTAGTGTTGGCTTGTGTTCACGTATTGGCGGACGGCTGGGCTAGTGTTGGCTTGTGTTCATCAGTATTGACGAACGGCTGGGCTAGTGTTGGCTTGTGTTCATCAGTATTGGCGGACGGCTGGGCTAGTGTTGGCTTGTGTTCATCAGTATTGGCGGACGGCTGAGCTAGTGTTGGCTTGTGTTCATCAGTATTGGCGGATGGCTGGACTAGTATTGGCTTGTGTTCATCAGTTTTGGCGGAACAGCTGGCTAGTGTTTGGCTTGTGTCACACCAGTATTGGCGGACGGCGGGCTTCGTGTTGGCTTGTGTTCATCATATTGGCGGACGGCAGGGTTAGTGTTGGCTTGTGTTCATCAGTATTGGCGGACGGCTGGGCTAGTGTTGGCTTGTGTTCATCAGTATTGGCGGACGGCTGGGCTAGTGTTGGCTTGTGTTCATCAGTATTGGCGGACGGCTGGGCTAGTGTTGGCTTGTGTTCATCAGTATTGGCGGACGGCTTGGCTAGTGTTGGCTTGTGTTCACCAGTATTGGCGGACGGCTGGGCTAGTGTTGGCTTGTGTTCACCAGTATTGGCGGACGGCTG
>WLWD01005169.1_pt1 | contig 16452 bp, 7 predicted proteins | sample 6712731 | NCBI WGS metagenome assembly WLWD01 (sample SAMN12718690, study PRJNA576275) | sponge metagenome | isolation source: marine sponge | host: Mycale hentscheli | place: New Zealand: South Island, Marlborough, Capsize Point | collected 2014-11-01
TGAGCACAAATGGCGAGCGAGCCTAAAGACTATACTATTTTTATTGACTTCTAACACTGAAGCTACTGAAAATAATGTCCAGTTTTTTATTTTAGCATACAGGGTAAAGGGATTTCAGTGCCATAGTAACAACTCTCTGCAACTGCTTGAATTGAAGGAAAAAACAACAACAACAAAACAATACACGTTATGTAAAAGTTTTCTTTGTGATATTCTTTAGCTAAGTAGTGGTTGTAACACACAATGCTTTGACACAGCTGGACATGCACCTACACAGACTTACCTTCGCAGTAGTCTAGTGGACAATGTATTTTCAGGTAAATACTGTGCGCACGGCTTATAACCATGACAAAGAGCACATTGACTTACCACCGCCACTAACTCGAATAGAAATGGAAGTCCCTTAAGTTGTCAAGTTTTAACTGCACCCGCAAAAGAATTCAAAACGGTAAACAATTCAATTTCTAGGGTGATACGGGTACTGATCGATAAACCAGAGGATTCTGTTTAGTGCAATTTGGGACGGGGTCGACAACCAAACTAACACAAAAACGCGAGGGTCAAAGTACAAAATGACATACGTACGTCCATACATATATCTAAATAAACTAGTGGTGTGCTTGAGCACAAATGGCGAGCGAGCCTGATAGTTAGGTAACATAAAATGGTACTATGTTTTAGCTTACTTCATGCAAACACTATAATAGCAGTTATGACATTTGATTTCAGCAAACAAATACAAAATCACTCTCTTACCTTATTAATGGTAACTTTTGTAGTATCAAACATCAACCATTCTGATAATCTCAATCACTAGTAACTCTTGAACAAGCTCTCAACTACGATAAAGAATAAACCAGTGTTATTATTTGTAATTTTAGCCAACAAATATGGAATTACTACTTACATCATTCTTGAGTATTGATAACTTCTGTAGTATCAAATTGAAGTTACTTTGACCATCTGAATTACCTTGAATTCTTGACAACAAGCTCTCACCTACAAAAACAAAAGACAATCAATTTTAGCACACAAATACAAACTTACTTTCTTACCTCATTTTCTTGAGCAGTGGTAACTTTTGTAGTACCAAATTTGAGCCAATCTGACTATTTGAATTTACCAGTCACTGTTGACTAGCTCTTAGCTACAAAAAAGAAAGGCCAGAGTTATTTTACATATTTAGCTAACAAATATGGAATTACTACTTACCTCAGCTTCCCTCGAGTAGTAGTAGCTTCTTTAGCATTAATACTACGGCACCAATGGCTCTTGACAACCAACAATCTGCACTCCGTATCCCCCCATAAAACGGCGAAGTTTTGAAATTAAGTCTGGAAAAGGGTCTTCAATGCCATAGTAACCGGTAGAATCAACTTTTTGTTTCTTGAAAAGCAAGCGTTTTCGCAGGAATTTTCTCACACCTCGGAGCTTAAGTATAAAGTAAGGCTTACTTAATGCTGTAGTTTCAGAATAAACTGGGGTCAAGCCTAAAAAGCCGTGTTTTTTGGAGAAAAAAGTTTCCCGCGCGCGCGTTTAAAGTGTATACGTACCATCCATACATACATACATATATATAACATATACCCGATTTTGCATTATCCACCCCTAATACTGTCTCGCTCGCTTCGCTCGCTCGCCAATAAATAAAACTAGTGGTGTGCTTGAGCACAAATGGCGAGCGAGCTTGATAGCTAGGTAACATAAAATGTTACTATTTTTAGCTTTCTTCATGCAAACACTATAATAGCAGTTATGACATTTGATTTCAGCAAACAAATACAAAATCACTCTCTTACCTGATTAATGGTAACTTTTGTAGTATCAAACATCAACCATTCTGATAATCTCAATCACCAGTAACTCTTGAACAAGCTCTCAGCTAAGATAAAAAATAAACCAGTGTTATTATTTGTAATTTTAGCCAACAAATATGGAATTACTACTTACCTCATTCTTGAGTATTGATAACTTCTGTAGTATCAAATTGAAGTTACTTTGACCATCTGAATTACCTTGAATTCTTGACAACAAGCTCTCACCTACAAAAACAAAAGACAATCAATTTTAGCACACAAAAACAAAATTACCTTCTTACCTCATTTTCTTGAGCAGTGGTAACTTTTGTAGTACCAAATTTGAGCCAATCTGACTATTTGAATTTACCAGTCACTGTTGACAAGCTCTTAGCTACAAAAAAGAAAGGCCCGAGTTAATTTTGCATATTTAGCTTACAAATATGGAATTACGTACTTACCTCAGCTTCCCTCGAGAAGTCGTAGCTTCCTTAGCATTAATACTACGGCATTCTGACTGAAAAGCAAGCATTTTCGCAGGAATTTTCTCACACTTTGGAGCTTAAGTATAAAGTAAGGCTTGCTTAATGCTGTCGTTTCAGAATAAACTGGGGTCAAGCCTAAAAAGCCGTGTTTTTTGGAGAAAAAAGTTTCTCGCGCGCGCGTTTAAAGGGCATACGTACCATCCCACATACATATATACATATAACATATTATACCCGATTTTGCATTATCCACCCCTAATACTGTCTTGCTCGCTACGCTCGCTCGCCAATAAACAAACATCCCCGATTTTCGGTTGTGTTACCCCTGTAAGTGTCTCGCTTGCTACGCTCGCTCGCCAATTATGATGACCTCCTCTCTAATAATGTTTTTTCTTGCGTTGTCGGCTCTTGTTTCTACTGTGGTGACTCAAGCCTGGCCTGTTAGAGTTTCTTCTGCAGTTGGTGATCGTTGCTCCCAACAGCACTCTAATGTCATCTCTGACAAAGATTATGAAGCTGTACAACTTGAAATAAATGAACGTTATGGACCTCCATCTTGCATGTGTGGTGCCCACCAGAACTGGAAAAGATTAGTATTTCTTAATATGACTAACTCCATGCACCAGTGCCCTTCTGCATGGAATGCCATCAATGCTCCAGTTCGTGGCTGTGGAAGGTCTACTGAAGCAGCCTCATGTGATTCAGCCATATTTCCTTCTAGTGGCTTTCATTACAATCATGTATGTGGCAGGATTATAGGATACCAAAGAGGTACTCCTGATGCTTTTCATAACATATCCAGTAATATGACTACCATAGACATGCCGTATGTTGATGGAATATCGCTGACCCATGGTGCAGCAGGATCTAGGCAACATATTTGGACCTTTGCAGCTGCACTGTATGCACAAGCTAGCAATGTGCTAACCTGTTCATGCACTAGAATTAATGATAGCTGGCCTTATCAAGTTCCATCTTTTGTGGGGAATAACTACTTTTGTGAGACAGGCAACCATGTTTCTACAATTGAGTGGGAGAGAATATATTTAAATAATCCTTTGTGGGATGGTAAGGGATGCTTGCCTACTAGTTCCTGTTGCGAGTTCAATCATCCTTCATGGTTCTGTACTTCAATTCCTGATGCTACAAGTGATGATTTAGAAATAAGAATTTGCCATGATCAAGAAGCTGCACAGGAAGATGTTATAATATCCTTGGCTGAAATTTATGCTTCTCTTATTTGAAAACTTTGATGGAAAAGTTTGAAATCATACATTTAGCTATTTAGTTAACAAATTAGAAATAACATCAAATATATTGTCATTGTAGTCACTCATTTTATTATTATTATTATTATTATTATTATTATTATTCCCTTAGCTAGATAGCAGGATTGAGTAAGAATGTTTATGGTGATGTAGATTGATACATATTAAATGTAACATTTCATGAAATTACAAGTTGGATAGGATCTTAAAAAATGAATCATACAATACCATAATCACTATTAGTCTGGCAATAAGTTGTGTCAGTAATGACAACAACAACGATGATCGTGTGTGTATTCATGAATAATGTACGAGCTGAACAGAGATGGTACAGCATTGTCATAGCTATCTGAAAGGGAAAGCAAGGAAAAGAGGGAGAAAATAAGGTACCAAGTCGGTCAATCATAGCACTCGCCATTTAACTGTCTGGATACTGACACTGTAGAGCGGGTATTAAACGGGGTCAAGACCTAGGAGTTATTTTCTCCCTCTTTTCCTTGCTTTAATTCCCTTTCAGGTAGCTATGACAATGCTGTACCATCTCTGTTCAGCTCGTACATTATTCATGAATACACACACGATCATCATTGTTGTTGTCATTACTGACACAACTTATTACATCTATGTAGTAATACACTTGTGACAAGCATATTATTATAATGATATGTTATGAAAGCATAAGTTGAGTAGGACCTTTAAAATGGAATATACAATGCCATAAGTTAATTATACAGATGGCATAATAATAAATGTCATTTGTACCAGAAAACTTGTTTTTTATGATTTCATAGAACAAACACTGCATGTTCTCCCCATCTTGTGAATTGTATGCTACCTTGCTTGTTCATAATTAGCATGAGGGGATTATGCCATATATTTTATGTATTATGCTTTTCAGCAATTCCCTTTATATTCTGATTAGGCTCATAATTTTATGCCCATTGATTTTATGAAATGATGGCTATTGTGAAGCATGTGTATTGTGTGCAGTCAGAGTATGAAGATTAGAGAAGAAACAGTTCAGGTCTGTCTTTAAAGTAGTGTGCTAATTGCATTAGAAGCCTATGGAACACTTCCAAAGCTATTATAAACAACTAGAATACTAGAGTTTTTGGTTTATCTAACCAAGGTTAGTTTTACTGCTGAATCAGTATGACACAGGTCAGGCTCAAGTGCTCTCAAAAAACTTTCTTATTAGCTCTATCAATAGTATATTCATTTATTACAGTAGCTGTAAACAAATTATAATGACATGCACTTTGTTCATGCTCACAGAGCTTGTCCAAAAGTATAGCAAGTTACAAAATACAATTAAGTAAATATTTTATCAACAGGATCTAATAACAACACCTTGATATGAATATCTTTTGCACAATAACAGCAAACCACTCAGGTGGATAAGTTTATTTTTTTTGTCTATCTTATTGTCAAATAAAGTTATATTTCCTTCATCAACAATACGCCCTTTCACAACAACACAATATTAATAATAATATGCCATAGACTAACGACCTTCTATCTTGTAAAAGATAGCATGTGATAGCTCACTGTTGTTGATATGGTTTTGAAGGAAATAGGAAATTGCATAAGATAGCTTGTAACAGTTGTGTTTACTGGTTGCAGTAATCAAAGGTGAGTTAAAGAAATGCTTCAAGCTTTGAGAAGTGGACATGTCATACATGCACCCTGTCAGGCTGGCATAGCTGGTTGTGCCTTGCATTGACTGTTCTTAGAACCAGGAAAAAAATTTTGGAGGTGCTGGCTATGATATCCCTGAGCACCACCCCTTGTCCACAACCTTGGAATGTTATGCAAAGAGAATTTACCTACATACACACATACATACATACTTCATTTAGTGAAATCAAAGGTAATGTTACCATTACTACTACTACTACTACTACTACTACTACTACTATTACTATTACTACTTACAATACCCCAACCAACAGTTAGCTACCAAACCAGAGCAATTGACTCTCTACTGTTTGTTAAATGTAATATAACCACTTCACCCACATTATCACCATTTCACACTTTAATTGTAACCCTACCCTTCCACGGTACATTCTAGAACTTTCTCTTCATTCATGTGCTCTAAGTGTTGTTTGTGTCTTAGAATTAATATGGCTAAACTGACAAGCTTCATTGAAGTAAGTCTTAAGGACCAAAATGGTAGTAGTATGTGGAGGGTAGAAAAATACCACATCTTCCTCAGGTCTAAGGGTATAGTGTGTAGCTACCATTAGGGAATGAGTATTGGTTACATAGGAAGTGATTAGAAAACTAATTATAAATACAGTTCACTATCCATCCACCTAGCCAGAGTCCCTGGCACCTCAATCCTTGCTCAAATCATGATTGAATCTTCTACCAGAAAATGAGGGGATTTCTTGGCCTATAGCACTGGCACACACTGAAGAGATATTTAAGTCTTATTCAGTGGCATAAAAAGGGGGGTCTCCACCCAGCCCATAATTTTGGAGCGCAATCTAATGAGGTGATTTCTCATGTGAAAACGTATAACCACAAAACACCCCCCCCCCCCTTCCAACTCTTACTGAAACATATTCCTATACCTCTCCTTGTAACTGGTCCAACCTTTTTTTGTCTCTGTGAGAGAGATAAGTTTAGGTGACTTATACTCCATTACCAATGAGCTGGCCTCTTCAAATTTTACTTTTCTAATGTTTTCCCAGAAACTTTTAAATAACTTTTTGGTAAGTCTGCTGTCTCAGGGAACAGAAACTATTCTACACAATCGCAAACATGACTAATGCTCGCAACAAAAAACTTCCATCCCATATTTTATCATCCAACTGCTTTACTGAAGAAAGTACACAAGGTCTTGCTTTTCTTTGTAAAATGAAGCCATAGGGTACAATAAATCAAGTTGAAGGAACGGCTGTTGGAACAATTCCCAGAAGCCCAAGAACAGTTTGATGGCAGAAATGCCATCATCACATTCAATAAGGCTGTCCAAGATATGCTGAGGGATGCTTTATAAAAAACAAAAAAAAGAATTTTTCTGAAGATGCTACAATTTTAGCCAAGGCTGCTACAATAATTTGATCAGCCCTTTCAAGTTCAATCGTTCTGGTTCCTTTACATCTAATGGCCTATAGAGAAGTCTCATCCTTCAAGCCTCAAATATCTTATTTATATAATTTTCAATGGTACTAATTAGAAAGACTAAGGGTGATGTAAAACTCAGGCATGCCTAACTGTAGGTCAAGTCATTATAACACAAAAAAGAAAGCTTCTGAATTGTGTACCATGAAAACAAAGCATTCCTCTGATCTTGAGCCACCTCTTCCCACTTACATTGATCTAAACATTCATCACATGCTCGGAGCAAGAAACTCATTGAATAATTTTATCACATGTGAATTTGTATTTTATAACAGAGTTTTAGAAATTGAAAGTACAATAGATAGCTTTAGCAGTATCTGAACAACACGAGGAAGGAGTTGTGGCCCCGGCATGTCTTACGGAAATAGCAAGCAGGTTTCATATGGTCATGATGGACATGATAAATTATTCAAAGTTCAGAAATTATTGAACTTGCTTTGTCCGCTGTTTGAATCTGAGTTTCAAATGCATCAATTATGTACTATTGATGAAGCCGTGATACCTTTCAAAGGAGACTTCGCTTCAAACAGTACATGAAAGATAAGCCAATGAAATGGGGGATAAAAGTTTTTGTTTTATCTGATACTCCTACTGGGTATGAGAGGATGCAAGTATACACAAGTAAAGGTTTAGATAATGGTGTTTCTGGTGTTGGATTGTGTACCAAGGTGGTGTTAGGTTTGATGAAAGGTTTTGACCTATGGGGGTTCAACTCTTTATTATAGGCTTTATAAGCACCAAGGCATCAATGCATGTGGTACTATACGTCCCCAGAGAGTAGGGTTTCCATCTAAGCTGATCATCAAGGCTTCTGAAATAAATCATGGTGTGTATCAATATCTTAGTAATGGTCCTCTTCTTGCATGTTCGTGGGTTGACAAGAGGTCTATGTAATTTTTATCTACAATGCACATTGGTGAGCGTATTGGAAACCCTACAGTGAAGAGGACACTGGCTGATGGTACTCAAGCAGATATTCCATGTCCACCATGCTTACCCGATTACCAGAATTATATGCGAGGTGTAGATAGGAGAGATCAACTTGAGAGTTACTATAATGCTGGCAGAAAATCAAGGAAGAGGTGGAGGCGAATTTTTTTCTTTTGTTTGGAAGTTTGCATTTTGAATAGTTTTGTATGGAAAAAATGGTCAGGTCTAATGAACATCAACAGCGAGGTAGAAAAAAGAGAGATATGTTGTCATTTAGGCTTGAGCTAGCAAAACAGCTCATTGGTAGCTTCTCTACAAGATGTCGTAGTGCTGGTCGTCCACGATCTGTTGAGCATCTTCAGCTAGATAGACTGAATGTAAATTTAGGTCGCTGGCCTAAGCATGCAGATAGAAAGGGGAATTGTGCTGCATGTTCAGCTATCATAAGAACAAATAAGCTCACTGCTGTTGGGAATCGCCATGAGTCGTGTTCAATGTGAGTACTGCAAAGTGCATTTATGTGTATCATCTGAAAGAAACTTTCAAAAAATATCACACCCTTGTAGACTTTACTTCATGAAACTAACAGTCCATATTTTTGAAATCTATATTTTATAATGACCAATGCACAATATTTGATAGTTTATGCACAATTTTCAGTTATCCATTATTTGTACTTCATGGTTATGCATGCTCTATATTGTATAAACACAAATCATCTCACATTCACATCAACATTACTGATTACTGGTCTATTATACAAGAAATAATAACCTGTTTGAAGAATAATGATTAGCATGGTGCTAATACAATTTTATACAGGAATTATCTAAATGTATCCATGAATTGAGCCCAGGCTAAATATGAAACCTAGTTGATTAGTTTTGTCCCATGAAGTAGCTCTATAGTAAAAGAATCCATGGACTGGCTTGAACCAGTCCGGAATTCAAAATAACATAATTCATTGCGGCTTACAAGATAATTGGCGAGCGAGCGGAACGAGCGAGACACTCTCAGGGGTGTAACATGCCCTTTAAACGCACGCGCGGGAAACGTTTTTGTCCCCAAAACACGGCTTTTTAGGCTTGACCTCAGATTTTTTTTAGAAAATTCCTGCGAAAACGCTTGCTTTTCAAGAAACAAAAAGTTGATTAGACCCGGTTACTATGGCATTGAAGACCCTTTTCCAGACTTAATTTCAAAACATAGTATTAATGCTAAGGAAGCTACTACTTCTCGAGGGAAGCTGAGGTAAGTACGCAATTCCATATTTGTTAGCTAAATATGCAAAATTAACTCTGGCCTTTCTTTTTTGTCAACAGTGACTGGTAAATTCAAATTGTCAGATTGGCTCAAATTTGGTACTACAAAAGTTACCACTGCTCAAGAAAAAGAGGTAAGAAAGTAATTTTGTATTTGTGTGCTAAAATTGATTGTCTTTTGTGTTCGTAGCTGAGAGCTTGTTGTCAAGAATTCACGGTAATGCAGATAGTCAAAGTAACTAAAATTTGATACTACAGAAGTTATCAATACTCAGGAAATTGAGGTAAGTAGTAATTCCATATTTGTTGGCTAAAATTACAAATAATAACATTGGTTTATTTTTTTTTATCATAGCTGAGAGCTTGTTCAAGAGTTACGGTAATTGAGATTATCAGAATGGCAAATGTTTGATACTACAAAAGTTAACTAATCAGGTAAGAGAGTGATTTTGTATTTGTTTGCTGAAATAAAAGGTCATAACTGCTATTATAGTGTTTGCATGAACTAAGCTAAAACATAGTAACAATATTTAGTTTTATGTTACCTAACTATCAGGCTCGCTCGCCATTTGTGCTCAAGCACACCACTAGTTGGCGAGCGAGCGTAGCGAGCGAGACAGTATTAGGGGTGGATAATGCAAAATCGGGTATATGTTATATGTATGTCCGTATGTATGGATGGTACGTATGCTCTTTAAATGCGCGCGCGGGGAACTTTTTTTCTCCTAAAACAAGGCTATTTATGCTTGACTCCAGTTTATTCTGAAACTGCAGCATTAAGCAAACCTTATTTTATACTTAAGCTCCAAAGTATGAGAAAATTCCTGCTAAAACGCTTGTTTTCAAGACACAAAAAGTTGATTCGACAGGTTACTATGGCATTGAAGACCCTTTTCCAGACTTAATTTCAAAACTTCGCCGTTTTATGGGGGGATACGGAGTGCCGGTTGTTGGTTGTCAAGAGCCGTTGGTAGTCAGAATGCCGTAGTATTAATGCTAAGGAAGCTACTACTTCTCGAGGGAAGCTGAGATAAGTACGCAATTCCATATTTGTTAGCTAAATATGCAAAATTAACTCTGGCCTTTCTTTTTTGTAGCTAAGACCTTGTCAACAGTGACTGGTAATTTCAAATAGTCAGATTGGCTCAAATTTGGTACTACAAAAGTTACCACTGCTCAAGAAAATGAGGTAAGAAAGTAATTTTGTATTTGTGTGCTAAAATTGATTGTCTTTTGTTTTTGTAGGTGAGAGCTTGTTGTCATTCGAGGTAATTCAGATGGTCAAAGTAACTTCAATTTGATACTACAGAAGTTATCAATACTCAAGAATGATGTAAGTAGTAATTCCATATTTTGTTGGCTAAAATTACAAATAATAACACTGGTTTATCTTTTATCGTAGCAGCTGAGAGCTTGTTCAAGAGTTACTGGTGATTGAGATTATCAGAATGGTTGATGTTTGATACTACAAAAGTTACCATTAGTCAGGTAAGAGAGTGATTTGGTATTTGTTTGCTGAAATCAAATGTCATAACTGCTATTATAATGTCTGCATGAAGTAAGCTAAAACATAGTAACATTTTATGTTACCTAACTATCAGGCTCGCTCGCCATTTGTGCTCAAGCAAACGTGACTTGATTTTGTTGCTTCTTTTTCTATTCAAACAGTTGCGGGACCGGTTACTATGGCATTGAAACCCCTTTACCGTATATACATAATTTAAAAACTCGACTATATTTTTGTAGCTTGAGTGTTAGTTGTTAAAATCCATCGTTTAACAATAGTGCAGTTTAAGGCTCGCTCGCCATTGGTGCTCAAGCACACCACTAGTTATATTCATGTTATGGTTTACAAGTGGTAATTACCACACATAGGTTGCTAGGCAACATAAATATTTTTCTGTAATGTATATATAGACAATTTTTTATGTTGCTATGGACCATTTAAAGTCCTGATTATATATAATTTTTTTTCAAAATGTCTAAATAAATCTGACAGCGAAAGGGTTAATAACACATTTCAAGTAATATGAAAACAAAAAAAAAACAAAAAAACAAAAGTTGATAGATGAATTAGAAAAACTTAGATGTGGTCAGAGGAGAGTTTTTTAATGATACTATAATAGTCCTGAATCCTAAATGAAGTTCAATATTTCTTTTGAGAAGTTTGGTGGCAGCTATTATTCTGTCTATAGTATCTGACTCATCACTGGACACTAAACCTTCTAAATAAAAGTTAGTACTGGTAGATAAAGTAGATCTACTCCACACTTCATTAACATTTACTTCTGTTAGTTTCTGGCAGTCCTTTGCTCCAGTAATGACTTGAATCGCACCTTCGACACCTATGCCATTCATTGCTAGGTTCAGATGTCTAAGTTCAGTAAGGTGGTGAAGTTCAGATGCTAAACTAATAGCACCGTCTGAACCAATATTATTACGACTTAGGTTTAGATATCTAAGTTCAGTAAGGTGGTGAAGTTGAGATGCTAAACTAGTAGCACCATCTAAGCCGATGTGGTTATAGCTTAGATCTAACTTTTTAAGAGTAGTAAAGTGATGAAGTGAAGAGACTAAACTAACAGCACCGTCTGAACCAATATTATTACGACATAGATTTAATGATTCAAGTTTGGTAAGGTGATGAAAAGTACTAGCTAAACAAACAGCACCATCTGATTCAATGCAGTTGTCACCAAGATATAACTCTTTGATGTTAGTTAGCTGACAAACATTAGATGCCAGAGCTTTGCAGCAGTTGAGATCCATCCTCCAACCTGAGATATCTAATTTCTTAATTTGACTCAAACAATGTATTTGATTGAGGACTAGTACTAGTCCAGGACATGTCCTCTCACTGATGTCAAAAGTAATTAGGCTAAGACGTAATGTCAAATCTTCTAAATTAACGAGGTATCGCAATGAATCTGCCAAACATCCTCCTCCCTCTGTCTGTAAATCATCAAAACAAAGATGAGCTTCTCTAAGTTGTGTACACGATGTTAATATCCTCGACAAACATTGGACTGTTGTAGAATCAACAGCATTTGAGACTGCCGTGTAAACAGATCTGCTAACAGGTATATCATCCAGACTCTTTAATTCAGGAAATTTCAAATGTTGGATTTGCCGTAGCGTGGAATGATCTAGTACTATACCTCTGATTAAATGTGAAGAATTACTAATGACGAAATGTAATGCCTGTATATTTGATGGTAAATCATCGGACAAATAGTGAAGATCTGGGTGAACTCTTACTACCTCATCACAAACAACCTTTTGTTGGGACTCAAATGCATATATAGTAGAAGTCTCGCTAGAACTCAAAACATTACGATAAATTTTCAATTCCTTTTCGGATTGAAAAGTTTCCAGTCCAAAATAGAAATCCCACATACTATGAAGAGTATGATGTGATTGTGACTTCATTATTTCAATTAACTCTCTTTTCTCCTCTCCCTCTGTGTTGACTACGTGATATGCTGCTAGAAGTTCTTGCAGTGTCAGATGGAGGAACATGTAGGATGTGCTGACTCCGTAAAGTTGGGCTGTGCGATTACAAGTGACTAGACCTAGAGACCAGTCTCCATGAGGACTAGTATCTTCACAGATACTTACTTCACATGCATTCATATCTTGTTTACCTTCTAAAGTCATGTTAAAGGCAAGAAGACACAACTTACTGAAGCTATCACAAACACTATCAGGTAGTGACTTTAAAGAATAAAGTTGTACTTCTGTGCCTTTTCGTTTGAGATGGCGTAATATCATAGATCTGGCGAACTCTGTGTATATCTGAGTTTGTGTGTGAGGAAGATGTCCTCTCTTTGTCTGGTACACAAAACAGATGATGGCTGCATGGATTGGTAAGTAACACATGTCTAGTACATTAGGATGTGACTTTAGGTACTCCTTTAGCTTAGCTGGTCCAAATGAAGAATCTGAACGTGTGCCAAATGGAAACTTGTCGATGTATTCGTAGATTTGCTCTTTAGTGAACCCGAACACTTCTATGTGCTGTGTGACTACTTCCTGTCTCAGTCTAGCCAGGGCTCCTGGACGAGAGGACACAATGACCATAGCTAGAGGAAGATAAGACTTGTGGAGAAGTCTAAACACGACTGTCTTGTCTTTTACTTGAGGATGGTACTCATCTAGTCCATCAAACACAAAGCACACTCCCTGTCCGTTCTTCTTCTCTATAGCTGAGATCACAGATTCAAGACTGGCCCCACTATTGAAATATAATGGTTGTAGTAGAGAGAAAAGAGTATCTCCTTGGTCGCTACACAAAGAACGAAGAGGAACCAGAAACACTAGTTTAGCATGAACCAATGCGGTCCCATCTGCCCAGTCCTTGATAAGTTTGTGGACTAGAGTAGTCTTCCCACTGCCTGGACGACCTTCTACTAATACCAGTGATGCACTTCTGCATGCTCTGAAACCTTCTTCATACTCTACTTTCTCTGTTTTGTCTGATAGTTTATCAGTGCGTCTGGTACTACTGAAAGAGTGATCATCCTCACTTTGTTGACTAGGTTTAACAAGGACTAAATTAATAAACATATCAGCTCCTACTGGAGGCCACGCCTCTTCTAGTGAGACTCGTGTGTTTACAGAGTATAAATCTAGAAGTGCTTTCTTTTCATCAGGATAAAGGACAGTCAAGGTGACTATGTTACTCACTACTTCTCTCTCCTCACTGCTGACACAGCATGTGTACTCACCTCCTGTACCCTGGTGGGTGTGGTTAATGAGGAGTATGTCGCCACATACACCAGTACACATGTGATTGTCATCTAATGGCAGGTCATTCTTGTTCCACTGGTAAGATCTCTGTGACTAGCCTGGACTAGGAGGAGTGTGGACTTGCCATCTTCTACTTCTACTTTACGAGGACTCTGACGAATGATTGTGAAAGGTAAGCTAGAGGTATCGGTTACTGTATTGTAGCTAACTTCTTCAGGTGATTTAGCTACTTTGAATTGCTCCAGTAACTTTGTAGCTAACCTTCCATATTCCACTAGCTGACTATTCAGAGCTTGTGTGAGTGTATTGATAGTAGGAGGTTTAGTGCTGCCTCCTGACAACCAAACTTCCAACACATTACTAAGATTAATGATATTGTCCTCTCCTTTAATGTTCATTCTTTGGCAAGTACGCAAACCTAAAGCAATGGCTATGTTTTCCCACTTATGACTAGCTTCTGACAGGACTTCTAATATCCACAACATGTCCTCGTGGCCTAAGCTGTCATTCTCTCTCGTGACTTCAGGCTGTGCTTCTCCTGATATACACCTTCTCGCAAACTCACAAAATGAATGTTCTCCACAGCTCTCTAGAAGGCTCAGCAACTTGTCCCCCACACTCTCATCTTGTTGAATTCTCTGTGTGACTAGTCTCAGTAGGTACCTGAGCTGGAGTTGGGGCTCCACCCTGTTGTGGTCCAGACTATAGAACTGGTCCATCATAGAGTCTGAGATCAGAAAACTCTGGAACATCTTCTCAGACAGATTCACAGCTTTAGATTTAGTCACAGATAAAAGGTAGTCTTCATGATCCCTGAGTACTTTAGCTAGTTCAGCATGGGCTACTGCAGTTGGGGTAGACATGTTTACACTTTGTGCACCACTTCCTGTGACTTCCCTAATATGGTTAGGTGTGCTAAGGATTCATGAATAACACATATTCATAGATTTGATATCATGAGATCAGCTAATAAAGCCTAATTTATTTAGCAGGGTTTCATACAGACTATGCACAGTTCCTCTCTGGAGGACCTAAGCAATATAAAGTCACTCTGTCACTATACAAAAACTACATCAGCTATGTTTTAATACAAATTGGTATTGAAGGACCAGAGCTAGAGAATGTTGAAAAGGCTATTTATACTGATCAATAATTTTTCTGAAGAATTCAGTTGGTGAAAAAAAATTTTAAGGGGGGGGGGGAGTGATCCTAGGGCTCCCGGTGGGGGACGGAGAACAGGTAGACTGCCACCAGAATTCTGACCAGCACGTAGACAAACCGGTAAAGGCTCACTAGTGTCAAAGAGCTTCCCAGGTCTGCTCAAGGTTCTCAGGCCTATCTAGGAGTACCCCAATAGTTACGCTATAATTTGGCAACGGTCTTGACAAAACTATGCACGAGATCAGAACTGAGAAAATTGTATGATACTAGAATATGATTAAGTTTGACGCATGCGTACTGAGTAGCGAGGTTACGTAGCAAGTTCGACTATATTCTAGATGATGCACGGCTGTATGCGCATGCATAAAAGTTAATGAAATGGCGGGAATAAACTAAGGTACAGGAAATGAACTAAATTACAGGAAATATAGAAAGACAGGGAATACGTGCAATAATTGATAATGTTCAGATTATGAGGTGTGTAACACCACAGGAATACTATAAACTTAAGTCTCCCCGCTTTGAGGGCAGGATCAATTAGTGTCCCTCCAATTGCGCTTAGAGTCTCTCCTATTGCGTTGTTAAAGAGCAGTTGCTACATTCTAAATTATTAGTTAGGCATTGTGCAGCCATCATGAACTACTGTTTTTAGGGTCCCTCAGTCCCTAAGTAGTGCCCTCGCTGCGCCCAGGATGTAAAAGCCTAATACCTCCAAGACCCTAAAAATGGTCACGGAGGCAGTGCCTAACTATTATATAGTTTGTCAAGTTTTCATCTGAAATCTGTTTCACAGTCTCACGGTCATAACTTGACAATATTATGTAGATAAACAGTTTTTTGTAACTCGACAAAATTTCCCCCCCTAACGAAAAATCCTGTATGAATCCCTGATTTCTTTATATATTTTTTTTGTTAACACAGATTAATAAAGGAAAAGAAAGTAAATTTAAATAAACTAATTAATAGGATAACTATAATTTTCATGCATATGTGCACTAAATGTTGACTTCATCTACAGGTTACCTGAACAGTCCAGTAGAAGGAGATTGCCCAAACTTGACTTCATCTCCAACATGGAAAATATGAGGCTCGAGGGAAGATAAAGACTTGCCATTCACACAAGTTCCAAACTTAGACTTGCTGTCTGTCACTTCAACTTTGGCCGACTAAAAATCACACCCACAAACAAGAACACATCATCTATACGTACACAGTACCAATACCAAACAGCTTGCACTGATTTTAGATGTTTTTTTCATTATTGTTTTTTATACTATAAGGGTCTCTTATACTGGTCACAGAATGTGTCCATATTTACTCTCATTGCCTCTCCTGAAATCTAAGAAAGTTGCTTCTGCCGATCAGTTTTCTGTATGCAGTCCAGTAAGTCCCATATGTAGAGCAGGTTCCATACTACCGAATCACTTTTCCCATAATATTTCATAGATTACCCCAGAAGAGTTGGCAAGAAGTTGAAATGCTGGATTAAGTTTCAATTACACATAAATTGGCTGTTAGAACTGAGAAAATTTGCTATATTTCATGGCTATTCCAATCCAAGAACTTTATTTGTACATACCAATGCAATATCAATAGTCATAGGGATGACTCCACCACATTGCATGCATCCCACACAATAGCATATTCATTTCAAAGGGGAGGTAGGGTG
>WLWD01000367.1_pt1 | contig 16446 bp, 5 predicted proteins | sample 6712731 | NCBI WGS metagenome assembly WLWD01 (sample SAMN12718690, study PRJNA576275) | sponge metagenome | isolation source: marine sponge | host: Mycale hentscheli | place: New Zealand: South Island, Marlborough, Capsize Point | collected 2014-11-01
TTGATTGGACATTTGAATAACTACTTCATACTCACAAATTCATGTTAAGCATTGTATCATTATTCTCAGTTTAGTTCTGTCTTAGCAACCAATATTATAACAACTTAAAAGTTAGACTGTTGTTAGCTAACTTGATTGACGGACTAGAGTCGAGAAGGAGTAAAACGATTATAATTCTCTACCGCCAGGCATAATGGAAGCTGTTTCAATGAGTGGGAGAGGAGGGGGCATCATGTACCACAGAACAATTTACTGTATTGAAAACCATATTTATGTTTTAGTAACATACAACTTAATATTTTATTTAAATATGGTTGGAAAAATGTAAGGGTTTCAATTGTTTCTTAAAATTATTCTTCCACTTCTCATGAGTTCCTTTACAATGTCTGTCTGTCTATTGATGGGATACACTTGGGCGAGATAAGGGGGAGGAGCAATAGGTGCAATTGTGAAGGAAGTAGGCGGGGGAAGTAGTTCATTTATTAGGAACTGGTACTAAAAAGTAGTCGTCCAATTGTCGCTGTTTTGGTTCTATCTAATTCCGATTTTAGCTACCGCTGACTACTGTAGCTATGTAAAGAAATAACCATGTCGTCAACTGTCTACTACAGCTGAGTATACTAGTGCTGCTATTACCCTCCGTTAGTTGGTACGCTATGTTTGTTCTACTTATTCTGACTCTCTTCTTCAGTTTGGTGATCAAGGAGAATGAAGCACAAGGTAAATGGGACTAGTAGCTACCAAATAGTGTTGTCCTATTATAAGTTTTACTCAACCTTATAAAGTAGGTATAGCAATTATTGATCTGTCTCTCTAGTTGTGTTGACCTGTCTACTGGCTTTCTCTTTAGGTACATTCACTCTTTGCTTATTTGACAAGTTAATATAACATAACTATTATGTGATTGAGATATTAAGCTATGAATCAATCCGACATATAGTGTTAACTTAGAATGGTGCTCTTTGAACATCACCCACCACTGATTTCCAGGTTCATATTCTGGAAAAAAATCACTCTTTCTAGCATTTACCCAGGCAAAGCTTTCAACATTGCCATAAAACAATAGAAACTTCTGTTAGCCATATTGTTAGACTAATATTAGAATGATAATCTTTCCCAAAATTTGACACGACAGTTGTAAGCACTGGTCTGTTACTGTGCATCACTCTGCCTTTGTCTCTATAGAATTTTTTTGGCAATGACGTTGAGAAATACATTAATCATACATCAGGTACACAAATGCTTTTTGAAATATAAAGGTGTATATTTGTTGTTCTTTAAAAAATTGGGTATAAATAGCAAACACTTGGAATATTATCATAATATATAATAATATACATAGAAAAATAATAATGGTAAGCGAGATTAGTAACCCAAATGCTATTTGTAAGTTTATGGGTGATATCACAGAGCAATGCCTGGGCGTCTTCATGTAGTATGTTCAAGCTAAATAGTTTCACATTGTATACCGCAAAGTCATGTCCCACTTTGTAACAAATTAGTGCCCATAAATTGCAGCTGTACTCAGTCACCATTTTGTGAGTCTTTCAAGCCTTCCTTAGTATTAGTTTTTTCATTCATAAATAAATTGTTGTTATAAAGTTTTTTCAGTGCTAATTATTATGATAATTGGCAAGCGAGCGTTGCATTGTCCACTTCTAATACTGTCTCGCTCGCTCCGCTCGCTTGCCAACAAACATCCGCTTGTTGGTTGTCGTCAAGTGCCACTAAATAATAATATTATTAAGGAAGCCACCATTACTTGGAAGAAGCTGATGTAAGTACGTAGTTCCATACTTGTTAGCTAAAATTACAAAAAATAACTCTGGCTATTATGTTATGTTAGAGCTGCTAGCTTGTTCACCAGTTACTGGTAATTGAGGTAGTCAGAATGGCTTATACTGGATACTACAGAAGTTATCACTATTCCAAAAGTTGAGGTGAGAGGTAATTCTGTATATATAATGGTCAACTACTGTTTTCTTTTTTTGCATGAACTAGGCTAAAGTATTGTGTAACAATACACGGGTGTAGAAAGCAAGTTTAAAGTGGCATCAAGCAGTCACATTTGCCACACCTACAATATTGGGTGGGGTTTAGTTTGTTTAAATGTACTTAATACAAAAATTGACATATTAGTAAATAAATGATGTAAAATTGATGAAAGCATGATAAATACTAATCAATCATACTCATTAACTAATTATACCTTGTCAAGGAATATTTTTTAAGTTTGACAGAATCTTACAGAGCATTTTCCAAAACAAGGGAGGCAGAACCAGGTGACACCAATAGTAAATAGTTTATGTAACCTAACAAGGCAGGCTCGCTCGCCATTTGTGCTCAAGCACACCACTAGTTTATTTATATGTTTGGACATACGTATGTCGTTTCGTACTTTGACCTTCTCGTATTTTTGTGTTAGCCCGTTCTTCGACCCCGTCCCAAACTTCACTAAATGGAATCCTCCGGTTTAGCGATCATTACCTGTATCATCCTAATTGTTTACCGCTCTGAATTCTTATTAAAACTAAAAAACTTAACAGAGTTCCATTTCTAATAATAAGCTATTTTGTCACAGTTATATGCCCTACTAAACAGTATTTACTTGAAAATGCTTTGTCCACTAGAGTAACTACGAAGGTTGTGTACGTATGTTCAGTTGTGTGAAAGTATTGTGCCTTTACTTAGCTAAAGAATATCACAAAAACGTGTAAATAATTCTACTTGTTTTTGTTGCTTTTTTTCAATTCTAACAGTTGCAGGGAGTGGTTACTATGACATTGAGTCCCCTTTACCGTATACACGTAATTTAAACTTGACTTTTTTTTTAGTAGCTTGAGTGTTGAAGTTAAAATTAGTCGTTTCCTATAGTGTAGTTTTAGGCTCGCTCGCCATTTGTGCTCAAGCACATCACTAGTAACTACATTCATCTTGTAAAATGTTATCATTCTTTAAAATTTTGATCAATCAGTTTCATTTTTTCTTGAAGATTAACTGAGTCATTCACTCATTTTGTTAATACTGTATAGAATACTGTTACTATTTTTTCTTCCTCATTTTAGCAGGCCATTCATCTCATTCCTGAAAAGTCACAGAATTACTGCATGATTGAATGTAATCTAGCAGTACAACATCATCGTATTAGTAGCTATTTCAACCATTCTTAAATGTTCCACCCTCTGCATAATCCTAGATCTACCCATGATTAGCATAAAAGAATTGAAGGATTAGCAACATACCAAGATGGCCGGCCAAAAGCACTGAGATGAACAGAAAAAAAAAACATTTTGAGTGAAGTGGCTGGACTAAATAAGTTTGCTCAATTTAAAGCTTATGGTGAAGATACGTAGATTTTGACTAATAAAAGCACATGGTTTTAAGAACTACAATCACCTAGATTTAGTCACTAAGGCTTGTTGAACCAATTACTTCACCAATGAAATAGTACATACTAACCAATAACTTTGTCTTTGTAGCACCCTATAAGGACTTAAATTGTAATTATGAGTAAGTTTATATCTAATTCAATGGTTATCAAAGTCAATGCTTGTAGACAGGATTACTACGATTACTATTCCGAGCAAGGGCGCTAGGGGTAAAAATTATTTATTCATTATAAAACATCAAGTGATGGTCAATTAGATATTATATTAGTAAACTTATTGTTTAAATTTACACTTATTAGCTATAAAGAACTGCTTGTAATAAAAAGTGCTCTAATTGCATAAATGGTCAAAGAGCTGTTTTCTAACTTAAGTATGTGGCTTGAATATTCAAATTGCCAAGGTACTTTTCAGGGATCAACTTCATTGACCCATGAAGAAGACTTGGCATGATATTGAAACATGGGATTAATTAAACTATAGTGGCTCTTAAAACCTGGAAATGGTGCTATTAATACACGTTATTACTATTATGCTACTAGATTTCACCTCCTTCAAACTTTATACATGTGACGAGGATAATAATGTCACTTAATTTATTTCTGCTACTTAAACTCATGGACATAATAAAGAAGTAGGAATAAAAACTGAATATAAATAATTTTATACCCTCTTAAGTGCACTTTAGTAAATTAATTGTTTTTGTTTCAGTTGAGATTACCCCGATTGGCCCACTCTATGTTCCCGTCTACACACAGAGGAATATCACATGTCATGTGGAAGGAACTAATCCTATAGATAGATGGGGCATAATTCTGAAGAATGGAACTCAACTGAACTTCAGACCATTATTTAATGAAGAGTCTAATATTCCTGGTATTACTGGAAGTTATGTGAATGGAGCATTTAATACATTATTAATAATAATAAACACAACAGAGACATCAGTGACAGGAGTGAGTTGCTTCATTACTATGGATCTTGAAGCAGTTCGAAGTACTATAAATGTGACTATTTATGGTGAGTAATAATAATTATGTACACAGAAAACATTATATTTAGAAAAGTTATAAACTATATAATAGCATTGTGAATAATTGTCTTATTTAAAAAATGTGACTTTATATGCTAAGTGATATTACTAGTGGTGTGCTTCAGCACAATGGTGAGCGAGCCTAAAACAATACTTTTGTTAATCATTTGATCTTAACTTCTAACACTCAAGCTACTAAGAAAAAAGTCAAATTCTTTTAATTACGTATATATGGTAAAGGGGATTCAATGCTATAGTAACCACTCCCCACAACTGTTTGAATTGGAAAAAAAAAAGCAAAAAAAAAATCACATTACATGTATTAAACATTGTCTCTGCTGGTATTCTTTAGCTAAATAGTAGTTGTAATGCACAATACTTTTAATACTTTTACACAACTGAACATACCTACACAAGACTTCTACTTTCATAGTTAGTCTAGTGGATTTCAAGTAAATATTGTTGCATAGGGCTTAACTGTGACATATAGGTTATTACCTGACCAGCGCCACTAACTCGTATAGAAATTGAACTCCTGTAAGTTTTTTAGTTTTAACTGCACCAGAAAAAGAATTCAAAGCGGTAAACAATTTGATTTCTAGGATGATATGGTTTAAACCAGAGGATTCCATTCAGTGCTGTTTGGGACAGGGTCGAACAGAGAGCTAACACAGAAATACATGATGGTCAAAGTACAAAATGACATGTGTATGTCCACACATTATAAAAGAAAGAAATATCCCTGATTTTCAGTTGTTTTACCCCTGAGAGTGTCTCGCTTACTCTGCTGCAAAAAAAATACATGAATTATCATAGATTACTTGATTATGAATTCTGTATGTGACTTTGTGACTATGATTGAAGAATAGTCTTCTTTGATGCAAGTCATTGTTTGTCTTAAGAGGTTTCATGGATTACCCTGAATATTATGCTAACAAAATTATTGGCGAGCAAGCAGACCAAGCGAGACACTCTCAGGGGTAACACTCTGCTTGGCTTGCTCGCACCTGATGACAGGAAAATAGTTGTTGCCACCAGAATCAAGGTCCTCTCTTGCTACCCACGGCGAACCACTGACAAATCCTCAGGCTAGGTCTTAAGGCAGATTAAATTACTTTAATTAGAGAAAAATGCACCCACAACGAATTGAGTGACATGCTACAGCATAAACAATTAATGTTCACACATCACACACACACACGCATATGTTCCTTTTTCTTCCTTCTTCATGTGGGTGTGCCCACAAGTAGTAACAAACACTTTAGTTTTGATAGTGTTAATAGCTACTATATTAAGAAACTGTTAAAATTATTGTTAACCCATTACTAGAAAAAGCACCTATAGGCGCTCAAGGATAACATAATGCAGGAAAAAATATTTTTACTCTAAATTAAAATGTTGAAGCTTCGCTGCAGCATACAGATCTCGGCTATTATGAGGTTCTATTACATATAGTAATAGAATAGAAATAATAACTATGCAACTGAGGTAGTCGGGCTAAAATAGCATTAGTTAAAAAATGGTGAAACTCATTTGCAACTGAGGCGGTGGATTTTGTCTGTGACAACTTTTCAGATAGCGAAAGTGGAAGGAAAGGGGTACAAGATATATATAGCTACACAAATATATATCTAATCATGCACCTACCAACTGCTAATTATTGCAGTGGAACGTATACTGGTCACATTGTTTCGATATAATTATGTGTTGGTCACAATAATGACTTTGTGGTTTCTTACTAGGCATAGAAATATGAACAAAAATGTTGAACAATACATGTACTTTCACACAATATATGGTTGCTAGGTACTTTACTGAGCTCACGATTTTATATTAATTCTAAACATTAACTAGATGATAATTTAAGTCCCTTTAAGTTTCAACTTTTCGAATTTCAGCTAGTTTTTTGAGAAAACAAGAGAAAAGGCAGACTACAGTGAGTGCTGCTATACGGCCACACCCATTCAATTGTTTAGCTGCAATTTAGAATCACACATGCTCATGTGAGCATACAAATTTTGCCGCGCTTGGTTCATATTTGTAGCTTGCATTCTGTAGTTCCAGTGCTTAACTTGTTTTTATCTGGTGTTGGGAAGTCTCTGCTGCTGGAGGTGTGCTTCCTTCATCAACTGTAATTATGCCTGCTCTCCAAAGAATGTGCCCTAAGTGTTTGAAAAGTGTTCATGTCAGAAAGTTGTAATGTTCTTGTGGCTTTTTTTTACCAAGCCAATGTTAATACTAAAACCATAGACTGCCATGAAGTCCTCGGAAAGTCGTAAAAACCATATTGCTGAGTATCAAGCTTGTATAATTGCATTAAAAATTATGGATCTGTCCCAGGTGTGCATACGAGCTGGTTCTAAATGTTTATGCCCATAAAAAAAGCAATTGAAAATGTCTGAAGAATCCCAGAAATGCAAGCAGGCCAGTCTAAAATGCCCTAACTAGACAAGTTTAATTTATATTCATAAATAGAACATAACTATTACTGTTATAAACTGAAAATATTAAAGAACTTGGCTGTTCAACAATAGTGACTTTTTTTGATAATTAGTGTCTTTTATTTATCTAATGCTGAAGGTTTGCACTCTTAGTGCGCCAGTTATAGTATAATTTAGAATCATCTTTTAAGGAAACACTAATAATGCCTGACTTTCTTATTAATTGAAATGTCGTTATAATAATATTTTTTATTTTACCTTAGAAAACTTCTCCACTTGACGTACCATCTATATGATGTCCCAGTTTTATATGCACATGATTGAGAACATTATGTATAGTTATAAAGATGATTGCCTGTCATTAATATATTTCTTTTGTTAAATTATTTAAAGCATCACAAACCAACTTACCTTTGTTATGATTATACATATATTCTCTATTATGCAATCACCCTATCCTTGAGTTGTAGGCTAAGGTTTAGTCATATGTCATGAATGTATTTATTAGAAATAACGAGTCATTTTTAACTTTTAGTGTTTAATATTGTTTGTTCCAGTTTTATGTTTTTACTATCAGAAATAATTAATGTTTCATATCCATTAAGATTATTATTTTATACTCTTGTTATGGATGTTTCGTATTTTTTTATAATATTTTTCCAACGATTAAATCTTCATAATATGTATTGAATTGTGTCTTAAACGGTATCCTAAACAATGTATGCCATATAAACAATAATGGTCAAATAAATTAGATTTAGTAATAGGAATAATTAATTTTTTGTATTATTAAAAACAAATTCTTAAGTAGTCATGCCTTAATGCTGAGACACACAAAGTCCTGGAAGAATGTAATGACATAATTTCTTTATATTAAACTAATTGCAGGCATCCCAGATCCTCCCAGTGAATTGAGCATATCTTTGAATGGTCATTCATTGATGACATCATGGGATTATAGCATCATTCCTACAGTATCTGTTAATTTCACTATTACTCTCACATTCTTGAGTCCAAGTCAATTGAAAGACATCACTGAGTATGTGACTGATACTGACTCCTATAACTTCACACTGGAAGGAGTGAGGTCATGTGATCCCTTTACCATGTGTATAACAGCTACTAATACAGTAGGAGAAAGTCCACCTTCATGTGTAAACAAGACTCTACCTTACATACCTTCTACAAATGATATTGAATATTCATTATTTAGAGTGGGGGGCTCCTACTCATTAAATCTGACAATACAGGTACTTATATGTAATATTATACAATAGTAGCTGATTATAATTACTTTGTTCAATGTTTAGACGGCAAATTGTTCACTAGATGGTAACAATATGTTGTATGCTTTGCTTCAAGCTCAAAATACAGCTCAGCCTACATTGTCATCAGAAGTTGTTCTGTCTAACTCAGTGGTGACAGCATTATTTTCTGGTTTAAATGTAAGCTTAATTTACAACTTGACTATTATATCAAACAACAGTTTAGGAATAGCATTCTCTGAATCTCAGCAGTTCTGTAAGTTTATGAACAATTGCTAAGCATACATCCATTATATGTAGATGTCGTTTTAATATTAGGTACTAATGACATTGAAGGAGTTACTATTTGCCCTACAATGAGTGGAAATTATAGCATATCATGTGACTATATCATAGGATGTAATTATAGTGGATGTTCCTATAAATTATCATCAACTTTTGGTACTATCAATGGTTCTATAATAGGAAAGAATTATGAACTAGTGAATATTGATGTAAATACACAATACAACCTCACTGTCACTGATATCAATGGAGATGATGTGATTTCAATACAACAATTGTATGTTTACTTCATTTTTTTATGCTCATCAGTAACAGGTTAGGAAAAAAAAAACATTTTTGTGGTAACTACTATTCTATGATCAATGTTTTTACGTAGGTGCCGAAACTACAACTTTCAGTTTAGCAACAATTAATAATAATAACATATTGATTACATCTGTAACAGTTGGAGTATTGGTACCCGTTTTGTTGATAATAGTAATATTAGTGGCTTTTGTCACTTTTGTACTTCTAATAAGAAATGGTAAGATACAATGATATGGCAAGGATTATTACATGAATGATTGTGTTGTCAATAGATAAATTTCCATGTAGATCAAGACGAAAGTAAGTATCCAAAAAATTTACATGTCAATAATATTTATTAAACTTTACTTGTATGAAGATCTGATGAAAGGAAAACAAAAGCTGCAGATGTACGTATGTAAAAAAAAGAAAATATTTTAGCTACATGTGTCAATAAAAAAACAATTTTTGCATTTGATCTTATAGAATTCTATATTATTTGTGGTATTCTACAGGCAATGTTTATGTACATTATTGAGAAAACATGTTAAAATACATTATTCTTTTATTTAATAGAAGTATAAAGTGTATTAATATTAAATAGGTTATCCAAAAATCTGTAATTTGAACGAGCTGTTATTCAGCTTTTTTAACCTTTAATTTATTCATCAAAAAATATTTTTAATGAACTGAAAATTTATTAACTCGCATATAATATTAGAAGGAGAGACAATAATATTAAATTATTAGTGATATGCTTTCACGTTATATTTAGATTTGTCTTCAGTATGACAACAATGTATCATATGGTGTAGTTAGTGTCATATCAACTCCACCAACTGATGACTTCAACTGTGAGACTAATCTGTCATATGACATTGTGAAGAAAAGAGATCATTCCACTGTATCACAATCGGGTCCTGTTCCACTTTATGAAAGTGTTCAATAGAAATAAGTTAGTTCTTAATGACAATGATTCACTTACATTTGCTAATTTATCATATTTATCATATTTGGTGTTCTACTTACAAAAATCACAATTTATTATTATTGTTAATTTAGCTCATGTGCACAGTAAAAAATGGGGTGCTTAATGGGCACCTTATGGGGTGTTAGAACGGCGCCTCCTCTACAACTCCTCACATGGTGCTCCCTTAACCCCCCTAATAGGGTGTAATGAAACACCCTTAAACACCTCTGTAGGCGTTTGTGTGGCACTCTAGACAGTGTTATGCATGCACCTCTAGCATGTGATCCAGAACACCTTTAGTGGTGCTTTAGTACACCCTTAGTAATGTTTAGTGGGCACCTTTTTCAGTGTTATTAGTACACCCCTACAGTTCTCATATTTTTTCTTTGTTATACTTTCTTTTATAACAGTACATTCAATAAAAACAATGAATATGAGTAAAATAAATGATAATCATGTTCATGACTTCACTATAGTTTGCTTGTATTGTTCACAGAAATAACCTTCAGTCATTTCTTCAAATTTCTGGACATTTTGAGAAAATTGGTGCACTGAAGGTCTCCACACTCTCGCCTAAATGGAAATAACAATAACATTAAATATTTATAAATATTCAATTTCAGACTGATCATATAATATGCTGAAAAATCACCTAATGTATTTGTTTGAATTGACTCCATTCTCAAACACTCACTCTAGTTATAATTTTAAAAAAATACTCAAAGTTGAACAGCCAAGCATTTACACAATCACTGAATAAATCCTCATTCTATGTTTATTTTCACTTTAGTTGGTTACGACTTCTCACACACACACAACTAATTCTAATATTCTACTTAGACCCTTTACCAAGTAAAGGCATATATGCCATGGTATACACAGTTCCTCGATAACTTGTAGACTAGGTTGCACTCTACACACCTGACTGCTCTATGAAACATTGTGTACCATCGTGAAACTAGTGGAGACCTCTGTATATTAATACAACTCCTATGTGGCCTACATATATATAAGTACTTTTTAGTTATAAAAAAGATATTTTAATATGAAAACCCTTTACCTAAAGACATTCAATGACCGTTGCATATAGCCTGACATTGCTAACCCTTATCTCCTTTTAATATTGTGCGGGGTTGGAGGAAAGGGTCTGGGGACTCTAGTGCCAATGACCAGTTCAAAATAAATGTTTGTGCATGCGCTAATTAAGCCTAATTATGGACACTTGGGTAGTCCTGCAGTCTATTATCCAAGAGAGGTCCCTCACTTTGCAATTTATATGCTATGTCAGTCTCAGAAGGCGCTTATATTGCATGGTAGTGAAAATATTGCCTTACTTTTTATCAAACGACCTCGCTCTGGTTTGAAGGTATCAATCTCTTTGAGGCGAAGTATACAAGCGTTGCGGTGAATATTATTAATGGGTGGTTAGCGCCAGAATCTGGCGCTCTGGACTGATCATTAAAGTCCCCAGACCCTTTCCTTCTCCCCCGCACCATATTAAAAGGAGGTAAGGGTCAGCAAAGCCAGACTATGCTGTATAGTGGATCCTTGAAATTCTTAAAATACCACATTTTAGCTTTCTGAACTATGATGTTTAGTTTTTCCCCACTGGCTTCACTTCAATGAAAGAGCCTGCACTGTTTGCCAAAGTATTCTAAAGAGGCATTACTTTTTAGCATGATGACCATTTACCAAACCAAACTATATACAGGTCCTAGTTAATCGTTATGTTGCCTTGACAGACATTGGCAATAAAGTGATGATTCATAAATATCACCTTAGTATGCACTTAAATTGATAAGAGGGCTACTCCCTCCTGCCCCCTTCCCATCACTATCTCTGTCATACAGGTATTGTCTGGTAAAAATTTTCAACATCATTTAAATGTCAGTGTTCTCAATCAGATAGGTTTCCTATTTTAAAATTCACATATTTTCCCAAATGTTTTCACAGTCGGAAAAATATGGGTGGGATAGCGTCATGTTAAAGACTCAACATCTACCTTATGCGTAAAAAGAAATGCTAGAAATGGCTTTGCATGACTCAAGCCATGTACATAAGGAGGAACACAATGAAAGACCAAGGGCATGACACGACAAGGTATTCAGACTAGAATAAAGTGAATTTAAGAGGAGCTAAACGCAGGGCCTACAAAGACACAAAACTTCAGATGTGCATAGCTCATGCAACTTAGTACTTAACTGACCACCCCCTAGGCAATCACTTACTCAAACATCTCACATCTGTGAATACTCCAGATTGCCACAGTTCTACAGGGACTTGTTTTAGGTTATCAAGTACACCTGCATGAAAACAGAAATATTCAGATTATAAATTATCACATAAGAATCAATACCTCCATTTCTAGCTAAATTTACGTAACATTTTATAGTGTCAATTTGTACCAAGTGTCAAGGCTAACTGATTGAGATGTGATTGTCTGATCAGGCCTTCGAAATAATTGTGCTGATACTGTGTTAAGTAATTATTGTAGTTACAATCACCATGATGTATAAGTACACAACTATTATTCATCACAAGGCAAACTCCATTAGCAAAGAAATGGGCCAAAAAATCTAGCCAGCCAAACCCTTTACCTGATTACTACCAACTACCAACTACTGATACCCTTTACCCAATAGAAATTTTGTGCACTAGTGAAAAATAAAACAAAACAGAAACACCCACACGAAATATTGGGCTTACATATGATTTACAAAAAAAAAACAAGTAGTTGGGGAGATGTTAGTATACATATAACCATGATAAAAACGCTTTAGTTTCTTCAAATTTACTCTTTCACCAGCTGACTCCTACTAAGGTAAAGGGGCATGGTTCTACCAAAGTATTAAATAAAAAAGAATTAGGTTAAGGGACATGGTTCTACCAAAGTATTCAATAGAAATGTATTAGGTAAATGTACATAGCTCTACCTGTCTGGCATAGCCAGACCCTTTACCTACCGCATAGCGGGGAAAGGGTCTGGTCAAATGCAATAGTATGACCTGTTCTGGTTCCCCACGTTAAGTGGGGGAAACCGCAATGACCATTAGCTAACCGCGCTATCCTAATAAAATGTGTGTAAAAATCGGATCTCTGCTGCAGCATCCAGACGGGCTAGCAATGGCGACTTGCTGCATATGCAGGAGTGATCTATCTACTGTTCAGGCGAAGAAGCGGAGGAAGAAATTATATGGTATTAGCTAGAAAAGAAGCTGTGACGTTATTAAGCTTCACAAAATATCCGAGCTGGAGCAACAACTCAAGCTGCTAGATCAGAGTGACTTCCGCATATAGCTTCTTTCATCTTTTCTTTCAGTGACACCAAGTAACTGCATGCTCTCCCTCATTGCACCTTCTGCATCCACACTTGAAATCCACACTTTAATTAACAAGCTAAAAAAATGAAATGCGTGCTGCAGAATTGTGCGCATTTTGTGGTAAAATTGACATTTCACGCACCAATGTATGATCAGTCAGAACAGGTCATACTATTGCATTTGACCAAAGTATAAGGTAAAGGGACATGGTTCTACCAAAAGTATTAGGTAAAAAGTATTAGGTAAAGGGACATGGTTCTACCCTTTACCCACTAACTATGTATTAGGTACGACATGGTTCTACCAAAAGTATTAGGTAAAAAAGTAATAGGTAAAGGGTTATGTAATAGGTAAAGGGACATGTAATAGGTAAAGGTACATGTAATAGGTAAAGGGACATGTAATAGGCAAAGAGACATGGTTCTCCCCTTTACCCACTAACTATGTATTAGGTAAAGGTACACAATCCCCACTACTTCTCCCCACGCTCGTAGCTCGCTAGCTACGAATAGTCTGGAGGCGCGCAGTAATTTAAACAAACTTAACAGATATCCAGAACAAATAGGAAAAAAAATATGTTTTATGAAGTCCCACACTAACCCACAACTTAACTGTTGGATGCCCCTCCCATCCCACAAAAACCCCCACTGATTCTCCCACGCTCGCTAGCTAGTACGGAATAGTCTGGAGGAGCGGCGCGCCAGTAATTTACACAAACTCTACTCCCGGCCCAATTGCCACGCATGGCTCGTTCAGTTCCTCCAGTTTTCGCTTTGGATATTGTGGGCCGGTGAAAAAAGAAAAAAAAATACGCGACGAAGACGTTTCACAAACTTTGTGTGGACGTATTACTCTATGACGCCAGATGGACGGAAGGGGCTCAGCTGCCATGCATGTTTAGAGGAAGAGTTATAAAAGGTGGATTTTAATGTTTTTTGGCACATATAAACCCATAGCCAGCTTGAATTAGGGGTTCTAATTTTGCAACCGAAAGCCAACATCCACTGTTTTGTGTTCTTCCAATATTTTACCACATAAGTAAAAAAATTTTGAGTAGATAGCTATCTATATTTGATGACATTAATTTATGGTCTCTATAGCAAATTCATTGAATACTGAATGACGACTAATTAACTGGATTAGTGGCAGAGGACAGACGGACAGATGATGGAAAAGTGGGAGGGGGGGATGGTGCTAAGAGGCCACCTGGTTTCAGGTGGCTCCCTGGATTTCTCTTTGCACTGTGATAGTGCCAAGAGACTTTCTCGGCAGAGTGGGCTTATAAATAACAACGAAAGGATGAAAACTGATAATCAAACTCATACAGGTTCATGATGGCCATGTAACTAAGGAATTAATATTTGTGGCGATTATTCAACTTCCGGTTCCACTGAAAACGGGTTTTTTTAAAAAAACCGAACCCCCCTGGCTATGGGTATGAAAAAAATAATCTGCTTGCATGTGAATGAAGGGGGCACAGGAGAGCTTTAGGTGTATGTTGTTGTGTAGATGATCTTTCACACGAATCATGCACACTTCTGAAAATTAATTTAGATTTAATGATGCCTTCACTGGTTTCTTTATGGTCGATCAAATGATAAAGTTGAATATCTGTTATATGTACGTGTATGCTAATTGAGTTGACTACGTATGTTAGCTATCTATATTAGTATTAGGGGATGAGATTTCCCCTTTAGTGAAAAATTGTTATTCCTATTGTATCTATTGTTATTATTTCTTGTTTGTGTGTTTGTAGGTCTGTTGTTTGCAGTCACCTGACTGTAGGACAAGGTCTGTGGATTCCTCGGAAGGCACATGTAAGGGGACGCGAGCGTTCTGTATTTTCCCATAGTGTATTGGGGTGAATTGGGTGGGGGGTAGGGGGTAAGGTAGTGGTGGGTGTGGTAGGTAGGATTGGTAGGGGTTGGGTAGGTGGGGTAATTGGGTAAGGTTAGTTGGGTGGGTTGGGCGGGTGTCATTTCCTTCAGTGCATCAGTCTGTAGTACTGGGTTGGTTAGGATTAGATGGACCTTACTGAAGTTTAGATTTAATCATCTATCCCAATGTGTTTGATTGATCGCAACCCTTCACAATCGTTTTTATCGTGTTGTTGTAGATGGTCTCTGTAGCTGCATTACAGGTGTTGTGTCTGCCTCTCTCTTCATCGTGGTCCATGCTCCCTGCTACTGTGAAGCTATCTCGGGGGATGGGGGTGGTTGTGTGGGAGTGGCTTCTCCTGGTTCAGTGCTTCTGTCCGGTTGTCGCTTAATCGGTTAATGTTGTTTCTTGTTGTGTGCCTTGTGGAGGTGACTCTTTAGAAACATGGTGGTGGGGGGTATGGTAGTGTTCGGCTGCGGGGGTGGTGGTTCGGGGTGTGGTTCTGTGACGTCACCTGTGGGTCCATTTCCTGTCGGCCATTGTGTGGTGGGTGCAGATGATGGGTGTGGCTTCCTGTTGATGAGCTGGTTTCTGATATAGTTCATAGAAACCATTGAAAAATAGGGGGGAAACAGAAGTGGTGGAAATAATAGCAAGTTTGTTATGTATTCTTAGTGTAACAATTAGCTACAACTTTACTCTTATTGAATTAGCTGTAAGTAAGGAGCGTAGGTAGCGAGCTATATACAAAATGTTTTGGTTTTGTTACGAACGTTTGAGGTTTAGTAGCAGTTGCGACAGAAGCGTTTCCTAGCTAGGTTTGCAACTCAGTAGTTAAACATTTATAACAAAACAATTGGAACTTGGCCAGGGTTTACTTTAGTACCTACACCGCGACGTGTTAACCTTATTTTGTACGCAGGGATACATGTAGGTGGCTATCTAGACTTATTTTTACCATAAAAAATATATTTAGCTATCAGCTATACTTGAATTGTGTAAGCTAACACTTGCTAGATTAATTTAAAGATATAGTTGTGGGGGGCATTACGGCTACATTTCTGTTTTGTTGAAGCAGCACTTTTAATGAATAAAAGACTGACTCTTTCCCTGCCATTTCAGCAGCCGTACTGCTGCAAATAGAAATTTCAAGCGGTAACTATGCCCGCGGGCTATAAATTAGTTATAAACCAATATTTTTTTATAACTAATATCCTGGCTCTATTTTACACCTTGTCCTGGATATGTGGCTTCCTCTCCCACTACATACATAGAACCCTGAAGATGTAAGCAGTTGTGAGGGCTTTTAAGAGTATTGCTGGATTTTATTTCTCTGAGCTGGTCATCCGGTAGGAAAAAAAATTGGCACAATATGTGTGGACAGTACCATTTGATTAGTGAATCCTGCTTGTCTTGGCTAATACCTCATCACGATGATAGCCCAGTTGCCTAACTGTGTTTGTTAATTAGATTTGTGGTACTTTAGACAGGTGTTGCACAATTACCACTGAGTGTTCACACCTATGGTGATCTCGCTGAAACAATAGAATATCCAGTGTATGAGTGTTGCCAGCTTTGTGCTT
>WLWD01005563.1_pt1 | contig 16431 bp, 6 predicted proteins | sample 6712731 | NCBI WGS metagenome assembly WLWD01 (sample SAMN12718690, study PRJNA576275) | sponge metagenome | isolation source: marine sponge | host: Mycale hentscheli | place: New Zealand: South Island, Marlborough, Capsize Point | collected 2014-11-01
CCCCTAGTTCTGTATCTGTTCAAATTAGTATTTTAGTTGTTGGCAGCTTTCTCTTTCTCTACTAAATTCTGAATTTTAAACATAACACACAGTAAGTTGTAAATTACTAATATTAACCATAATCCTACTGGAAAAGTATTTCACTCAATGCAGTTGTCCATATAATTATCTGCCGATTGCAATCAGCCATTATGTTCAAATTTTACACTGAATAATGTTAATGTAACTACAATACTGCTGTCCCAATTAAAACTCAAGTGCAAACTAAGAACCTTTTCTTTAATATTGTAAGTCTAGTAATTCTACGGTTTGACCGAGAAAGAATTTCAGCATTTTTTCTATAATGGTTCTAATAATCATGTGCTGTAGCATTTAATCGTGGTAGTTAAAAAAGTCACTGCCCCAACCTCTTCATAATCAGTGACGTTATTGCATCTGATAAGCGGTTTAGTTGAAGAAACCACAAACCACTTTGTATCGGTCTGGCTTCTTATACGAGCACATAATCAAATGGATGCTGCATGTGAATTACTTCAATCATATGATTATAAGACAATGAACTATATCTTATGCAAGTGGAGTCCACTGCGTAAATATTATTATATTATACTTATTCAATTACAATACACGTGAATACTACCATTTGTTCTCAGAATTTGTTTGCATTGCAATTACAGTAAGCCTTCAGTTATTGAACACGTTTGCACCAAGTGAGTGTTCAAATTTAAATGTTTAGATAACTAAACACGATGAAAATATATTATTATAAAGCACTATTGAAGGAGAGTGGTCAAGCAATTCATTGTTTCTTCATGTGCTATTACTAAACAATAGGAGTTTGTTTAATTGAAGTGTGAAATTAGGATAACTGAAGTTGTACTACTTGTCAGAGTGTGCTTTTAAACACAAGGATGAATGGAAGGGGGGACTGGCAAGGGGTCATAAAACCCAAGACGAATGTGATACATAATAGGATAATGAACACATTTGCAGAAGAAATTAAAAATTTATCAAACAACGTAGTCAAACTTATCCATTTTAAACTTTCAGATCGTTTAATTTCCACCCGTTATTCATTGACTTTAAACTTTTACCTTTACTTAATTAATGGAAATTTTTATTTTTCCATAAAATATTAAGTTGTTTTCATGAAAGTATATTGTATACATGGTGACTCTTCCTATACTTTGAAGCAACTATTATCACCTCTGTGCAGCATTTTTTTTAGTAATTCAGTCGCAATACTAGACACTTACCTTCCCTATTTTGAATTCTCTTTATATTATTATTAATATTGATAAATCTTGGAACTAAAGCATTTAAACACTAAGGTAGGGGTTGTAAACTTACTGCATTAAAATTTGTACATACATGAAGACATCATCTTTCTATAGTATACTAACCCAAACATTTTTTTAAATATACACATAACTTTTTTTTAATTATTTTCGAGTTGCTTTAAAATATAAAAAACTAAATTATATTTGTTCGATCTGTGTCACAGGCTATATACTATTCACCACACACGTATATTAACAATCATTTAGGGAGTCCCTCCCTTAAATGTCACAACACACACAGCACCTGACCGCACAGTGGGAAGAAGATGTTTGTTCTTCATTGCATTATTCTTACCGTATAATGGGAAATATCAAAACATATATTCATCTATACAGCCAACCATTCTTTACTTTCTATACTCACTCTTTAACTTCACAGACCATGATACATTTGGCAGTAGTAAAGTTGTCTTGTACAGTGAAGGACTGGCAATATGTATTGACAGAAACATATTAACTATAACATCTATTCTCATTGTGACTGGTAATTCAGATATGCAAGTGACACATTCTTATGAAGGTAATGAAGTAAGACTAAATTGCAATCCGAAAAATGAGACCGCGGAGGGAGTCACTGATAGCACGTGTGTAACAACCAATGAACAAACTAAATCAACCACCAATAGTAGTCATAAGACTACTAATAAAGATGAACCAGGAACGATGTCTAATGACACTGATAACAAACAGACAATATTATTTGAAAAAAAGGACAATTCATACAATAAGTGTGTTGAATGTTAAAAACAATAAGTCAACAACTAGTTCTGCATCTGATTGCTTTTAGATCTTCCTGGTTTTGTTTACAGCTACAGGGAGTAAGCATTATATATTCTAGTTGGTATTTTAATTCAGATACTATTTGATTGGCACTGATTTTGTTATGGTTGTCAATGGACACTTTTCAGGCAGTGTGAGTTCCAATTTCCTGTTTTTAAACCAGAAATCACATACTTCAACTAAACCATCATTATGTGTGGTAATGATTCATTATGTACTAATACTCCAGACTCAAAATTAAATTGTTTAAATGATGTTCCTTGCATTATAAAGCCATCTTGTCTAACTCTATAGTCAAAGATTGTTTCATAAGATGCTGAATGCAAAAAAAAAAAGTTCTAGCATTTTTTTGGACTTTTCTTATATAACATAAAACATGTACACATGTGTGTAGTCCAACAAGTAACAGCTAGCAAACAGAATTGTCTAAACTGCATCACTATGTATGCCTCTCAATGTGTTTTCCAATAAGAAGTTGGATAAAAAAAAATCAGACATCAGACAGTCATGTCCTAATAAAAACATCACTACACAAACACACCTCCAAATCATCCTACGAATAGTTATACTAACATAATTGCTGAGTTAATATGATTGTTTGTGCATTGAATTAGTGATGCAAGTTCAACCTCTAGGGGCAAACTGATTATTTTATGAAATTTAATGCAAAATTGAAGCAAAACTTGAGTTCAATTTGTTTTTGTGACAGTTTAGACTATTAAAAAAATTGTTTATCTGAAAGCATCAAGTTCAACATCATTATCATATAATGGCATTAATTTACTTGTCTCAATTTTTGCTCCAATATTTATGGTTTTGATTTCAACTGAATTAAGCATGCAATTTTTAAATGAATAATAATTGCTCATCCTGTAAGGGGAACCAATTTTTCTGTGCAAAATAAATTAAGTAATAAAATAAATTTTTAAAAACTTTTGTGCATTTTAATATTTTCTATTAATATTGATTGTGTAGCAAGCATAACTCATTGAAGAAGTTAAAAAATAATTAAATTAAATTTCCAGCTTTTTAGTTGCTGCTATATTTAAAGATTGAGGAAGCACAAACCATCTATGTATTAAATGGCTTCTTATTGCCTTTGTAGGTGGGGGGGAGAGTGGCTATTTTAACTCTCCCTAACAAGACATCTACCTTGAATTGCGTTAATATGTTGAACTTGAATTGCGTTAATATGTTGATAATTATGGTAAAAAGTGAGTTTTGTTAAGATAATGCTATAATAATAATTAAAGTATTAATGAAGATGTCCTCATGCTAAAATTAGATAGAACATGTGAACTGTTCAGGAGTCAAACCCTTTTTCATTATTGAATTCATCAATAGGGAAGGAGTTTGACCACAAATGCATAATCATACTTATTGAAGTATGTACAATTTACCACACGAATAAACATCAGTTGGCTTCCCTTGCCCTGAAGGTTAGATTGAGAAATAATACGGTAAAATGGTTCTGATAGTTGACCAGCAATTTGAATATTCAAAAAATATGATTAAGAAAGTACTTTGCCAATCCCCGAGTAGAAAGAAATATAGTCACAACCAGTACATACTATAATGCCTGTATACTTCTTGGAATATATGTTCAGGAACATGAACTAAGTCAGTTTCTCTCCTTAGCAAACTAATGAGATGGTTTACATTGATCAGCTTAAGCTCTTTGTCCCATTGCCTACTAAGCTGAACAATAACTGTTTCATCTGGTGTTGCTCTGAGATTAACATCAGTATTACTGTCATGGCTTTAAGGCATAGGTTAGACCTTTATTGTGCTTTTTTATAATTCAATATAATATTAACCTTATGATTAGAACCACTAGCATACAGAAATGCTGTGGTCATGGACAGAACGCTATCCAAAACTTCAGTCACAATCGCAAGGGATTCAACCCTTTACCTTATCTTTAGATGTGTCTTGATCAGTATGAATTTCATAAAGAAGCAAACCCTTACCTAAAATATTACAAAATGAAAAAAAAAATGTATACACAATGCAAAATTATTATAAATTTCTAATGAATAAAGTTTGGCTTATTTCCATTTGACAGGAATGCTAGTTGGGAGTGAAATGGAGCAGCTTCTCACACAGGAAGTATTTGAAGCCGCTTAAGGGAGTCGGCATACCTAGAACAGAATTAGAGACAAATGTTAAACAAAAGTAGAACTCAGTAAAGAAAGTGTCAAGACCAGAGATAGCTAACTACTCAAGTGAATTATGGTCAAGCTAGCTATAATTATTTTATTATTCATTTTTGTACTAGTGGTTTAATGTTTGATGTTTGATAATTTTGTTACTATATAAGTTTTGTATTATATATACTATAAATTAAAAAAAAAAACAACACCGCGCCTTCTCCAAGAGTAGCGATTAGGTACTAAACTCAGGTGAGTTAACTTAGCTAAATATAATGATGTAAGTAACAGTATTAACTTATTAACTTGAAAAACAATCTACTCTTATTTCTTTTCCAAAATTTTTTTTATTTTATTGGAAAAGAAAAAAGAGTAGATTGTTTTTCATGAAAAATGGTTTAACATTTCAAACAACAAAGCAATGACTACATGTAAAACTTTGGTACTTAGTTGCTAGAGAACTAAAACCACATTATCATGTTCATTAGGTCCACAGCCTACTGCAGACATATAGTTGTTGGGAGTTTATGAAAATACTACCTATATTATAAAAAAAATTAGGGATGTTAATTTACCTGTTCAAAATTCATGGAAAAATAAATAAACGGTGAAAGGGTTAATCTTGATAACTATTTATGAAACAGTTATTTAGCTGTTACATGTTTAATAGTAATTGTTGCATTTTAGTTTTGTGATTGAAGCTAGTGTATCCAATTGCCTCCTCGACTCTCTTTGTACAGCTATAAGTAAGTTATGCAAGTAAATTAGCCCAGCTATAAAATTGCTTACACATTCATTATTTAGTCTCAAAACTTTAATGTTAGAATGAGCAGAAAATAATTGTAGGAAACTAATAGTAATAAATATTAACAAATCTTATCATTTATATCTTAACTGTAGGACATGCAAATCGATTTTCTATCAATTGTAACGGTTGTTATTCTTGCAACTGCTGTAAGCGAATCTATGTATTAGACTAAATTTAGTTAAAGGAGTAAATACCAATGAGTTCACTGACTACTACTTCAGTTGCAATGTGATGGGACGCTTCATACAGTGGCAATACAATAAAGAACGTCTTACAGGCTTTCATAGCAATGATGAAATTGGTGCTTCAAAAGTGCTTGAAAAAGCTGACTTTATATACACTGCATTGCTTCCATCGTCTGAACCTCTAACGACTCACAACAGAACTATGGCTTCTATTATACTGGTGTCATTCAAGGGACCAGTTCCTTCTAGTTTTAATATCACGTGTAGTAGTGGCTCATTGTGTCAAACAGTGCGTGCAGGACCGGTGTCTAATGTGTCTAGGTCTTCAACAAGTACTCCCGGCAATAGCAACTCTAACATGGACTTAGTACTGGATTACATTTTATCTCATCGTGTAGTGGGAAACATTTCAACACATATTTTCATATGTCGAGCCAACCATTCTTCACTTTCTATACAGTCCAATGGCCCACTCTTTAACTTCACATCCAGTGATGTAGTTGGCAGTCGTAAAGTCGTCTTGTCCAGTGAATATACAGTGAAGGAACTAGCAATATGTATTGACAGAACCATATTAACTATAACATCTATTTTCATTGTGACTGGTAATTCAGATGTGCAAGTTACATGTTCTTATGAGGGTAATGAAAGAAGAGTACATTCCAATCTGGAATATGAGACTCAGAACACTGTGACCTTGTGGAGGGAGTCACTGATAGCACATTTGTAGCAACTAATGAACAAAATATATCAACCACTAAAAATAATCGTATGTCTACTAATAAAGATGATGCAGTAATGAACTCTAGTGACACTGCAAACAAACAGACAATATTTGTTACAGTTGCAACACTAATTTTATGTACAATAATCCAGTATTAATTTCATAGTGATTATTTATTCTACTACTATATTTTTATGTAATTTTACTGTAACATGTTTTCATCAATATTAATCTATTAATCTAATCTTACACAAGATAGTGTAGTTGTATTTATTTGGGGGGGGGGGTATACTAGGCTCTATATAATTAACAGATTTCAATAACTAAAAACTGTAACAATAGAATGCTGAAGGAGTAACTATTGATATCATAATTTGAAATAGTAAAGCCAGTATTTATTTTTAATTTTAATTGTTTTTTATATTCATTACATACAAATACAACATCTAGGTAGACATAATAATCATTTGTTAATTTTTTTGATAAAGCTTTCTACTGTGGACCATTCAACCTCTCTTATGTCAAATACAGCAGAATGTGAAAGTCAGTTAACTGGGAGAAGCTATTCGCTTGAATAGTAGTGAATATACGGATGTATATTTCAGCTGCAGTGTAATGGCACCTACCTGCACTGGCAATATGGTCATGTTCAGCTTAGAGCATTTCGGATGGGAGAAGTGGGTCGAATTTACGTAATAGCTGATCATGGCTTCAACTACACCACTACACTGTTGTCGTCTCAGCCAATTTCCGATGACACTAGAAGTGAAGCTCTGGATTCGGTTTTAGTGTTGTCATTCTTGGATATCCCACCACGTCAATTTCAAGTGACATGTACAAGTGATTTTGATTATTTAACGAGAAATTTTAAAAGAAACCAGTCCGAAGATCTTATTACAAGTGGTACGATTGACAGTGTTTTACTTGATTGTGTGTTGTCAATTCAAATTGTACAAAACAGAGCTCACACATACGTGTTCATTTGCGGGGTTGCGTATGACCAACAACTTGTAAATGCAGGTGGTCCTATTGGCTATGAAGTAGTCAAAACTAAGACTTTTTTATCACCTGATGGAAGAACCACCAATGTACTTGGTATCCTCATGTCTAGTCACAGCTATGAATACCATTAAACCAAATATGGACTCCAGTGAAGCTGTGAATATAATTAAACCAAATAAGGAATGAAGGGTCATGTGTTTGTAGTGTTCAAATTGTATATGTGAGAAATCACCTCAACAGATTGTGCCTTTAAATCATGGGGATGGGAGAGGTGGGAGGAGGTGGGCTCCAGAGCCCCTCCCCCTTCCTACTCCACTGAATAGTTTACTAAATGATGTTTGGGGATGAATTAATACAAGAGGAATCTTCCGTTTGGTTTCAGTCAAGTACGTTGCTGCACTCATCATTTAATTGAGAAGTTTTGCTGAAACAAATGAATTCCAAAACATTCCAGTCTTTACGATAGCAAATATCTGAACTAAAAAGATTAATGTACGTAATTTTATTCATGCTTCACATGACATGTCAAGACATTTAAATGCCAGTAGCGCAATCATATATTAATCCTCAATTTATCATTGGTTTGTACTAAATACTATATGAAGTGCCAAGTATTGTTTTCGAATACGTTCAGGCTTTTTTACCATAGTAACTTTATGGTAGTGATTGATTACATGCAACTATTTATGCTCACCACCACTAATGGAGTGCAGGTAATGATCATGAAGATGGCAATAATGATAATTTTTATTAATAGAATATTTCTCAGTTCTCAACTTAAAGTTTAATTAGCTACAAAAAATTTTGCCATAAAATCTAAGAAATAACACTTTAAATCTTTAAATAGAATTAGAATACAAATTATAACTTGCCCTATACACAGCAATGTGAAAGGCACTTATCATACTAGGATCATTTTGAAGGACACCTGGAACATGGTTGCTAAATAACGCATTTGTATTTTCGAATAATTGAAGTACAATCCTATCTAATATACAGTTATAACTATATCAGAGATGTATGTACACGTGTTAGGTGTTTAGTGTGCATGTGATGACTTCAAAATTGAATGTTTTGAAGTTGAGCATGTGTTGAAAATGTGAACTCTTCTGTTGATCTAGTAAGTTTGTTAAAAAGTGTTCAAGTTTGCTATATCGTTAAGTGTACAATCGCGTCGAGTTAATGATCTGGTAAGGGGTTTCATATCAGTGATATACTTCCTTTATTATCATGATGACATTAGTAAGTGTTTATCAATGATGAAACATGTAATAGTATGTATGTATGTATGCAAGTGTGCATGCATGTTTCATTTAAAAGTTTTGTTTAACTTTATGTCGAAAGTTGTTCATAGAATATAATCTTGCTCAAAATTATGGAAGTTTTTAAGATCACCAAAATGTAGATCAGGTAATACATTTCTTGATAGATCATTGAAGGTCCTAGATAGATCATGACCATCCAAGAAGTGTTTGAATAATATGCAACCTCAGTCATGAGTCTTACAAGGATTCAGCAGGAATCATGCAAGATTTATGCCAGTGATGGAGACAAGAGAGCAGGAGGACAGTCACTCCCCACTGTCAACAGTGCCTCTCCCTCCCGCCACCCATTTGTCCTATGCATGATGTGTATGAAGCAATTGTTAAATAAACAAATATGTTATTACCACTAAAAACACTTAACTATAGCTGCTATACTACTGTTAAAAAGTGTTCAAGTTTGAACACATGCATGCAACAAAATTGCCTCCATTGGGCATTTGGAATTATAATTTACAGCCATAATTTATGCTTGCTAAAACTTTAAAGGTTGGGAGAGAACTTTAGTGCCATTCAGATTCTTTAGCTGAATGGAGTAACCCACTTAACCATCCATTATTTTTTACATACATGTCACAAAGAATATTTTTAATGATGTACAGCAAGTGGTTATGCCCTCCAAAAAAGGTGTGCGTAATGTGGTCTATGGAATTCATGATTTAGTTGTGAAAAGTTGTAAGTAGAACAAACTGAAAGAACTGCATTAGACAGGTCAAAAGAGCATAGATATACATTGACATCAGGACGTATCAACACAGCTGTTTTCCTATCTACATCATCACTAAGCCCCACTCACAACAGGAAGTAATTCTGATTTTGGTTACAATCACTAAGTAATTTTTTTCTGAGTTATATTTGCACATAAAAACTATCAGAAAATAGCCAAAAAGTAGAGAAATTACTATTTACGGTCCTCTCACCTTAGTGATTGTAACCAAAATCAGAATCACTTCCCGTTGTGAGTGGGGCTTAGTGATATTAGGAAAACAGCTGTGCTTAGTTTGTTTAGTAAGCCTATATGGCTGTGGGCTTGTATAGTTAGCTAGCAATATCTGATGAGTCTGAGGCAGAAGAAAGCAGCCAGTATAGATCAGACTATAGCTCATCAGAGAGTAATAGTAGTAATAAAAGTGCCGGATTCCAATAGTGTCTGATAATACTTCAGATCGTAAGTCTACGGATAATTTATTAATGATGATAGATGGGGGGGGGGGGGGAAAGGGGCACAAAATGACAAAGACAAAAATACACTTGAAGGAGTGGATATGCTGGATAGAAAGATGTCAAGTCATGCTGGTAGCATGATTTGAATGTTCCTTCCCAGCCACCCTCATATTGCACCATCTTGCATCATGGCAACATGCTCATATGTGTCTATATTACATAGTGTACACAATAAAAACATCCTGAAATGCCTTTAAATTGAGACATGACTAAGCAATGCAGGTTTTGTTGGGGTCATAATACATGCAACTTCTTCTCACTGGATTGTGCAAAAGTCCAGTCTACTAATAATGATGTTTCAGCAAGTCTGTTGGAGTTATCACTGCTGGTATTTGAAGCATTACCATTGGGATCTGAGTGGTAGTGGGCGCCCCGGCCGGGGGGGGGGGGGGGGGGGGGGGCATGTATTACAAATTAATTTCTCTCATGAAAACCACTTCTTTTTCATGAAAAATATAACTTCATATTGACTAAGCTAAATTCAAGTGTACCATTCAATACTTAAATCTGCATAATGTGTGCCTTTCTGTGTCCCACACATTTCCGTCACATGTCTTTATGGAATCTGGTGGCACTTTTGTTTCATACTAAGATTATAGCTGTCTCTACTAAAGAAACCCTAAAAATGTAAGCTGTTTCAGCTATCTGAGAGGAAACTTTTCATTGTGCTTGCCCTTCAGAGTAATCAAATCACCTGCTGTAACCACATTGTGTGTGTGGGGGCTAAGTTCAAATTTAGTTATTCTATACTATAAGTTCCATCACTGCAAGTGTGGTGCTTGTTCAGTACTAACCAAAAACTCCAGTGCATGTGTGTGTGTCTGTGTGTCTATGGAGATGTGCACATGTGTTGTGGGGGGTGGGCGTTTTGTTGTGTGGTGCAATGTTGCATGAGTTGTATGTATGAGTGTGTATGTGTATGTGTGGGTGTGGGTGGTGTGTTGTGGGTGGGTATACCGTCTGATGCTTCAGTATCCCTCTTTAGAAGAGTTCTTGATATGCAAAGCTCCTTGTGTAACAGTAACCGAATAGATTAGGATGTCTGTTATTATGTTTTGCATTATTTGTGTAATAATTGTAGCATAGAAATGTCATGCTGTAAATAGATATTATAGACATTTTTATTTTATTTTCAGAGTATACAAGTCAGGGGAATCATATACAAAATGGTTTCACAAATAAGTACACTGAAATTGTACACTCCCCCAGCACTAGCTTTCAGCACGTCAATGTTTACTTTAAATGGGTGTAAAGAATTTCATAAGATATATAACTTGCTAACTATGTCTAAGCACCACTTCAACATCTGACAGCAAGAGACTTTTAGTATTATTTTCGATATTACGATTCTAATAATCATGTGTTGTACTATTTAATTATACAAGTTAAAGTCACTGTGACAGCCTTCACTGACAGTGAAGTTATTGCATCTGATAAGCTATGAAGTTGGAACCACAAACCACAGTGTATCAGTCTGGCTTCATATGTGCATGCCATCAAATGTGTGTTGCATGTGAATTCTTCAAATAAGTGATTATGAGACTGCAAACAAATTCTAATGCACGTAAAGTGCACTGTGTATTATATAATTATATACTTACATACAACTTACTAACATCATGAATGAATGTAAGCTACCATGGAACTTGTTGTCTTGGAATTTGTAGTGGCATTGCAATTGCAGTTGACTTTAGCTATCCAAACAAGTTGGGACCTAGAGGTGTTCAGATAACTGAAATGGTCATATTAACTAGGCACAATAGAAAATGTATTATCACGCACTTGTGAAGGGGCGTGGTCAAGCAATTCTTTGTTTCTGCACGTGCTATTATTATTAAATATTGGGTGCTCAGTGAGTTGAAGTAAAATTTTCCCCAGAATTTGTATTATAATGCAATTAATCATTGAAGTACTATAAAAACCAATGGAATCGACCACGTTAAGAATATGAAATGTGTTGTTACAATTTTAAAAGTGAGCAAAGTTTGTTATGTTTAGGGGAAATCCTACATTAGGCCTATATCACGATATATTCACAGTTAGTCATTTTACTAGTGATCATGTCTTATTGACTGTTTTTATCACAATTCATTAATAATGATATTAATGATGGTGCATGTAATTAGGATATGAGCTTCCATTCAGATATTTAGCTTCCTAATCACTGTGTTGTCTCCCCTAATCAATTACTTGTGATGACTAAGAAGCTAGATATCCAAATGGGAGCTCATATCCTAATTACATGCCCCATCATGAATATCATAATAGCCAACACGCATAAGGATTCCATCACATAACAGGAGACTCAGGAGGGAGGGAGGCCTTGTTTACTGGTCATAGGAAATGAACTATCTCTATTTCACACTGGAAATATGGTCAATGGCTTACAGTACCGAATAAAACTCGGAACAAATTCAATGGGGCATCCTCACTCAGCCCCTCCAGCTAATTAGTTTGTCTTTCAAGAACTTAACATGCTGCATTCGTCACAATATCAATCTTCATTGTTTACTAAATATGTTAATTGTTTCAATTGCTCTTTATTCTGATGTTTTAAACAATTTTCAGTGACTGTTTTTTAACTTTTACCTTTTTATTAAAATTTTCACCATCAAATTGATAATTATAGTGTGACTTTGAATGAAATTCATTTGGTGTGAATTCTCTGTACTGGTAACCAACATCCAGGTAGCTCCAACCCTGTACCCCTCTTTAGAAGAGTGTTTTTTTTTGCAGTTCTTGATATGCAAAACTTATTGTTTCAAAGCAACCAACAATTATATATTTGGATGCGAAGTTCAATAATTTTGATGGATGTGTTTCTTCCTAACATGTGTTGTATCCAAAATTACTTAACACAGTCTACCTGAAGATACTGCATGTTGCATGAGTATGTATTGTCTTCCATGTGACTTGTTTGCTTAGATCTTACAAGAATGTAGAGATTATCTGATTAAATATACCTACATGAAGCATTTGTAGTAACAGACATGTAGAGCTTTCTATTATTAACACTTCTAGCATGCCATGAATGTGTGCATATCTACAATATAGCAAAAATATTCTCTTTCATGTATAATAATAGACACCGTTGATCTTTGTATTGTAGTGAATTTCATATACGTAATAGATTTGTGCACAGTTATATAAGCTGCCTAATTTGTACAAGAGATTTACAATAAATAAATATATAAGGGATGACTGAGTACAGATTGTAGCAAGTGAGCATTATGTATGTTCAGTGAATATCTAACTCAATTTAAGAAAAAAAGAATTGCTTTGTTAATATTTAAATTTAATTGTGGGAGAATTGAGCTTTTTTTATAAAAAAAGACAATTCATACAATGATTGTGTTGTAATGTTAAAAACAATAAGTCAACAACTAGTTCTGCATCTGATTGTTTTTAGATCTTCCTGGTTTTGTTTACAGCTATAGGGAGTAAGCAGTATATATTCTAGTTGGTATTTTAATTCAGTTACTATTTCAAAGCTTTCTTTTTCTCTATAAATACAGAGTACTGACACAGGGTAAAAAGAGTTCATTTACAGCCATAACAAAATTTGTAAACTGTTTTGATAATTAGAATTTAAAATTATTTTTACAATGCCGTAGAGGTTAACAAACTAGTTATCAACAATCATACACTAATTTACAATTTTGTTATGGTTGTCAATGGACACTTTTCAGGCAGTGTGAGTTCCAATTTCCTGATTTTTAACCATAAATCACATAATTCCACCAAACCATCATTATGTGTGGTAATGATTCATTCTGTACTAATACTCCAGACTCAAAATTAAATTATTTTAATGATGTTCTCCTTGCATTATAAAGCCATCTCGTTTAGCTCTATAGTCAAAGATTGTATCTTAAGATGCTGATTGCAAAAATAAAGAATCTAGCATTTATTTGGACTTTTAATATAAAACATGTACACGTGTGTGTAGTCCAACAAGTAACAGCTAGTAATTGTCTAAACTGCATCACTATGCCTCTCAAATATTACATTATGCAGCTAGTGTTTGCATTATGTGTTTTCCAATAAGAAGTTGGATAAAAAAAATCAGACATCAGACTGTCATGTCGTCCCTAATAAAAAAATCACTACACAAACAAATGCAAGTCAACTGTAAGAAATTGTATGTCAAAGTGGCACTTCAAGCTGAGAGTTTGGTTCAGGAGTCAAACCCTTTTTCTTTATTGAATTCATGAATTCATCAATGGGGAAGGAGTTTGACCACGAAATGGATTATCATGCTTATTGAAGTATGTACAACTTACCAGACAATAAATAAAAGGATCAGTTGGCTTGCCTTTGATGCGCTTCCTGAAGGTTTGACTCCAGTAAATGGTCCTGATAGTTGATCAGCAATTTGAACATTCAAAAAATACAATTAAGAGAGTGCTTCCTCGAGAAGAAAGAAATATAGTCACAACCAGTACACACAATAATGCCTGTATAATTCTTGGAATAATGTTCTGGAACATGAACTATAAGTAAGTATCTCTCCTTAGCAAAGCAGATGGTTTACATTGATCAACGTAAGCTCTTTTTCCCATTGCCTACTAAGCTGAACAATAACTGTTTCATCTGGCGTTACTAGGAAGGCCTATGTGATAAACATCAGTATTACTGACATCACTTTAAGGCATGCTTTGTTTTTGCTGTGTGAAAAGTGTGACTTGCTAAATGTCTAGGATGAGTTCTAGAATGTTTTGGAATAATTATATAAAAGGATTGGCTAGCAATAGGTATGTACTCTGCATCTGTTTAAATTAGTATTTTAGTTGTTGGCAGCTTTCTCTTTCTCCACTAAATACTGAATTTTAAACACAACACACAGTCAGTTGTAATTTACTAATATTAACCATAACCCTACCGGAAAAGTAATGCATTCAATGCAGTTGTCCTTATCATAATCATAATGTCTGGTGATTGTTAGCCATTTATGTTCAAATTTTACACTGAATAATGTAACTACACTACTGTATTACCACAACAGATGTACACTTTATGCAAGTGATCAGCACTGCGTTCTTATATATACTATTTGAAAAAGCTAAAGTAAACAGGATGTTATTTCTGACGATAGACATAGTAAGCATACCATAAAATGAAGTTACTAGACTTTAGCTAGCTACAATTTTGTCAGGCTGCTGGCTATAATGAACACTGATGACTTCGCTTATAACATGCCTAATATTATGTTCTAGAATGTTTTGGAAAATAAAAATGCCTTGTCTCAAAATGTGTTTACTATAAACAGCTAATCTAGGTCTGTACGTAATGTTGAAAAAATATATAACTCAAGCGTTCTGCATTTGGGGGCTGTCAGATCTTTCTGGCTTAGTTTAAAGCAATAGTGCAAGCTATTTTAGTTTACCTATTATCTTTAATGATTTATGATTAATTATGAGTGTCATGCACTATATTGTATAGCACACCTGACAGCACAAAGATAGCAAACCACAAAATCATAAACACACACTTTATCGCAGGGGTGATGGAAGTAGGTGGGGCAGGGGGTCACTGCTCCCATGCAGATTTACAGATTTAGTGCTTTAGAGGGGTGGGGGAGGGTGGGGGGGCACAGGGGGGCACATACTATACAGATTAAACATTGAATTACATTGGGAAAGTTTTATTAGCTTAGTAATTTAATATGAAGATACTATGTGATTTTCATGAGGGTAAATTAGCTTGTGATACATGCATAGTTGCCAACTTTTAAAAATTAATTTTAGGTACACCTCAAACCCCGCCCATTTCTGTAAACCACACCTAAAACCACGCCCCAATTTCAAATTTCATAATAATAATAATATTTGGATATCAAATTTCAGTTTACATATTGAGTGCTTTGTGTGTGGCTTTTTTGCAATTTTTAAGTAGTTTGTCATCAAGCTTTACTTCTTGGCAGCAATCATCACTGTTGAACTTGATAGACATCAAACTAACTAGTGTTGACTGATCCAAATTCGACCGTTGGTCAGTGTAAATCTTATTAAGTATAGAGAAACCCCGCTCAGAGTCTTCATTCGAACACAAATTTCCGGTACAAATGTAGGCTAATTACAATTTAGGTGCGGTACATTACAGACCTGATAATTCCGGTGTCCCTGGGGCACATACTATACAGATTAAACATTGAATTACATTGGGAGAGTTTTATTAGCTCAGTACTTAAATATGAAGATAAAATATTATGTGATTTTCATGAGCTTGTGATACATGCTGCCCCCACAATCATGAGGCACCTTCCATTAGTCCAAAATTAATATTTGTGGAATGATGTAATTTATGCATATGACTCAATACGATCTTTAGCTAATTCAATTGACTAGGCTGAAGCTATAGCAGTGATATTATTACAAGTGTATGTCAACGATTGTTGTGCCTAAGGTCCAAAATTAAATACGAGTGAATGAGAGATGACTGTCAAATTCCATACAAATAAAAGTGACTAAGCAATGCATACTGAAACTCCAAAAATATTCACTGAGACTTATACTACACGAAAGCTCTTAGCTAAGATGAATGAGACACGCTCAGAAGGCGTATATGGCGTAGCGGAGGTAAAGGGTCGCTGGGGAGATTACACTCAGAGCAATATAAGACGTACGGTGAGTTTGTGGGATTCACTGATTGACTAGACTGTCATTCCCACTACCGACACAATGGTATTGTGTGTGGCGTGTTCTTGTAATGAGGGCCTCCCGAAACTATATAGCTATTGGCGAGACGTTTTCTGCCGCGATAACAACACCGATCGACTTCACTTTTCTTCAATTTGCTTCCGGTTTCGAGCAATATTTAAATGATCGTCCATCCTGCTCTACATTCACTATGTAGTAGTCAAGAAGCCACCTCAAACATCGAGTAAGTTTGAACGT
>WLWD01004729.1_pt1 | contig 16424 bp, 7 predicted proteins | sample 6712731 | NCBI WGS metagenome assembly WLWD01 (sample SAMN12718690, study PRJNA576275) | sponge metagenome | isolation source: marine sponge | host: Mycale hentscheli | place: New Zealand: South Island, Marlborough, Capsize Point | collected 2014-11-01
AGGCATAATGAGTCTCAAGTCACTCTTACAGTCAGGAATGCCACAGCATCAGACTACAGTGGAACTTACCACTGTACAGTCAGTAAGTAATAACTAAATGGTTTCCTGGGTAAAGCAACTTCGAAATTGAGTGGCAAATCAAATCAAGGTGACTATCCATAAAAAATATAGCTACTTAGCTAATGTGGTATGAATGAAACTGAAAATGATGACACCAAGTATGACACATGTAGATCTTCATTTGTTACCAAGTGACAAAAGTGCCTGAGGTATCTTATTAAAATGTATTGCAGTAACTATGATTTCTATACCAACTAACTCATTGACTTGATATATAGGGTTTTAAGCGATTTTTATTTTAGCTATGAATTTCATTTTCCAACAGGTACGACATTTATTATTCAGCAGAGAATCTATTTTTTGTCTGTGATGATCCAGATGAACTGTATACTTTTGTTCTTGCTTGGTCTGACCATCATGGATCTGAAAACAGTTTATTTTATGCATAGAATGTACAAGTGAACTCAAGAATCTATACTAAATGATGTCATCACTTACATCAAACCTAGCTAGTCATTATATCACTTTCTTGCTTATCAACTTCATATGTGGCATATAATTATGTATATATTTATATATGTGTGAAAGAGTGATACTAATGGTTATTGATATAGCTGCTGGTCTAGATTGTTGAACCTCGTGATACCAGTTTATTAGATATTAGTTGGTCTATCTCATTGCTGACGTACAATACTGTTTTTCTGTTTTATATTATTAATCTGTAGTGCTACTACTGAGTCTCTGTAAAACTATTCTCATGAGTTTCTCTTAGTGTTAAAATGATTGGCAGTTGTTTTATGGATTGTTTCACAGGATAAAAACTAAAATTTTCTGTGCCTCCAACTATAGGATAGTTCCCCTTTCCTTTTACATTTCCTTATGAAGACTGTCCAAATTGAATTAGGAGTTATACTGTTAAGGAAATGTAAAGTGAAAGCTGAATGTTTTATAATTAGAGACATAGGAAATTTTAGTTGTCGTTCTGTGTTTGTTACATCATTGTTATTAATTACTAACTTGTTCAATTTTCTATAATGCGTAGTTTATGTGGAGTTTTGGGAAAGACCAACAAAATTATCTGTTCATAGGATACTATGGTAATTGTTGTGATTTATCATAAAACATTTATCTGAAGTACAAAAGCTATAACTAAAATGATAAGATTGTCATGAAAATGATGTCTCTACAGAAGTAGCATTCACTGAGATCTGTACACATGGAAATGGTGAGGATAGACAACATAAAATTGAGAACTTAATTACTTCACTACAAAACTATTAGAAGTATTATGTCATGCTTACTTGGACAAAACAAAGGAGGCTGAGGGACTCTCCCATCCCCCTCCCCGCTTTCTCAAAAATCATTGAAGGAAGAATTGAGCCCCTTAATATATTGCATCATTAGGAAAAGGTCTATGTCCATTAGATCATCTTGATACACTGCATACTCTTGCCAGATATAACCATCCTAAACCTCAAAACAACTAAATGTGGTACTGAGTATATCAAACAAATTGAAAGTTTAATATAATAATACTTTCATCAAGGTCCTAATTCCAAACTTGTGTGACTAACATAATTAATATATTCTTTAATCTTAATAGTAGACCACATGGGCATAAGAAAATGATTTAGAATGGGAGTAGGGGGGGCCCTGCCCTCCTGTCATGAGACACAGGGGGGGGGGGGCTGGCACATGTGCCCCCCCCCTTTCCTATGCCAGCGGACCAGTCATAACTATGACCACAAATCGTAAACATTATCAAACATTCATACATGTTGAAGGAATGTTGATTTGATAATATTGATATGTGAAACTATAAACAAATAATTTGGTTCATCTTTCCCAAATCTATGTATAGTAAACTACAGAGGTTAAATACCTAAAAAAAATAACTGTGATATATTTATAATCACCGAGAGCAAATTGTTAAGATAATGTGGAAGAACTCTTTCTTAATATTATTATCAATAAGTGCACAAGGATTTGGTGAGTTTTAATCATTTGGAGGGGGGGAGAGGCATTGTCATTTCAGTAACTTGTTTTGAGTGAAGTTTTTCTTGGCTCTTAGAACCCCCAATATCTTACCACTTAATTTGAACACTATTGAATCTGATTCAAGTTGATAATTAAAACTGTCTCATAGACAAAAGAATGTTTGAAATTAGAATGTGCTAATTAAGCCAGTAATTTATCTATTGAATCAATTTTATATAGGAAATGAATTTCATGTCACCAGTTTCCCTTATTCTTTCTCCTTCACTACTGGCATAGAAATAATTCTTTCTTGCCACCTACCAAATGCTGCAGTTTTCAGTCACTGGACAAATCCTTCCGGCAATTCCATCTCTGTCTCTGCTGAAAGATACGTGGTAGACACTATTGGGCTCATAAAACGCTTGAAAGTGAAGAACAGCACTCAGTTAGATGGAGGAACTTACACATGCTATATTAGTAAGTATATGAAATTATTTATCACTGTTATTTTCTGAGACAAAAAGATTCAGAATAACCTTTTTTACATGTCCAATACTATTTATATTTAATAATATACTCATATCAGCTGCTCTAGACAAATAGTTACTAAAACTGACTTAAATATGTACTATACTATTCTAGCCTCATTACTGTTTCACTCCTGTAATGCTTCCAACACTAAATTTCGCCGGTGGCAGTATAAAAATGGCTCATCACATTCAGTGGTCCTGAGTAAGACAAGCAATAGCAGGATCAGCATCACGCCAAACTTTGAACTTCTTTTGACAAATATTACTGTTCATGATAAAGGAATCTACCAATGTTACTTGTCTAGTCATGTTGAAGTTATATATCTTGTCCATTATCTCTCTGTTCAAGGTAAATGTAAATTGGGGAATAGGTTTACTATATGCAAAATAGCACAATGAACTTAACAGGTGTATGATTGAGTGATAAGTAGTAAGGAAGTCATTTGAGTACTTGTCAACTACAAAATATTACACTGCAATCACCTTATCATATAACATGCCGGAAATAGTCACAAATACAATTTATTCCAACCATTTTTAGAAACTATGAAAAAAATCTTCATAATGATATTGGAAAGCACACAACAAAAAAGCAACTGTATTGCGTAATGTGACTGCAATCTTAGATATAAAAAATACAGCTAAAGAATTATAGACATTAACTAGCTATAACTGGTACAAAAACTGTAATGTAAGTGCAACTGAAAGTTAAAACAAGAAAATTTACTAAAAAGTGATGAAAAGTGTTTATGTCATTCTCAGTCTCCTTATTAGGACATCCTGCAATAAGAAAATGATGTTCTGGTATCACCAAACTTTTGCTAAGCACTCATTATTACTGGAGAAAAACTTAAGTCTTTCACTGGCTGCTTACCTAAGTGAACTATATGTTGCAAACTGTTGCCTAACTACTAAATAACCAGTTGTAAAACCCATACCAACCAGTTACGTAACCGTCTAACGGTCATGCATCTGTACAGAACGTATATTGTTCTTCTTTTGTTGTTACAATTATGGGTAAAGGGAATTAATCATAGTAAAAATAATTACAATTTTGTACTCATTGAAGTGGAATAACTGTATAAGAGATCACTTATTATCAACATTTCTTTTCAAAAAATTACAGCAGTCAAACCTAAAACCACAAGTACAGGAGCAATTACCATGGAGATAGCAACCGATGTTAGTAATGATGTTTATAGTTCATCGTTGGATCCAATAAATCGGTCATCAACCTTTATGGTTTACCTTTAATTCCTGGAGTCTCTACTTTTAATGGAAATAATATCTCTTCAATCAGCAGTAAGTTTATTACAAATAGTCTATTCAATAACATATAATAATTGTAAAGGGTGCAAATGTGGTATACGCAATTTTGGTGTTGAAGTTTAGAACACAATGAAAATTAGAACTGAGCTAGATTTATTGTACACTGCCACCAGGATATGGTTAACTAGTAAAGTTGTGTGAAGTTTTCTTAGAGATTAAACCCCCCACAAGTCCCCCAGGTTTACAGTACTGGACAGGCTGTAGAGTAAATATTTAGCTTCTTGTGTCAAATAGTAATCTGTTTCAATATAAACTCTTGAACTCTAAATAACTGAGTTGGTATGTGTGTGGTATGACATGAAAACTAGCATGAAAAGACTGCAACATGAAAGTGTTAATTATTTAGTTATTTTAATCCCTCAAGATTTCTCAGGACTACTATACTGCTCCTCCAATTTTCACTGTTTCCACAGTGTATAATTCTATCCATAGGCTTATAATTCAACTCATTTCTTATTTTGTGATTGGTTGTCTATTATTGTAGTTAAAGCAAACTCCACTACTGATGCTCAATTCTATCTACAGACATATGTGCTTCTGTCTGTGATGTCAGCAATCAATGTGATGCTCTTGTTACTTCTGGTATCAACAATTTGTATAATAAATGATCTGAAAGTTGTTAGTTTTGTGAGGATGAGGCAACAACATCAAAAAAATCAAGAAGGAATCTATGAACAATTGCATCATAAAGTATCTGCTACAAGTACTTCCATAAGAGAATAAACAGGAATTGTCATATCCATTAATTTGGTAGCTGTAGTGTTATTTCTTTTTCTGTTGCTATTACCAACTTATAGCTATATTGAAATACCTAAAATGTAATTCAGCACAAGGAGATTGGTTTAAAAGTTTAATTTTATGGTGTTGTTATTTTAGTTATCAATAATAAGACTTAAATAATAGGATGTTTGTTGGTGTAAAATAAATCCATGCTAAAACATGAGCTAATTCTAAGTGTTTACCTAAAAAAGTAGCTATTCTAGTTTTGTTTTGAAAAAAATGTAAGAAATTTGACTAAAAATGCAGAGAAATGCTAATATAAATACTATATAGAGGTGATAATGTGATATTCTTTGGAACTGTTTGCTTTCATGAACACTATCTTCTGATGGGGACACACGACATTTTCTATAATTTGGGAATAACACTACGTATTCCCTTGTGAGTACTTCCAGAATAAACACTTGTCTCTTAGTTGGGAACTCAATGGCATTTAACTAGAAGTAGATCATTCCTGGTGCAACATTGTCTAACATTGGATTAGTAAGTTTTTGACTGTATTAGGAAATGAATAAGAAATCAATGCTTGAGTTGTTTGCGTATTTGATATCTTTTAAGACTACAGATAATATGACCAGCAACAGGTGATTTAAATAGCTTGTTGACATAGCTACCTAACTTTCCAAGTTTAGAAATGATTTTTTTTTTCGCTATCTAAACAGCTACACATGATAACACAGAATGTGTGCATACTATGATAGATAACACTTATTTAATACCCTTGAACTCTTAGGAGGAGTGTGACAAATTTCCTTACGTGCATTCAGGTGAGCCATATCTGTAATCTATTTCAGGTACTCCTTGACTGTAAGAATGACCTTCAAAGGGCAAACAAACAAACGGGTCATATTGTGGATGTTCATTCAAAATCTAATCATGGGTAAGCAAATAATAGATATTAGTCATCCACCCCCCCCCCCCCTTCCCCTTCCAACCAAGTTTATTGAATTTGTCGGAGTGAGTTTTAATCACTTGATGTGTGTGTGTTTGTGTGTGTGTTTGTGTGTGTGTGTGGGATGGGGGGAGGGGGTTAGGGAAGCATTGTCGTTTCAAAAACTTGTTATTTTAGTGGTGAAGTTTTTCATGGCCCCTTACAACCCCCAACTCCCTACTGCTCAATTTGAACCCTATTGAATATGATTCAATCTGGTAATTAAAACTATCACATAAACAACTGACTGTTTTAAACTAGAATGTGTTAATTAAGCCAGTAGTTTATTTTTAGGATCAACTTTAGGAATTGGATTTCATGTCACCAGTTTCCCCTATCCTTTCTACTTCACTACTGGCACAGAAATAATTCTTTCTTGCCACCTACCATATGCTGCCGTTTTCAGTCACTGGACAAATCCTTCTGGCAATTCCATCTCTGCCTCTGCTGGAAGGTTCGTGGTGGAAACTATTGGGCTCATAAAAGGCTTGAAAGTGAAGAACAGCACTCAGTTAGATGGAGGAACTTACACATGCTATATTAGTAAGTATATGAATTATTTATCACTGTTATTTTCTGAGAACAACAAGATTCAGAATAACCTTTTTTACAAATCCAATACTATTTATATTTAATAATATACTCATATCAGCTGCTCTAGACATTAGTCACTAAAACTAACTTAAATATGTACTTTATTGTTCTAGCCTCATTACAGTTTCTTGTTGCTCTAACCTTAAATTTCAGCCATAAATGGATTAATGGAGTCAAAATCTATAGAAGCTAATTATGTTGATTTGATTGAGGTGCATTCTTCTAATGAGAATGTGACAGCTTATGTTGGAGACTCCCAAAAGTTCTCCTGTAATGCTTCCAACACTATATTTCGCCAGTGGCAGTATAAAAATGGCTCATCACGTCCAGTGGGCCTGAGTAACACAAGCAATGGCAGGATCAGCATCACGTCAAACTTTGAACTTCTTTTGACAAATATTTCTGTTCATGATGAAGGAATCTACCAATGTTACTTGTCTAGTAATCTCGAAGCTATATATCTTATCCATTATCTCTCTGTTCAAGGTAATTGTAGATTGGGGACTAGAACGCAATGCTTAACTTAATTAGGTGTGGTTATTATTGAACGATAAGTGGTAGCGAACACAATGAGCACTTATCAACTTCAAAATAATCAACTTTAATCACCTCATCAAATAACATGCCAGAAATAGTCACAAATGCAATTTATTCCAACCATTTTTAGAAACTATGAAAAAATCTTCATAATGATATTAAAAAACTAACAACAAAAAGCAACCTGTATTGCATAATGTGAATGCACACTTAAATATAAACAATACAGCTAAATTAAGTTTGTATTTCTTAACATTCAGAATTATAGACATTAACTAGCTATAACTGGTATTATAGCCCGTTACCCGAGCGACCGCGCTTGTCGTTAAGAACTATAAATTCGATACAGTCTGGTATGCTCGTAAGAAAATGTATTAGCGGGGAAAAGTCTGATATAGTTCTTAGCAACCATAATTATGATAGAAGGCAGATCAAAGCAAAATAGAATAATGAAGAGTGTTTGGGTACTTTAATATAATTACTAAGATAGCTAAAGCTATACTTTGCTCGTTGTTTATGTTTGGGCTATAAAATAGTTATAAACCAAAATCATTTGGTTTGTATTGCGATTTATAAATCGCATACAAACCTCAATTTTGGTTTATAACTATAACCAAAAACTGCAAGTGCAACTGAAAGATAAACAAGAAAATTTACCAAAAAGTGATGAAAAGTGTTTATGTCATTCTCAGTCTCCTCATTAGGACACCCCACAATAAGAAAATGATGTTCTGGTATCACCAAACTTTTACTAAGCACTCATTATTACTGGAGAATAACTTAAGTCTTTCACTGGCTGCTTACCTAAGTGAAATATATGTTGCAAACTGTTGCCTAACTACTGAATAACCAGTTGTAAAACCCATACCAACCAGTTACGTAACCGTCTAACGGTCATGCATCTGTACAGAACGAATATTGTTCTTCTTTTGTTGTTACAATTATGGGTAAAGGGAATTAATCATAGTACAAATAAATACAATTTTGTACTCATTGAAGTGGAATAACTGTATAAGAGATCACTTCAACATTTCTTTTAAAAAAATTACCGCAGTCAAACCTAAAACCACAAGTACAGGAGCAATTACCATGGAGATTGCAACCGTTGATAGTAATCCTTTAATTCCTGGAGTCTCTACTTTTAATGGAAATAATATCTCTTCAATCAGCAGTAAGTGTATTATATAATAGTCTATTCAATTACATATAATAATTGTAAAGGGTGCAAATGTGGTATACACAATTTTGGTGTTGAAGTTTAGAACACAATGTAAAATAGAACAGAGCTAGATTTATTGTACACTGCAACCAGAATAGTTAGCTAGTAAAGTTGTGTGAAGTTTTCTTAGAGATTAAGCCCCCCACAAGTCCCCCAGGTTTACAGTACTGGACAGGCTGTTGAGTGGATATTTAGCATCTTATGTCAAGTAATAATCTCTGTTTCAATAGCAACTCTTAAACTCTAAATAACTGAGTTGGTATGTGTGTGGTATGACATAAAAACTAGCATGAAAAGACTGCAACATGAAAGTGTTAATTATTTAGTTATTTTAATCCCTAAAGATTTCTCAGGACTACTATACTGCTCCTCCAATTTTCACTGTTTCCACAGTGTATAATTCTACAAACATTTCTTCCATAGGCTTATAATTTAACTCATTTCTTATTTTGTGATTTGTTGTCTATTATTGTAGTTAAAGCAAACTCCACTACTGATGCTCAATTCTATCTACAGACATATGTGCTTCTGTCTGTGATGTCAGTAATCAATGTGATGCTCATTTTACTTCTGGTATCTACAATTTGTACAATAAATGATCTGAAAGCTGTTAGCTTTGTGAGGACGAGGCAACATAAAAAAAATTCAAAAAAGAATTTTTGAACAATTACATGATAAAGTATCTGCTACAAGTATGTACTTCCATGAGATAATAAAGAGAAATTTTCCTATCCAATTGTAGTTTTTGTGTTAATTTTTTTTATCTGTAGCTGTTACCAACTTCTTATAATTTTATTGAAATGCTGATAATGTAATTCTACTCAAAGACATTGGTTTAATAAGTTAACATTTTAAAATAAAAAGTCACTTTATATACATATTGTTCTTTTTAGTTTATCAAAAGCTTTAAATAACAGGAGGATGTTTGCTTGTGTAAAATAAAATACATGCTAAAGCATGAGCGAATTCTTAGTGTCTAGCTAAAATAATAGCGAGCTATTCTAGTTGTGCTTTACCAAAAATACATGTTGTTATGAAATTTGACTAAATGCAAAGAGATCCTAACGTAAAATTATTTTAAGAATTAAGAATAATTAATGTTAGTGCTTTAATGGCCACTTTTTGGTACTATTTGCTAAGGCACATTCAACATTTGCACTTTATCTGGTGGGGTAAGTTAACATAGAAAGCTTTTTATATATATATTTCACTATATAACAGTTGCTAATGTGATACTGTTTTGAGTAACTTGTTTGCTTTCATGAACACTACTGATTGCGACATGCAAAGTTTTCTATAAATTTGGGGACAGAAACACTAAGTATTCTCTAGTCAATACTTCCGGAATATACACTCCTCTTAATTGGGAACTCGGTGACCGTTAACTTGAAGTAGAGTCGTTCCAGGTGCACCCTTGTCTAAAATTCTGATTAGTAAGTTATGACTGTATTGGGAAACGAAAAAGCAATTGGGGTTTTGTGTATTTGGAAATAATTTAAGACTACATTTATGGCTGCAGAAAGTAATTCTAAATAGATTGTTAAAGTACCTAACTTTCCAAGTAGAAATGGTATTTTTGCTATCCAAATAGCTATATGCTGATACAGAGTGTGCGTGTGTGTTTGTGTGCTAAAATAGATGATGCTTTTTAATGCCATTTTACTCTTTGAATATGTGTGACATTATTCCTTGTGCATACAGGTGAGCCATAGCTGCCACACTTTCTTTAGGTACCTGTTGGTGGCAAAAATGGCCTTCAAAATACTAATAAACAAAGAGATCACATCATAGATTTTCATTCAAAATATAATCTTGCATGGGTAAGTAAAGATAGCTACGAGTAATTTACTCTCGAGATCCCTTGAGATAAACTGGCAGTTGTCTAGCCTATGTACTCCTGTTGTGCCAATATGAAGCAATAATAAAACTGTCCTGAGAATTACTATTCAAAGAGTAATTATACAAGTGGGTGGCGGCACAATTTATTGAACTTTGCTGTTCTATTTATATTGTGAGAGCTAGAGTCAGAGTCACAGGTAGCTCGCACAGATAGTTGGATGGCTCGATAAAGTAGCCTGCCACCAGGTCTTTTAAGGTCATGCCCACAGGATAAAGTCAATTCAGTTTTTATTTAAAAAGGAAGAATGGTACAGTGAGTGATCAAGACAAGGAATAAAGTAATACTGAATGTGGAGAGCCAAGTTACAGTGTTATGTGCCCTCCAACATACAAATGATCACGTACAACCAATAATTAGCACTCTTCTGTCTAAAGAAATTGATGAATAGACACAAATAAACACTAACCACATAACACTTGTGAATTACAAGATACTGGCACACAAAAGCACCAGATCTGTTTCCTTTCCAGCTATTGGTCATCCTGGTGAGGCTGGACTCCACTACTTATTACATAGGTCAGAGTGTGAAATGCAAAATATTTCATAATGTATTTTCAAGAGGGAATGAAAATAAAGCCTGAGAGTGAAATATTTTGCCATATCACTCTGTGAGTGTAATAAGGTCTATTCAGTGCTAGATATCTTCACTGAAGTAGTTTGTACCAGGGTGGGTAACCCCTGGTGAGTAGTTGGCTGTAAAACCTCTAGACCACCCCCCCCCCCCCCCCCTCACACTCCCAGGTGATATTTTAGCAGCTGTTCTAACCTGGTTGGGTAGGCTTCACTAAAGAAAGGTAGCCTTAAAAACCTAGAAAACTGGTAAACTAAGCTGGTAGTTATAACTACTAGTGTACTCAGCTTGCCAATACAGGCATGAGATAACACCTGTGATGATAGCTGAGTCATTACATAAAATAACATTGTGAAGATATCTAGCATGGAATAACTATCCATATTAGCCATAGACTTCTTTAATGATACAAAAACGACAATGTTTATAGTATTGCAAGCAGCCAGCCCATATACTATCCTTAGTAAAAGTGGAAATCAAATTGTAGTATGCTGTTACCTGCCAAGTGGATACAAATTTCAGAATTGGATCACTCCTTCAAACAAGAATTTCTCAGCTGATAACGGCCGCTACCAGATAGTAAGGCATAATGAGTCTCAAGTCACTCTTACAGTCAGGAATGTCACAGCACCAGACGACAATGGAACTTACCACTGTACAGTCAGTAAGTAATAACTAAATGGTTTCCTGGGTAAAGCAACTTTGAAATTGAGTGGCCAACAAAGGTGAAAATCCATAAAAATATACTCAGCTAATGTGGTATGTATGAAACTGAAAACTATGTCATCAAGTTTGACACATGGAGATCTTTATTTGTTACCAAGTGACAAAAGTTTCTGAGGCATTTTAAAATGCATTACAGTAACTAAAATTTCTATACCACTAATTTTTTTTACTCATTCTTGATATAGGGTTTCAAGTGATTTTTATTTTTGTTATGAATTTCTTTTTCCAACAGGTACGACATGTATTATTCAGTGGAGAATCTATTTTTTGTCTGTGATGATCCTGATGAACTGTATACTTTTGTTCTTGCTTGGACTGACCATAATGGATCTGAAAATTTTTTATTTTATGCAAAGAATGTACAAGTGAACTCAAGAATATATACTAAATAGTGTCATCACTTACATCAAACAGCTAGTCATTATATAACACTTTCTCGCTTATCACTTAATATGTGGCATATAAATATGTATCTCTACATATATGTGTGAAAGAGTAGTACTAATGGCTATTGATGTAGATGTTGGTCTAGATTGTTGGTCTAGATTGTTGAATCTATCTTACTGCTGACATATAAAACTGTCTTTCTGTTTTATTATATTATTAACCCTCAGCGTGCATGCATGAGAGGGTTATAGTAGTCGTCCTGTCTGTTTGTCTGTCTGTTTGTCTGTCTGTTTGTCTGTCTGTTTGTCTGTCTGTTTGTCTGTCTGTCATTACTCTGTAGCACTACTTAATTTTCTGTAAAACTATTCTCATGAGTTTTTCTTAGCGTTTAAATGATTGGACAGATTTTTGCGAGTTCTTTCACAGGATGAAAACTAAATTTTCCTGTGTCTCCAACTATAGGATAGTTGCCCTTTCCTTTTACATTTCCTTATGAGGACTGTCCAAATTGAATTAGGAGTTATACTGGAAATGTAAAGTGAAAGCTGAATATTTTATAATTAGAGACATAGGACATTTTAGTTGTCGTTCTGTGTTTGTTACATCATTGTTATTAATTACTAATTTGTTCAATTTTCTGTAATGTGGAGTTTATGTGGAGTTTTGGGAAAGACCAACCAAATTATCTGTATATAGGATACTGTGGTAATTGTTATAATTTGTCAACCCATAAAACATTTATCTGAAGTACATTATAACTTTCAATTAGTTAGATGCATTCTACATGTGTATGTGAAGTTCCTTCTTGTTTGTTCAATGGGGGATTAGGTTTATTAGATTCAAAATGGCACAAAGCTGATAAAATTGAGACTCGATTGTAGTCAGCTCACTACTAATAGTCTACCTAAATGATTATTCTTACCAAAAAACATTTTCCTGTAAATATTTTAACATGCCACAATGCTAATTATATACCACTCTTGGCACTATCAGTTATGATGCCTTGGATGGTTCTTATTGTGATGGAAGAGATTGCTGTGTGCTGATGATTCTGAATTGGATGTGTCCAGAGTCTTGAGTAGCTTTTATTAATTACTTTTAAAATTCCATAAGAAAATCTCTCAGCTTGCTAGTCTGGCACTTGATGTACCAACATAAAATAATGATAAGATTGTCATGAAAATGATGTCTAGCATTCGCTGAGATCTGTACAATATGGAAATAGTGAGGATATACGACATAAAAATTGAAAACATTAATCACTTGACTACAAAACTATTTGGAGTATTGTGTTATTGCTTTGATACTTGGACCAAAACAAATGAGGTGGGCGGACCACCCCACCCCCCCCCACCCCCCCTCTTTCCTACAACTCTTAGAAAGAAGATTTGAGCTCCCTTAAATTTTTGCATCATTATGTAATGATAAAATAACCTTGTAATAACCCATCTTGCTGTAGTTGTAGCATCTGGTAATATTATTATTTCTTACTGTCACATGTAATGGCCATTAATAGTTTTAGAATGGCTAGTTGCTATGAGTTAGCATAAGAACTGACTTTTTACTTATATCCACGGCCCACTTCCTACTAGAAACCCTCAGCTGCCTATTTGTTAGGTGGAAAAACAGGGAGAAAAATGTTTCATTTCCACATCAAAAAGCATTGAAACTACAAAGAAAAAGTTAAGTCACAAGTCGAAAAATCTTATTTTGACACAATAAACAATGTGCTGCCATTTAAAAAAGATCAATTGTGACAGACGAGCAGATTGAAAAAAGGACTGGAATTCCACATGGGTGCTGAAGGTTAATTACTATTATTAAGAGAGTATAGCAATCTCTTCAATTAGGACAGAGCAAATATTGAAAAACTATTTCTTTACCTATGTAATAGTTAGAGCATACGCGCTTAGGTACTGGTGGATTTAGTGCACTGAAGCCCAAGGGCCATAGGCCCGAGGGCTTTGTGCACTAAATCCACCAGTACCTGAGCGCATGCTCTAACTATTTTAGAACCCGTTTACCCGCCAGTTTCCACTAGCAACTTGGTTTATCAGCATTTTCGCACAAATATGGCGGTGTCAAGCGAATTTCCGGCCCAAAATTAAAATTCAATTAAAATTCAATTGAAGCACACCTAGCAGGTTTACTTTAGCATTGTAGCTGCCAGCTGTTATCTCCAGATCTAACTCTACCCTGGGCTGCTCTGCGGGTAAACAGTTAAGCAGCTAGCTATGGTAAATTCCTGTGGGTATGAGTGTCAGCAGGAGAGTTGTCCGAACTAGGGCTGCTGGAGAGTTGTTGAACTAGGGCTGGTCTGATATGAGAGGGTAGTAGACCCTCACATATCATATCCAGGCCTCACACAGCTTTATCCAGCCTATTCTATTAAACTAAAACTCAAAAATAGCAATACCCCAAGGGTGGTTAGTATGCACAGTTTATATACCTAAAGGCAAAAAATAGTGCACACTTACCAAGTTAGTACACCTAGTAACAATATAGCAACGGGTTCTAAATCTACATAGAGCCATAGCCTTCTTTAATTATAAGTCACAAATAACAGAAATACTAGCAGACATCATTCCGCACAGATCCCATATTAAAAGTGGAAATGAAATTGTAGAACATTGATACCTCCCAAGTGACTGCAAGTTTCAGAATTTGACTCTCTAAAAATAGACCATATCCTGATAATGACTGTCACAAGATAAAGAGACATAAATTGATTAAAGTCACTCTTACCGTCAGGAAAGCTACAGCATCTGGCTAAACTGGAAACTACTAATTTATAAATAGATACTCGATAGTGCTTCCCGGTGTGTATCGGCAACTTTGAAATGATTTTTTCACTAACTAATTCATACTATGAAATATGAAAATGTGGAGGTCAAGGCCCCCCCCCCCCCTTCCCACTGTACAAAAAATGGGTTGGGGGAGGAGGGAGGGAGAAAGGTAGCCACCCCTCCTTTCCCTTTTCTCCTATCCCTCTGAAGTTTAGTCCGGCATATCCAGACCCTTTACCGAACTCCTACGCCGGGAATAGGTCTGGGGAGGACCTGGCCATACCAAATTTGTTCTGCCACACTTATATTGCAGCAGTCAATTACTGTTAGCAAATTACCGGGAATAGCCCTCCTCAACCACAAATAGAAATTCCTGTGCTTGTCAGCCACCCTTTTTAAAGGTTTAGCAATCATGGCTAATTTGCAGTAGACATTCGGGTATTAAGGAAGTGGGGCACTCACCACTTCCACATTCCTCCAGAACAAATTTGGTATGGTCATGTCCCCAGACTCTCCGCACACTTTGCACGCTACGTGGGTCTGGCTCCACCAGACTTTCTGAAGTTAACAATGAATTCCAAGTGCACTTGCTATTTAACAATAACTAAAGTCTTTCAAAGACTCTTACAATCCACTAAACAGAAGATGTTGATGTGGTCAACACTCATTATTTAATGGAGCCAGATGAGAATTGTGGTTTTACTATGGCTCAAATAGTTGGTGATGCATTGTTAGTTGATAAAGTAAGTTTGCCACAAAAATTGCATCCTTATTTTCATTTCAATTCACAAATCATTATCAAATGGTTGACAACTTCATTGCTCAGTTCAGTTATGGTTTTTCAAAAGTGTATATGTATGTAATTAGGGACTCATGGGAAATAAGAGGTTGTCCGTGTACCAAATATTGAAATCTATTGCTAGTTTTAGTATTAAGTCACCATCTTGAGACATGGAGTGAGGGGGGGGGGGGGGGGGGGGGGGGGAGGAAGGCACTGGCCCCTATGTTTCCTCCTGTTCCTATGCCAGTGGTCTATGGCCATTAGATCATCTTGATAAACTGCATACTATTGTTGCTAACCACCATAAACCTGAAAACAATTACAATTTGGTACTGAGTACATCAAACAAATTGAAAGTTAAATACTTTCATCAAGGACCCAATTTCCAAACTTGTGCAACTAACGGAATTAATACATTCTTTAATGTTACTAGTAGACCAGTCATAACTGTTAAAATTACAAAACATGTTGAAGCAGTTTTGACTGGATGATATTGATAATATAATAAACTATAAACAGATAATCTGGTTCATCTTTCCCAAATCTATGTATCGTAAGCAACAGAGGTTGAATACCACAGAAAATAACTGTGAAATACATAACAATTACCAAGAGCAAACTGTTAGATAATGTGGGAGTATACCTTCATAATACTATTATTAATAAGTGGACGAGGATTTGGTGAGTTTTAATCACTTGGGGGGGGGGGGGGGGGGTGAGTATTGTCTTTCATTTTAGTGGTGAAGTTTTTCTTGGCCCTTACAACCCCCAACTCCCTACTGCTTAATTTCAACCCTATTGAATCTGATTCAATTTGATAAACAACTGACTGTTTGAAACCAGAAGGTGCTAATTAAGCCAGTATTTTATCTATTGAATCAACTTTAGGAAATGGATTTCGTGTCACCAGTTTCCCTTATCCTTTCTACTTCACTACTGGTATAGAAATAATTCTTTCTTGCCACCTACCAAATGCTGCAGTTTTCAGTCACTGGACAAATCCTTCTGGCAATTCCATCTCTGCCTCTGCTGGAAGATTCGTGGTAGACACTATTGGGTCCATACCAAGCTTGAGAGTGAAGAACAGCACTCAGTTAGATGGAGGAACTTACACATGCTATATTAGTAAGTATATGAAATTATTTATCACTGTTATTTTCTGAGAACAACAAGATTCAGAATAACCTTTTTTACATATCCAATACTATTTATATATAATAATAGTACTCATATCAGCTTCTCTAGACAAATAGTTACTAAAACTAACTTAGATTTGTATTATATTATTCTAGCCTCATTACTGTTTCTTGTTGTTC
>WLWD01005165.1_pt1 | contig 16405 bp, 6 predicted proteins | sample 6712731 | NCBI WGS metagenome assembly WLWD01 (sample SAMN12718690, study PRJNA576275) | sponge metagenome | isolation source: marine sponge | host: Mycale hentscheli | place: New Zealand: South Island, Marlborough, Capsize Point | collected 2014-11-01
TATGAATTGAGTTTTAATGTTACCTTAAATAGAAATTGCAGATACAATAGTTCACTTGTTAATATAATGCTTAGTCAGCATATGTTAGTTTTGTACCTTACACTTCATAGCTACTATGAAATTATGTAGTCCATTTCTAATTATCAGGTGGATGTTTTAAACAACCTTATTCCCAATTCTAAGCAATTGATATAGACAGAAACCCCAACTGACTTTCAACATAGTAGCACGTAATGTTGTCAGATCATTTAGTTAAAATGGTACATTTATCTCTTTTCAAGATTTGTAGTTTTACATTATCATAACAATACAATGAAAAGTATACATTTAAATCTTGCAGATAGTCCTGTGGTGCTACAATGAATAGACACAATATTTTTTGTATTTTGGTTGCTGTGACCTACTACATTACACTTTGCTTTTGACAAGATTGATGAATACCAGTGGATAACTATACAAAATAAGCTCTGATGTGGAGAGTGAATTCTAAAACATGCAAGCTGTCCAACATAAATAGCTGTTATCACTAGTTATGCTTTCACTTTACCGACTAAATTCCAAGAAGTGGATTAGATGTAAACAGGAAGAGTTACACACAAACTCCATTTACAAATTGCCTGGCTAGATTTTTCGTCAAGTTGAATGAGGGATTTGAGCTAATTTGCTTCTAATTTATAAAAAAAAAAGAAGGATTAATTAGGTAAATAAACAGGACACTTGTGCTACACAGCTATGATGGAGTCCATGCATGATTTTGAAGAGTCACTCCTGACATGAATTTTCTCAATTCTAACTGCCAATATGTTTACTTAAATCTTAATTCGACGTTTCCACTTCTAGCCAAAGTCCTCTTCAGGGGTCAATCAGGCTGACCCCTGAAGAGGAGTTCAGCAAGAAGGCGAAATGTACATTTTATCCTGTACAGGTAAGGACTTACTAATCAAACATTCTTTTTCCCCATGCTTTTTTTTTTTATTGTGAAAATTCATACCCTACCGTATTGTACCATTTAGTCCAAACATTTGATGAAGATGGCTTGCTAATAGATTGCATGGAATATGATGCTTTTTTTTTATAAATATTTACAAACTACCTTATCCCCAACTTTAAACTATTACTATTGACAGAAACCCCAAGCGACTTTCAGCATCGTAAGTTCACATAAACATGGAATTAAACTCTTATTACTAGCTGAGATGACTATATGATCTAACAAACTGGTCTTTTAAAAGTTATAGCTACATTCACAGATGCAGAGTGCTCCCTTTGAGATATGTAAAGTTTTCTTAGATTGATCATGGCTGATTTATACTTAGCAATAGTGTCCTGATATTTTTTATCAAAAGGCTAGCAGCCTCAACTGCTCATTCATTCGGAATATTTTTGATAATAATGTGTATTTCATTCAGACTGCTATAATAGCAGTCTGAATGAAATAAACATATCAAAAATATTCCGAATGAATGAGCAGTTCTATAGTAAAGGAGGTTGTGAAATACAGCTGGATGAGGTATCGTTAATTAGAATATCCAGTTCCTGTTCCAGAATAGTAAACAAAGCATTACTCTGTTGACTACTTGTGGTTTTCCTCCTAGTATAATACTTGGGAGAACTAGATCAGGCAGCTGTGGATCCCAGGAAGTGGTGACCATACTGTTATGCACTGAACATGCCATAAACGGAGGCTGCATAGTAGAGACATGTTGTCCAGAAGAAGAAAATTGATCAATGACAACAGGTCCTGAAGGATATGTAACCTCTGGATATAACTTGCATAGAGTTTTACAATCCAGACAAAAAAGGATCATGGTTCATAAACTATAGCCAAAGGATGCAGAACTATTACTAGAAGAAATTATCAAGTTATGGGTTACAGTTAGAGGATATTCCATAGCTGGTCACTGGATGGAGGTGCACAAAAAAAAAGAAAAATGTAATGTAAAGAAATCTAAAGGCCTGAGGAAAACCAACCGAGATTGATAAACTTTCAACACGTACAAGCAGCACAACAACAGAAATGAATACAGCAGATTTGAGTAATGAACAAGTTGATCCTAACCAAGAGGAGCTAGAAGACTAGTATATGTGTGTAATTATTCTATGATTATGAACATGCTATTGTTTTCACTTTCTGCATTTAGAAAGAGGTGTATTATCTATTTGAGGGGGGTCTTCAAATAACTTTCGCTTTCGACTACAGTTTCCCCGGACTGGGTTCAGAGCTTGTGACTTCTGGATCCTTAACGCAGCAGAATTATCAATACATTGCTGCAAAGTTGGGTTTTAATTACGACCACCCCGAGCTCGCTGCTGGCCAAAGTAATTTTCAATAGGGTCCTGAGAAAACCTTTTACTCAAAACATAGAGACCATCCCCTTGAGATAGTAGGTACTTCGCCATCTCTACAAATGACATAACTGTACGATAAGAAAACATTATTAATGCTATTATACTAATATATTATACTGTTTATAGCCAATTAAGAAATACCTGTTATCTTTATTCCTTCAAATGTTTCCTTGCTAAGCATCATTTTATATCTCTCTGTTGAACTTAAATTCTCATGTGTCTCTGTGTACTTCTTCCAATCTTCAAGGTACTTCAGGAATACATTCATCAACCACTAAATGCACAAGTAATTATTAATACCACAATAGTGAAGATATTATACTTACATCAAATCGTTTATCATCAGGACAATAATATGGCTTGAGATCTTCCTTCTTTTTCTGTGCCCACTCATTCATATTTCTAACATTAAGACAGTCAAAAAACCTATCCATCATCATCACAAACTTTTGTGTTTCTTCTGTGTCAGGATTGTTGAAGTAAGACAATGCGCTGCTCACACTCTTGCTTAAAACCTAGTATTACCATAAATTAATTAATGGTTTAATTTCATTGACTAGTTTACCTGTGCTGCAAGATCTACTCTCATTTTAGAGTAAGATGTGAGATCCAAATGTTCTCTCTTCAATTTAGGAATTAAAGTCAACCTACACGAACTAGATTGAATTTCTGAAGACTTATCATACAAATCCCACAACTGTTTCCATGTAATAAACTTCTCATTAAACTACAAAATTACAGTTATAGGTAAAATTTAATACAGGGCTAGAGATTATACTATACCTGCACCAAATCATCATTTATGTCCCCTAGGGATGTAAACCCCACTATCTCCCCAGAATGTTTATTGTATACAAGTCCCTCCTTAATTTTCATTTTGTCTAATATTACCGAAACAAACATTCTTGATTCAGGAATAGACATTTTACTAATTTCATCACATAGCTGTTTGTTGACTTGGTCAAACCCAACTGCATTAGCAAAATAATGTGTATAGTCAAATAAAGTTCTTTCAGACGGAAGTTTAATAAAACCACTTGTCCTGAGAGCATAGTAGGAGGAAGAGGATAATAATTTAAGATTGAGACACCACTTTATGATTACCGGGTGCCAACGAACTCTCCTATTGTCAGAAGCAGTGGCTGCTTTAAGTTGTTCATTCCAAAAGAGCCTGGCAAAACTACCATCAGGGTATGCTTCGGTCACTTTCTGATGATTGTCATGCATGATTGACATTAAATCTTTCTCGAAAGATTTGTCAAGACTCTTTCCTTGCTCAGTAGTAAGGCTCTTTACCTTGTTACTCAAACTTTTTACAGTTAATTCAGCTTTTCGTACTCGAGATTTTAATCTATCCATTTTTGTACTCTTTTCAGGGGTATTAAGATAACGTTCATTGGTATAATCAGAACTAGCAGATAGTTGTGTTGCTATATGTTTACTCCACCTATGATGCATTGAACGGAGTGATGGTCTGTATTTAGTACAAGCCGAACATTTCACAGACTTCGTCAATACTTCACATGCAGTTGTGCGAATAGTTTCCAAGTACTGATTCCCACTAAGCTCAACAGGCATAGTATCTAGAAGAGCAGCTACTGAACCATCAGGTGAACATATTTTGCATTTTTTGGCTTTAATCATACGAACAAGGTTTGGATCCGGATGACCAGGACAAACAATCAAATTATTAACAGTTTGAATTAATGTGTTTAGAGATTCAAAATCAATGGTTGTAGGAAAGGATCGCAGAACACTACATGTAGCTGGTGGAAGTTTACAATCATGTACATACATTGACCATGAAAGATCAGAAAGAACAGTAATGCTATAAATAATGCGAAGAGGTTGGGAGCTGCTGCTACTTGCTATCTTACAAACCTGTAACTTCTTGACATCACTATGAGGTTACTCCATTCCGTAGGTAACTCCAGTGCTGCAACAAGTTGAGACAATGCCGTATCTTCATTTCCTTCACCATCACTTTTCAATTCTTTCTGTTGCACTCGTTGCATTCGTCTCTCCTTCTCCTTCTTCTTTCTATGCTGAAATCCCTTCTTTCGGGGCATAACTGGAAAAGTAAGCAGTATGATACGATAAGTTAATAATTACTCAATACTGATTCAAAGTACCAAAGTCTGAAAATATAGCTATTTCATGCTTGTGTGGTTACAAGAAACCAAAACAATTCAGTCTTGTTTGAGGTAAAAAGGTGACAAAAAGTAAGGTAGACATGCGCAGAGAGTTTCTAATAGGGTCCATACATTACAACATAACCATAGCTGTTAGTCCTAGTGATCACAGGACTAACAAGCAAACTGTCTATTTTATAGAAGGAAAACTAACCTTTTTCCTAGTGTCCAAGCCAAACAAACTGCTACCTCACTTTTACCATAGATATACTGGACCGATTTCTTTGATTCAAAAACGACAAAGAAGCGGTTTCAAAATAGTGCTCACTCAGATAGGGTTCAAAGTGCTATCTCACAAGGCTTTAGTGGCCGACACTTGCCAAATTTGAAACATTTTTAAATGGATCATCTCCTACAATAGTCAGAGTAGCTATTAGTTTCAAATATAGCTTTATATTTTTGGTAATTATTAATGGGAATTGTGTAAAAAAAATATAAATAAATAAACAGTAAGCAAGGAAATTTTAGAAATGAATTTTCAAAACTGATAGCTAACACCAAAATTAGCACATCAACTTGAACAGTAAGCACATGCCAACAAAGTGTTTAGATTTTGTTTATGAGATTATCATGGAGAGTTACACCTTGACAACCCCTGAAAAAACTTCAGCAAAAAGTTTAAATCCGAACAGTTTGTTCCGTTATAAAATAACTAGAGGGTGTGAACCCTTCACATTTACTCAGAAACTAGCTCAAAATTTGCAGCCATTCATCATGAAATCGAATGCTGACAGACAGACGGATGGACGGACTGACAGACAGACAGACAGACAGACAGGCAGATGCACTACTATAACACTCGCTCATGTGCACCTAGGGTTAAATATATTGTTAAATCAAGAATTACTTAATTATATAATAATTGAAATTTCCCACAACAAGGGATAATAAATGAGCAAATCTATATTTTAAACTTATCTTAGTAGTAGTGATGAATTTAAATATAACAAGATGTTTTGGCTTTGAGAGGCCTTCATCAGTACCAATTGTACCCTCTCATACCTGATGAAGGCTTCTTGAAGCCAAAACATCTAATTAGTTTGACCACAATAATAGTTCATTGAAGATTACATTGTGTTTGTTTATTTATTGTTTGTTTTTCCATCTGCCTCAGAATTTGCTTTTTTATCGGTAATATCGTGTGGGCACGGTATTGCCCTTCTAACAGTTCAAGTACATAGCTTTATTTATTTTTTTTGCAGAAGAATTACCATTCCACTCCAGTACATGTCTAATAGATCTGATGTTGTAGGCTCCACATGACTCTTCATCACTTTGTCCTTCAGTATTTATGTTAAAAGGCAATACCATACCAATAATATTTTCAGGGTGTGTGGGTTACTAAGGCACCTGCAGAAGGGCCTATGTAGACAATAGTTTACAAATTGCTGCACCAAGTTTCGAGTCTGGACATACACCATGGAAGTAGTGCTGTTTGGGTTAACTAAAACTAAAACTAAAATTAAGTTTAGTTACACCTAAAACATTTTAGTAAACGAACCAGAACTAAATATCACAAAGGATGATAATAACTAAAACTAAAACTGAAAGTCATAGAGCTCTTGAATAAAAACTAAAACTAAAAAATATTTTTTAATCAAAACTAAAAATATAGCTAACTATTTGTAGTGACATCTCTGAAAGAAGACAAATGACCAGTGGTAGACCCAGGAAGTGAAACCCTTGAACCAATCGTTTCTTCATAGTACCTGCGTATGATTGTTTGGCTAAGGCGAATTGTTGGACAGCAGTCAGCGGTTGCTCGACTATCTAGCCTAGCCCCCTCCCTTAGCACAGGCACGTCAAATCATTCAGTCTCCATGCTGTATTTGCTGTCGTTCAGTAAGTAGAGACTGACCACAGGGTAATAATAATTATTTCAAAAACTAAATTATTGTACTCCAGTTAGAATAAAAAGACAGCTAACAATAATGGTGGAATACAAGAACTAAATTGAAGTCTGCACTTGAAAAACAAAAACTATCTAAATTGATGACTTCAATAAAAAAATTGAATTCTAAAAAGCCAAAACTAAAACTAAAATAGAAAGTTAGTAAATTTGATAAACTATAACTAAACCTAGAATTGAAATTAGTCATTTGAAAAACCAAACTAAAATTAAAATTGTAGTCGTTGCTAGTAAAAAACTAAAACTAAAATTAATCTCAAAATATTATTTGTCAAAAAAACTATAACTAAAACTAAAATGTAAATGTTCAACCAAAACAACATTACATGAAAGACAGATGTATTAGTTTTATTTGTTGTTATTGTTTTTCAAGGACCTATATTTATGTTACAAGACTCATTACTACGTACGTATAATATCTATTAACTTCTGTTGGGCCACAAGAATGACTTTTCCTTATCCTCGTAGTCCAACTGGTAGTGCCGCCACCAGGGATAATGTTTGTTGAAATGATGTAGGTGTATAATTGTTATTTAAAAACACAAATACACACTGTACACTATTATTATAACAAAATCCAACGACTTGACAACGCTGGCTCCTTTTTATAGGTAGCCAGCACTTCCGTCGGCAAATATTTAACAACCAATGAAAATAAAGATATTAATGATACATAATTTAAAGTTCGTGAGTTTATGTTCGATACTGAAGTTTGTCGTGAAATAGTACTTTGCGCATGCCTGTAAATATGAGTACGTGGGCCCAACATCTCCCCCTTTTCTAGTTAACGTCTGTCCTCGGACGTTCTTCAGAATTTTCTTTTAAAGAGCTCTTCCAAGCTTGTCTAGACATGCCATCTGCATTGCCATTACTTCTGCCTGGTCTATATTTTATAGTGAAATCTAGTCCCTGCAATCTTAATGCCCACCTACACAATCGCTTGTTTGCAAATGTAGCTGATCTCAAATATTCCAAAGCTCTATGATCTGTTTGAATTGTGAATTGGTGACCATCCAAATATATTTCAAAATGTTTTACACTTTCCACCACTGCAAGACATTCCAACTCAGTAGCAGAATATCTGGTTTCTGCAGCTCTCAGCTGACGAGAATAAAATGCCACTGGCAATTCCTGCTCATTCCTGCAAACACTTAAACAACTTCCAATACCATCACAAGAAGCATCTGTTTGTAATAAGTAATGATCATCAGATTTTGGTATATGTAACATACATGATTTGCACAAAACAGTACATAAATGATCAAAACACTTACGTCTCTCCTCAGTCCACTCTACTGTCAGGGGTGCTTCCTTCCTTGTAGCATCGTGAAGTAACTTTGCACAATCAGCAAATCGTTCGATAAATCGTCTATAATAGCTTGCAAGACCTAGAAATGATCTCAACTGTACCTTTGTTTCTGGAAGTTTATAATTTCTTAATGCTTGTATTTTTGCTTCTGGAACTTCCACTTGACCATTACCAACCAGATGACCCAAATACTCCAGCTTAGATTTCGCCCACAGACACTTGGATGGCTTGGCTGTCAGCCCAGCTTGCTGCAAACTCTTCACTACAGCTGAAATGTGATGTTGGTGATCCTTCCAAGATTGAGAGTATATGAGAATATCATCAATATAGGGTGAAGCAAACTCAATCTGCTTAACTAACACCACTTCCATCAGCCTTTGAAAAGTTGTCGGTGCATTCCTTAATCCAAATGGCATCCTTGTAAAGTGAAACTTCCCAAATGGTGTAATAAATGCTGTCTTCTCTCTGGCTGACAAGGTCAATGGAACCTGATAGAAACCTTTGCTTAAGTCCATCTTGGAAAGAAATACTGAGTCTCCAACTTGGCATATCAAATCTTCAATTTTGGGCATAAAGTATGGATCAGGCACAGTTACAGAATTTAACTTACGATAATCTACACACACACGAATAGATCCATCTGGTTTCACAATAGGCACTATGGGAAATGACCATGGACTAGTAGAAGATACAATAATTCCCATCTCTTGTAAAATATTAATCTCCTTCTTCACTCCTTCTCTTTTGGCTTGTGATAAAGCATATGGTGGTATTCTTATTGGCTTTGTATTCCCTGTATCTATGTCATGACTGCATACATTGGTCAAACCTGGATCATTAGTAAAAACAGTTGACATCGACTCCAAGAAATGGTTGAGTTCCTTCTGTTGTACTGGATTCAACTGATCACCTCTTAGCAATGGAGTAAGTTCATCCTCATCAGGGTCTTCTGCTATTACCATCACTCTCAATACTTTAGTTTCAGCTTGTTTGTATGGCTTAATATGGTTGACATGAACAACTCGTTTTTTCTTTCTGGTTCCTCCAGGAAATCCAAGTTCAACATTAACTCTGCTAACTTTTCTAAGAACTTCAAAAGGACCCTTCCAGGCTGTGTCCAATTTCCCTAACATTCCTGGAGAACGAAGCAAAACCATATCTCCTTCATTAATTTGTCTTACTTGAGTTTTCTTGTCATGTTGTTGCTTGGCTTTGGCTTGTGCCATCAATCCATTATCATACATTATATCTTTAATCTTTTCCAATCTATTGTTAAGTTCCTCCATCCATTTAGTCACATTAAAAGACTTCTTTTCAATCGACATCCATCCTTCCACCACCAGATCCACTGGTGAACGCATATTAACTCCGTGTAAAATTTCGAATGGAGAGTAGCCAGTAGAACGATTTGGAACAGCTCTAATAGCATACAGACAAAACTTAATTTGATCTGGCCAATCCAATTTGCTGTCTATTGCTTTCCTCAACATGGGCACTAAAGTTCCATGAAAACGTTCCACACATCCATTAGACTCTGGATGATAAGATGAGGTATGGATCTTGTCAATTTTTAACTTTTGACAAAGCTCAGTCATCACTCTGCCAGTAAGGTTTGATCCTTGATCTGACAATATCTGCCTTGGCAGTCCATGACGAGCAAACACCTCAAGTAGTCCTTCAGCTACTTCTGTTGCACTAGCAATCTTCAATGGCAAAGCCTCTGGATACCGTGATGCTAAATCAATGACAGTCAGTAGATACTTGTAACCTGCCTTTGATCTCTGGAATGGTCCCACTAAATCTATAGCGATTTTTTCAAAAGGCACTGTCATTATAGGAATCTCCTCCATTGGAGCTCTAGGTGCTCTAGCTCTGGCTTCTTTCTGACAGATGTCACAACGAGTGCACCACTCCACAATATCTTTGTGAATACCAGGCCAAGTTACAATTCTCTTCAGCACTGCTCTAATCTTTTTGGTCGAAAGATGGCCATTATGGTCATGAGCAAGCTGCAACAATTGTTGTCTGTGACCTGCAGGTACTACTAATTGCTGATAAGATTCTTCAAGGTCATTGCATGCAGTTTTCTTGAGAATTCCATTGTCCCAATAAAAACCATCTTTATCTTCATCAGCTTTTTTTTTCCACTCTTGCAAAGTAATATCCGCTTTTGTATCTTCTGCGAACTTTTCTCTGTCTGATTCTCCTGGCATAACAATTGGACATTCCAAAAGCAAATCATTTTGCTCCATTGAAGATTTGTTTATCTGATCATTGTTTTGTATTAATTCAATAGCAATTTCTTCTGGCTTCTTTGGTTGCAATCCATCATTTTTCTCTACCATTTTATCATCAATTTCTTTCTTTTCTTCTGCTGCTGCTTGAGCTCTGGTTATATTCACTACCGCTGATTGAATGTCTCCTTGTGATGATAAGTTAATGAGATCTTTTAATTCTGGACTGCTAAGTTTGACACTTAGTAAAACTCCGGCTGCCGTTGGATCATTTGGGATGACAGCTGCTGTTCGTACTAGCTTTAAGTGACCAATCACTATTTCTACTTCAGCCATCGGCCTACGTGTACCTTGAGCATTGTCAAACCCTCCAACAATCTTGTAGTCTCCAGTCAATTGGTAATCATCTACAAAGTCACTCTGTATAACAGTTACATCAGCTCCTGTATCAACACAGACATCAGTTTCTTGTCCATTAACCATACCTCGAACAATATTGTTACCGTCTAGTCTTCGACTAGATGGTGGTACAGTAACTCTGTTATTTCTTTCCTTTGTGATCTGAGTTCCTCTTTGACTTTTATCTGGACAGTCATATGATTTGTGTCCAGATTTGTTGCAATGATAGCATACAATTCCCTGGGTATGTTTTCTTTCATTCGAATCCCATTCATTTGTCCTTGTGGATGTACTTGAAGCTGTTGTGTTCACAGTCGTCTTTCGATCATTGTTATATCCCGGGTTTACCTGCTTTCTGGGCTTGTACTTTATTGCTTTGCCGTGTGCCTCTTCATAATTTCTGAGCACATCAATGAGTTGGAAGCAATCTTGAGGGTCAAATCTTTTGACATAGGCAACACACTCTGAATTGTAGCAGTTGAGTATGTGAAGCTTGAGCATCTTCCACCTAAACTGTGCTAAGTCTAACCCCGTCCACAGCCGTGTAAGAATAGTTGTTGACTTTTGTACTACTTCTTCTGGAGAAGAATTAAAATGTGTGAAACAGTCCCAGAACTGGTGAACATAATGCTCATGACTTAAGCCTACTGCAGCTAATAAAGCATTTTTTGTGGCTTGGTAAGACTTTTTCACGTCTTCAGGAATAGAATGCGTGAAAACTTGTGCTGGTAGACCAGAAAGTACTTTAGTTAGATATTCTACCCATTGATTATTTGGTATTTCTTCTTTCTCCAAAATTGTTTCCAGACGTATAAGAAATGAATCTAGCTGGTCTCTGTCAGTAAATTTTGGCAAAGAATTAGCAATAAGTATTTTTTTGTTTCTTTTGAGCTCTGCCTCTCGATATGTTTCATTTCTTTCTTCCTGAGCAGTAAAGAGTTTCTCCCATCTCTGCTCCTGCTCTTTATGGTCCTTCTCTTCTTTATCACGCCTCGCTTTGTCCTCTTCAGCTCGGTTTATTTCTTTTTGCATTAATAAACTCATCATTTTCGTTAGTGCTTCTAGCGTATCTATAGTTTTATCCTTTTCTCGATTCCCTTCGCGATACTTGGTAGCCTCTGCCCCCGGTATAACTTCGTCTTCCGCCGTTCTGCAATCGAGTAGCTCAAGGGCATCGTCGTCTTGGTCGTTAGACACAATTGTGTCCGTTTCGAAATTCGAAATTGTCGTAGTCAAATTCGAAATAGCAGTTTTCTTGCGTCGTTTCGACCTTTTGGACATATTGGCACCCTCTGACGTGAGCTTCCTGAGGGAGATCTACACACACACACACACACACACACACACACACAAAAAAAAAATAATAATAATAATAAAGGTGAAGCACAAAATAAGATTGAAATAAAGCAGTTTTGTGACAAACAGTATACAGTTTCCTTTTTGTTGTAGTTAACTGTTGGATTCTCTGTACCACCACTGTCCGCTGTCCTGTTCTGTCACCGTTTCCTGTTGAGTCAATGGCTCAGTTATCCGCAGAATTAGGGCCCCTCGATTTCTTAAAATTAATTGTCGTCCAATTTTAATTTGTGAATTTGTCCGCAGACTCTTTTTTTTTGACTTATTCTTCTCGATGGCTGATCTGTCCAAGACCGCTGCCACCAAATGTTGGGCCACAAGAATGACTTTTCCTTATCCTCGTAGTCCAACTGGTAGTGCCGCCACCAGGGATAATGTTTGTTGAAATGATGTAGGTGTATAATTGTTATTTAAAAACACAAATACACACTGTACACTATTATTATAACAAAATCCAACGACTTGACAACGCTGGCTCCTTTTTATAGGTAGCCAGCACTTCCGTCGGCAAATATTTAACAACCAATGAAAATAAAGATATTAATGATACATAATTTAAAGTTCGTGAGTTTATGTTCGATACTGAAGTTTGTCGTGAAATAGTACTTTGCGCATGCCTGTAAATATGAGTACGTGGGCCCAACAACTTCTTGTAGTAGAATAAATTGCTTTTCTTTGAGATGTCAGTTATTTTGAAAGAGTAGAAGGTGCGTTTACAGCTAGACTTATTGACAAAAATTTGTGATTGAGGCCTTAGCTTCTGGGAGTGCCAAACTTGTTAGGTGCATAGCATACTGTGTGGGGGTCACTCCTACGTAGCCGTGAAGTTCAGAACTGAGAGAGCATTTTAACTACTGGAACATGAACTCATGCATATTTGTGTTGTGGTTGTGATGTGAACTAAGTATTCATTAATGATGTTTATTGTTCATCGTACAAGTACTGTAGTTATGTTCATCCAATTTATGTCTATAAAAGCTCTGAGTCACTCATAACTGTGAGAGGGCACTCCCACAAGAACAGAACAGTATTTATTGTAGTTGTGTCTGTGGGAACGCCCACCTATGAGAAACCTCAGTGAAGGCAATGAATGCCTATTCAGAGAAAATAGAACAATTAGTTGTTGATTAATGTCAATAGTCATATCTTGTATCTTTTTGTTAGTGTCATGTGAGTTGTGTGTGGCTGGGTTTTATACACTATGGCCTGCCATGCTCAGCTTAGAGTTGAGTTTGTCCAGTTTTGAGCAGGTGTTGTGCTGTTTGTATCTAATCTATTGAGACACCTTAAGGGAAGACCCTGGTTGCCCATATCTAGGGACTCAAACAAGATTTTACAGATCACCTGCGCGAGCCTTAACCCATAAGAGACTACTACTCTCTGGTGGCAGCGAAAGAAGCTACCCTTCCCCTAACCATCCCCACAGTGTCAGTTAGACTGACGTGTTTTGTGTATTTACAGAACAGTGAGGCGGCAAAAATGTGTGTTCTACTTTTATGTCATGCTATTTTTAGACACTGGGCATGTGCTAAGTTTGATTGGTGGCAGCCACTACTAAGCTGTCACCAATTAAGTTCAACTAGCATACCTAAATTGAAAATAACCTTTTGGAGTCCTTTATCATGTCAGTCTGCAATAAGAATTTTAACTCAAAGATATCTGTGCAGAGTGGCTACCTAGAGTTCTCCCTGGTGGCAGCATCAACAGAAATACCCAAGTGGGCCCCTATTCTACACAACTTGAGTTGTGGACCCACACAAACCAAATTAAATTAATTGTTCAACCAGGTAATAGCTACAATAAATTACTGTATGGGTTCAAAACTGAATTGATTCAATAACTATCGAGCAAATCCAATTGTCACTATATCTCATTCCCACTACTTGAGAGCAAGCTAATTTATCACATAACACATAGCAAACACATAGTCTCTGTGAAACTGTGAGTCAGTGTAAAACAAAATTAAAATTGAATGGTACATTGTATGTAGTGAGTGGAGTTTACGGGGCTATAAGGTGAAGGACCAGCCAACCCGACCGTTTCCAGGCCAAGGAGGAGAGCACAACAGCCAAGGCACGACCAGTTGACGCCAGTATCCAGCTGATAACCGAAGCCCAAGCTGACCCGAGGTTGAGTGAGGTTGAGTTAATTGGTAGCTAGCTTGGACGACGACTCTCTAGTTACCAGCAAGATGGGAGCTGCTACGAAGGAGCAACTTGGTGAAGAAATCCGTTATTGACAAAGTCTCCAGTTACAAATATTTCTTTTTAGAACAGGGGAAGAGTGAACAGATATTGTCTGTTTATATAGAGAGTGAGATGTGCTAGCTAATGGTTCAATTATTGTAACTGTGAATGAAACACTAAAAGGTTACTATGGAAATGTTTGTGTTTGTTGTTTCTGGGTGCCAGACTTGCTGTCTCCAGTTATAGAGGTAAGGGGGAGGGGCTGCCTGCAGCAGAGGTTCCAACACAGCCGTTGTTGAGGGAGCTACCTGAACAGTATGTATGAAAGAACTTCCTTAAAAATGCTTAGTGTCAATGTATATAAACGGTCAAAAGAAATTAGTGGAACTTCACAGGCAAACAATAGTCAAACCAAACTAGTCTGTCTCACCTGTAACACAGCTGTCTCCCTCAGCCAGAGGTGTAGTTTGCTTTATGCTCAAGGAAGTTAATGGAATTGAAAGAAGTGATGTATACCGGTGAGTGCTTCTAGCCTGTTTAGCTTCTTCTGCTATGCAGGGTTTCCATGTACCATTTTCATTGCTCGAGCTATATTATATTGATGCCCGATTAAAATAGCTAATACTGCATTACTCAATATAGAGGATTCGATAGTTTGCTAACTACTCTTTCAGTGTGAACATCCCCATAAAAATAGAATGGAGAAAACATGCTCTGCTTAGGCTGAAAAAAGTTTGAGGAACCATTTAGCATAATTCTCCAGATGACTTGCTGACTCTGAGCCTGAGCTGACAACTCTCCCAGTCTTTCAAACTTTTTTTACATTTTTGGAAGTACAATAATGAAGTGGCCAACACAAACCCGGCTGCTTTAATCAAGTAATAAAGATCTACCTTATAACCACATTTCTAAATGTTTATGTCCTTGTTGTAAAATAAAAAGAGAGAAAAAAGCACTATTGATTTTCTTTATAATTAAGAATTATCCCACTATGCTAATACTAGAATAATCCAGCAGGGCCTAGCTGAGGGTTCGTACCTTAGGTACTTCATTTTATTCTGTGATTCCTTGTTTTTTACATAAAGCGGGACTGTGTGCCACTCCCACAATACCTTAGTAACATCATGGCCAATTGCCCTGACTACCCTTGAATAAATGTAGACCACTCCCCTTTTCCTGAATGTCACTATGGACCTCTAAAAACATTCTTCAATGATATCTGGTAAGGGAGTGAAGGTAGAATTTATACTAAGATATTGATGGAATAGTTGGCTAAACATGCCTCTCTCCCTCTCTCCACTTCTTTTCATTATTTGCTGTTCTGTAATTGTTGCTGATAATGTTGTTGTTTTCATTGTTCTTCTTGTTATGGTTTCTCATGTTGTGATTTCTGTACAACTATACTAGTACAATTACTAGCAATGTTGTTATGTTTATTGCTGTTGTCTTATTTTTATCTTTACTATTTTAGTTCCATATTTTTGTATTTCACTAGTCATAAAATATGGAACTAAAGTCTATACCTAGTCACAGAAGAATTTTCAAACTATTTTTATTGCTATGTTGCTGCTATGAGGCTCTTGTCATCTCGGAGGTGCCCTCTCTCAAAAACTTCATGAAAGATCATTTATTTTATTTATTTATTTTAATATTGTTATTATTATTATGACTGTTATTACCACATTATTATTAGTTGTAGTAGTAGTAGTGCTACTATTGTTATTCTCTTCTTTATTTATTTATTATTATTTATTTATGTATTATTATCATGCTTCATTATTATTCTCTTCTTTATTTATTTATTATTATTTATTTATGTATTATTATCATGCTTCATTATTATTCTCTTCTTTATTTATTTATTATTATTTATTTATGTATCATTATCATATGCTTCATTGTTATTCTCTTCTTTATTTATTTATTATTATTTATTTATGTATTATTATCATGCTTCATTATTATTCTCTTCTTTATTTATTTATTATTATTTATTTATGTATTATTATCATGCTTCATTATTATTCTCTTCTTTATTTATTTATTATTATTTATTTATGTATTATTATCATGCTTCATTGTTATTCTCTTCTTTATTTATTTATTATTATTTATTTATGTATTATTATCATGCTTCATTATTATTCTCTTCTTTATTTATTTATTATTATTTATTTATGTATTATTATCATGCTTCATTATTATTCTCTTCTTTATTTATTTATTATTATTTATTTATGTATCATTATCATATGCTTCATTGTTATTCTCTTCTTTATTTATTTATTATTATTTATTTATGTATTATTATCATGCTTCATTATTATTCTCTTCTTTATTTATTTATTATTATTTATTTATGTATTATTATCATGCTTCATTATTATTCTCTTCTTTATTTATTTATTATTATTTATTTATGTATTATTATCATGCTTCATTGTTATTCTCTTCTTTATTTATTTATTATT
>WLWD01004530.1_pt1 | contig 16401 bp, 20 predicted proteins | sample 6712731 | NCBI WGS metagenome assembly WLWD01 (sample SAMN12718690, study PRJNA576275) | sponge metagenome | isolation source: marine sponge | host: Mycale hentscheli | place: New Zealand: South Island, Marlborough, Capsize Point | collected 2014-11-01
CGTCCCACATCTCGAGCATGGGCAATGTTCCACGATCTGTCATCACGACCAGACTGACCAATCACCACCTTGCCTAACTGCTTCTTTGTCGGGGAGGAGGCGGAGTCTGAGGATAACGGCACCGTGTCATCTTCCCACTCAACATGGCGTTCATCAGACTCCATTTTGGCCTTCTTGGTTCCCATCTCTATGTAGGCCTCCCCAGCTTCTTCAGCTCTGCACGGGTGATGTAGTGGTGAACACGATGACTAACAATAGCCCTCCCTCCCCTCCACACACTTACTTAGTCATGGCTGCTGAAGCACCATCAATACCGTTGCTACCACTCTGTGATGATGGGGAGGTGTGGTCAGCATCAGAAGGGCTGGTAGGACGCCATATCTTAGCCCGTATTTTGCGTCTCTTGCCTAATATTATACCAATTACTACAGACACTACCAGAAGTATCACTAGCACGGACACTGTGGAGGTGATAGCGGGGACGTTCGAGTTGGAATTATCTTCAGCTACACAAACAAACAAACATCAATAACAACAGTTTCAATAACGATTGGGAGGGGGCGTGGCACTAACTTTTAATGTTGTTGACAGCGTAAGGTCCAAGAGAGACTCCATGTGCTATAGCCACTTCAATATTCTTCAAACCCTGTCACAACAAGGAAAATAATCACATCACAGGTTTACTAGAGTGAATAACTCCATGGCTACAAGGAGGCTAGAACTTTGAACTAATAATATGGGATGAGGTGTGACCATGACAACTCTGTGCCTACAACCACACTTACCTCTTCTATAGAACGCACACATTGATCTGTACACTGTGAGATTTCCAGTCTAACAACCACTCTGAACACCCTACACACACACACACACACACACACACACACACACACACACACACACACATCAGTATAAGTAACTGTTGATACACAATCTTATATTGACTATCATACAAGCCCTATCCCATTGACAACCATCCCCATCCCTGTCCTACTGGTCCCATCCCTGTCCCACTGGTCCCATTCCCCTAACATACCTATCATCAGTAGTTAATGGTAATTTTTGTACTTCATCTGAGGTGAGTTGCTGTGACGATACCAGTCTAGCCACACTATTGGTAATATCACTCAGGGACTGGTAAAGGGTCTTCCATCTCGGGAAATAAGGATAAACACCAGACTTCCTCTCAGCTACACACAAAAAGAACTCCATGGTAACCATGCCAACCACGACCCATGGCAACTCACCAGTGTTGGAGAAGATTTAGTTCCACAATCTACAAAGTCATACGGACATAGCAGTGTAAGACAGTCTAATTGACACTGGCCGTCTCCCTGCACCGCCAGACACGCCTCCCTGTTCACACATGTCCTCTGAGGAAGACAATCGCCGCCATCGTAGAGACACTCCCTCTTGTTGCAAGCTACGTCACACTGACCGTTCTTGTAGGACTGCAGACACTCACCCGGAGTAGGACACGAGGCATACGGGTCGCCGCCACAGTCCTGGGCGTCGTCCCACTGGCAATGCACAGCGTAGCACTGAAGCTGCACACGCACACACACACACACACTGTAAGCCCAGCTCTACTATGGGAGCTGCCCCAGGAGACCCAGGCTGAGTGGCAAGTGACCAGGTGATCCAACACAACTATACTAAATCCTATATGCCACAGATAAAATGGAGGACATAGCCCCTCCCATAGCTACATGGCTCGACAGACTGCCAGAGTAGCGTTGTGTAATTAAAATAGAAATCTTAACTTGTGGCGCTCAAATACAAGAACACCATTTTACCAGTAATTGGGCTAAATTGGTAAAGGGTAGATATACTTACATCACATATTCCGTTATTCCTCAGGCTGCTACATTCTAGTGGACCTGCAGGAGAGAGAGAGAGAGTGAGAAAGAATGACACATGAAAGGCACTTGAATATCTCACCCACAAACATACTCTACCTCATGAATACCATTACACAAATTACCTCTCTATGAATACCATTAACCCACACAGTGAATCTCTACTTGACAGAGACAGGCAGGACTCATCCCAGGGTGGAATGCTCCGTTGCTATGGCAACGCCATGAATACTACCTGCTAGTGTTTGTACACTTGTAGAATACTAACATTTAAATGGCTCCACCCCAAACCACACCCCCAAACACAACATCTATATTTCTGATAAAAGTTCTTACAGCTCATAGAAGTGGGTGGGGCTATAGAAGTGACAACTGGTGCTTCTGTATGGTTTATAGGAACGGCACACTTGACACCAGTGTATCCATCAGGACACGTGCACCTGAAATAATGCCCACCAGAGATGGGCTCACAAGTTCCACTGCCGCACTGATCCTTGCAAACATCAAACGGTATGGTGCAATTCTTGCCTGTCCACTCTACACACACACACACACACACACACAAACAACAACAAACAAACAACAACAACAACAGATCACATCTGGTCTCCACTACTGCTAAAGGAAAGTGAAGCCACGCACCTGGCGTGCAGTCACAAGTGTAGTCCCTGTACACAGTGGAAGATCCCGTGCAGATGCCACCATGCTGGCATGGGTACTGCTGATTACAGATGTCCTGTGCCAGAACACTACAGAAGTCTACTTGAGAGTACAACCTCTCACATTCACACTTTGCGTCTGTGGTATTATCCTGATGCCGAAATTCGACGAAGCAGACTCCATGTCCGCTGCAGTTCTGAGCATCACACGGGTCAGTTCCATTATACTGACAGTCTGTTCCGTAATAGCCATGGTTACACACACAATAATAGTCTGATGAGTTGGCAGTCTTGCCGTGGCACACCCCTCTGCTGGAACAGGTCACTGAATTGCACACATCTGCACACACACACACGCACAAACACAATACGAGTAATTGATGGCACTGTCAGGTTTAGCTCTTCACACACACACACACACATTTTACAAACTGGTTGTACAAGACAGATTACTTGTGAACTCTTTCACGAGCACCTCTGGACTTCCAAGTGATGCTTCTATTCCAGTCCTTCAACACACACACGGCTAATTCAAATAGACTAGTGGTGTGCTTGAGCACAAGTGGCGAGTGAGCCAGATCACAAGGAATTCCAACAACCAGGTAAAACACTTTTCCTAATTTCTAGCAATACAGAACTTACTCTAGCTAACAAACACAGAACTACATTCTTACCTCAATATCCTGAGGACTGGTATCTTCTGTAGTCTCTAGTATATGCAGTTCTGACTATCTGAATTGCCAGTAGCTTTTGACAACAAGCACTCACAGCTACTAAAAAACAGCCGAGTTTTCGAAATTACATCTGGTAAAGGGTTTTAATACCTTAGTAACCATTTGCCATAACATTTGGAGACTTGAAGAAAAAAACAAAAAAAAGAAAAAAAACAAAAAACAACAACAAAACACAGGAGAATTGTTGCACAGTTTGGAGTTTGAAAGACCTAACTAAAGTTTGTAAGACCTAACTAAAGTTTGTAAGACCTAACTAAAGTTTGTAAGACCTAACTAAAGTTTGTAAGACCTAACTAAAGTTTGAAAGACCTAACTAAAGTTTGTAAGACCTAACTAAAGTTTGTAAGACCTAACTAAAGTTTGTAAGACCTAACTAAAGTTTGAAAGACCTAGGTACATTCTGTGACAGTCAGAGACTACCTAATTCAAAGAGGTAAACAACTAAATTTCCTTGGATGATACGGGATCGCTAAACCCAAAGATTCTGTTTAGTGGAGGTATGGGATGGAGTAGACCACGAAAACATAGAGGTTCAAAGTACAAATGACATACCTACATTCACACATATCCCTGATTATCAATTGTGTTACCCCAGATAGTGTCTCACTCCAACTCTACAGATACCCAAGCAGGTATGTGTGTGTGTATGAGTGTATGTATGTGTGCATATTATGTCTCTGCCTAAGAGATGTCTAAGTGTGTATGTCAGTATGTTTGTGTGTTTGTGTGTACCGGACATCCTGGGAGGACAAGTACCTTCTCATGTTTCTCTTACCACACTACTACCTATCACACCAGACAACTCACACCCCACTCACACCCACACACATGCTCTTTCTAGTTGCACTAAACATGAAAACTGTTAAAAGTCAATTGTAAAATAAGATCTTCCACTCTCTCCTGCCTGTTGCAAGGAAGGTCTGTTCCTACACATGCAAGTCATGGTCTTCCACTCTCTCCTGCCTGTTGCAAGGAAGGTCTGTTCCTACACATGCAAGTCATGGTCTTCCACTCTCTCCTGCCTGTTGCAAGGAAGGTCTGTTCCTACACATGCAAGTCATGGTCTTCCACTCTCTCCTGCCTGTTACAAGGTCTGTTCCTACACATGCAAGTCATGGTCTTCCACTCTCTCCTGCCTGTTGCAAGGAAGGTCTGTTCCTACACATGCAAGTCATGGTCTTCCACTCTCTCCTGCCTGTTGCAAGGAAGGTCTGTTCCTACACATGCAAGTCATGGTCTTCCACTCTCTCCTGCCTGTTGCAAGGAAGGTCTGTTCCTACACATGCAAGTCACTGTCTTCCACTCTCTCCTGCCTGTTACAAGGAAGGTCTGTTCCTACACATGCAAGTCATGGTCTTCCACTCTCTCCTGCCTGTTGCAAGGAAGGTCTGTTCCTACACATGCAAGTCATGGTCTTCCACTCTCTCCTGCCTGTTGCAAGGAAGGTCTGTTCCTACACATGCAAGTCATGGTCTTCCACTCCCTCCTGCCTGTTGCAAGGAAGGTCTGTTCCTACACATGCAAGTCATGGTCTTCCACTCTCTCCTGCCTGTTGCAAGGAAGGTCTGTTCCTACACATGCAAGTCATGTCTTCCACTCTCTCCTGCTTTTGCAAGGAAGGTCTGTTCCTACACATGCAAGTCATGGTCTTCCACTCTCTCCTGCCTGTTACAAGGAAGGTCTGTTCCTACACATGCAAGTCACTGTCTTCCACTCTCTCCTGCCTGTTACAAGGAAGGTCTGTTCCTACACATGCAAGTCATGGTCTTCCACTCTCTCCTGCCTGTTGCAAGGAAGGTCTGTTCCTACACATGCAAGTCATGGTCTTCCACTCTCTCCTGCCTGTTGCAAGGAAGGTCTGTTCCTACACATGCAAGTCATGGTCTTCCACTCTCTCCTGTCTGTTGCAAGGAAGGTCTGTTCCTACACATGCAAGTCATGGTCTTCCACTCTCTCCTGCCTGTTGCAAGGAAGGTCTGTTCCTCTCCCCGCCCCTATCCTCTCCTCTCCCCTATCCCCGCCCCCATCCTCTCCCCGCCCCCCGAACTGGTTAACTGCCATCAGACAGCAGAAGTGATACTAATGACCAACTGCCATCAACTCAAGTATGTGCACGTGTGCGCGTGTAAACCCACTCTGAGTTTATAAAAATTCTATACTTTACCTACTTCTTTATCTCTTCTTACAACCACACCTCTTGTTATAACCACACCCACCAATAACCATCACAGGCGCCTCCCACTCTCACCTGCTCCACCAGTGAACTCGCACTGATCTCCATAAGTAGGAAAAGGGCAGATACAGAAGTAGGCATTGGAGTTGGAAGGATTGATGAGACAGGTTCCATTCCCTGCGCAGGGATTCTTCTCCTCACAGACAAATCTGTCGCAGGCGGCACCGTACCAATTCGGGTCACAACTACAAACAAATAAACACAAACAAACAAATATATCAAATTGTCGAACGAGAAAAATGAGTGAGATACTATTAGGGGCAAAAATCGGTTATTAAGTTCTATATTTGGTAAACCGCATGGTGACCTTTGTCTTCTGAAATACAGCTTCTTAGGTTAGCTCTCAGCTTCTTAGGTTAGCTCTCAGCTTCTTAGGTTAGCTCTCAGCTTCTTAGGCTAGCTCTCAGCTTCTTAGGCTAGCTCTCAGCTTCTTAGGTTAGCTCTCAGCTTCTTAGGTTAGCTCTCAGCTTCTTCTGGTGCTACAGGACAAGTCAGTTAACTTTAGTTTTAGACTGAACTGTTTGATTACTTTAGAAAATACTTGCTTTTTTCAAGTCACAAGCTGAGGCAAGTGGTTGCTATGGCATTGAAACCCTTTACCAGATTTAATTTAAAAAACCCGGCCATTTTTAAAAAAGAACCTGTGTTCTCGATTTGTGTGTAGGTTTCGACTTGCGTGTATGTTTTGTTAAGTTCTCAAGATGTTTTGTTAAGTTCTCAAGTTTTGTTTAGGTTCTCATATTGTGTCTAAGTTCTTGAGTTGAGTGAAGGTTCTCAAGTTTGTTTAGGTTCTCATAATTGTGATTAGGTTCTTGAGTTACGTTAGGTTTTTGAGTTGTGTGTAAATATCAAGTTGTGTTTAGATTCTCAAGTTGTGTTTAGGGTCTCAAGTTGTGTTTAAGGTCTCAAGTTGTGTGTAGGTTCTCAAGTTGTGTGTAGGTTCTCCAGTTGTGTGTAGGTTCTCAAGTTGTGTGTAGGTTGTACATATGATTTCAGTTGGTGGTTATGAGAATGTCATTCTGAACTTCACACTTCTGTTGTACCCTAGAAACAAGGAGGTTATGAAGTGATTTAAAAAGTAAAAGGCTAAATTAATTAGTGATTTGAATTGATAAGTTTTCTTGCAACAGAAGTTATGAAGGCTAGCATTTAGACTTACTAGTAGCAGCATATAGCTACACTGACCAGTCACACACACACACACACAGTCACACACACACACACACTAATAAGCCAGTTCTAAATGAAACATATCATAGATTGTGCCACATAAATGGGCACTATGCCAGTTTCTATGGTAACAGTTTCCTCTCATTACTCATGCGTACTTACATGCAGGAGAGGTTGCCGTGATCTGCCACACAGCAGCCATGCTCCCCACAAGCTGGATCACACTGTAAATCTACACACACACACACACACACACAGTGAATACAGCAGACCATACACGGATAAGACTGACTGAGAATCAAACAAGAAACACAGAGAGAGAGAGAGATAGCTCACACACGACTTTCTCCAGTTCTAAGTTCATACAATGATTGGCATAGTGCTAGCCGCCACCAACACCAAGTGACATAACTACAGGGGCATCCCCTATATGGCCTCACCGCAAGCACACACACACAAACTCACGTCACCACATGAGGAAACTTAATGTAATTAATGCTGGGAGCACTCTACTCCATCCCCACACCTGTCTGTCCAGCACAGCTGGCAGCTGGGACACAGAACCCTGGGACAGAGAACCAGTCTAGCTCAGGAGCTGGTAGCTGGGACACAGAACCAGTCTAGCTCAGGAGCTGGTACCTGAGACACAGAACCAGTCTAGCTCAGGAGCTGGTACCTGAGACACAGAACCAGTCTAGCTCAGGAGCTGGTACCTGAGACAGAGAACCAGTCTAGCTCAGGAGCTGGTAGCTAGGACAGAGAACCAGTCTAGCTCAGGAGCTGGTAGCTGGGACACAGAACCAGTCTAGCTCAGGAGCTGGTAGCTAGGACAGAGAACCAGTCTAGCTCAGGAGTTGGTAGCTGGGACACAGAACCAGTCTAGCTCAGGAGCTGGTAGCTAGGACAGAGAACCAGTCTAGCTCAGGAGCTGGTAGCTGGGACACAGAACCAGTCTAGCTCAGGAGCTGGTAGCTGGGACAGAGAACCAGTCTAGCTCAGGAGCTGGTAGCTGGGACAGAGAACTAGACCACTAGAGCTGGTAGCTGGGACAGAGAACTAGACCACTAGAGCTGGTAGCTGGGACAGAGAACCAGTCTAGCTCAGGAGCTGGTAGCTGGGACAGAGAACTAGACCACTAGAGCTGGTAGCTGGGACAGAGAACTAGACACTAGAGCTGGTAGCTGGGACAGAGAACTAGACCACTAGAGCTGGTAGCTGGGACAGAGAACTAGACCACTAGAGCTGGTAGCTGGGATACTCTAGGACTCAGCTACTGCTAGAACTAGTCTACAAAAGATCTCTAACTCTGTGTTGAGAGGTGACCTAAATAGTTTGCTGCTTGTTGTTGCTGTTTTTCTTTTCTTTCTCTACTTTTTTGTGGGGAGAGGAAAGAAATGGTGTACGTTTACTAATAGATTACACCAATAGACCAGCAGCCGCTACTATTGCCTCAGGGTACACTCGGTGGAGACATACATACCTAGTGTAATGGCAAAGACTAAAACGCTAAAAAAACCCCCATAGCAACTAATGACCACACCCATAGCCACTGATGACCACCCCTACAGTGACTGGAGCTGTACCAGAATTTACCAAACACCACAAGCCAGCCAGAATTGCTTCTTTCATTATTCTTGCCAGTCAGCCATAACCCACTTACTTCCTGTGTTCACTACCTTTCCCTTCAAGTTGCCTCTCCCTCCACCCTCTGCAATCACCCACACCCACCCAACTACATCACACACTGGACTGACCTTTGTATCTGGTTAGCTTACGTCTGTCAGACTGCATTCCACAGTCTCCGGCAAGCACTGCATACCACACCACACCACACCACACCAAACTGAGTAATCCAACACTTGCTCACTAACTAGCTCACTCCACCTCACGGAGTAATGCAATAGCTCAGACACGCCAGCTCCTACTGAATTATGCCACAATTACTCAAGTATGTTTCCAATAGCCAAGTATGCAGGGAAGACTGTAAGAGTACCCAACATCTCTAGTTCTATATGTCACTCCTTAGGCTCTGATAGTTCCCTTTAAACCTATCCATTACACACAAACACACACTGGAGACCTAGTGATAAAGCCTCTTCTCATAGGCTCTTCTCTCTGACCACAGCTCAGCTCTATCCTGTTCTCTTCAGTAATACGCCAGTCCAGCCCAATAACATGGCTTGCCACATGTGTCACTAGGACCACATGTGTTGCTAGCATGGGGCCCACATGTGTCACTAGGACCACATGTGTTGCTAGCATGGGGCCCACATGTGTCACTAGGACCACATGTGTTGCTAGCATGGGACCCACATGTGTCACTAGGACCACATGTGTTGCTAGCATGGGGCCCACATGTGTCACTAGGACCACGTGTGTTGCTAGCATGGGGACCACATGTGTCACTAGGACCACATGTATCGCTAGCATGGAGACCACATGTGTCACTGGGGCCACATGTGTGTGTCCAGCCAACAAAAAAGGCAAAATTACACCTCTTGTCTATCAAAGTCTCGGGTGCTAAGAGTAACACAGAATGTGTTAGGCACACATAACCAAAATAAGTCACAATCCTTTTCCACCTGGACAGCTAATCTCATGTCTGCTACTCCCATACACCTCAATATACCTCTCTATCCCACCAATTACCTGACACACACCACAGCTCTTTCCCAGCCTCTAATACATTCATAAACTGCTGCACTCTCACATGAATTCGTTCTAAGTGTACACAAGTGGACGCCCGCACTAACTACAGCTTACCATCCACCCTGCATTGCGTACAAAGCCATAGGCATAGGGTAATTGCTAGGGCCGTCAATAGCCTCATTTCGCTTTCGCTTTAAAGTTATCTCCCAGACTCTTGTACTTCACAGCCCTTGGTCAATAAATTTTGCTCCACTCGGTTGATCAGAACAGATTTTTGCCGGCGCCGTCCGAAGACGAAGTGGATAGGGTACCCAAGTCACGATGGTCCAGTCACTTTGCCAGTCCCGTTTGGTACCAGTAACTGAAAGATATTCCAGTACTTTCAGCGGCGTAGCCACGCTGAAGGTAAGCTTACACAAGAACCACACTCCAAGCGAGCAAAAAATCGAGTAACAACACTCACTGACTTCGCAATCTCCGGTCTTGCGGCATCATTGGAATGCAGTACTTCCGGCCGTACATCTCCGGTTTCTTGTCCGTAAACTACTCACGTGGAACGAGTGAAACTAAGCTAAGGTAAATATGGTTAGGAAACTAAAGTATCATGAGCAAAAACTGCTCAAGAAAGTAGACTTCATTTCATGGAAAGCAGACAAGAATGTTAGAGAAGTCATGATTCTTAAGAAATACAGAATCACAAAGAGGGAAGACTACAGCAAGTATGGTTCAATGCTGGGAGTGAGAAGTTATTGAAGTGTGTGTGTCAGTTAGGTACAACAAGTTGACTGGTCAAGTGAAGGCTCTTGCTATGAGGCTAAAAGAACTAGATTCTAAAGATCCATTCAGGAACAGGGCAACAACAGATCTGTTGGAAAAACTGCAAGTTTGTGGATATCATAAACAATATGTGAAGTTGTGTTTCATAGCAATAAGTATTAAATGTGTGCGTACTCTCTAGTTCGGCACCTATTAACTATGGGATATATAAGGCTCCCACGTGTATGTTTTGATTCTCTCACTTGAAAGCACATGCACACGTTACCATGGTAATTCCATTATTGTTGGAGTGTGTTCTGTTGTGCAAGTGAATAAAGCAGCAGCGAGAATGTTTTGTAGGTAGCAGCACGTAACTTAATAATTACCACTTGATCTATCCACACTTCTGTGAGTAAGACAGCACCTGTGTGCGTGTGTAGGTTGAAGTTGCCTGCAGTTGGTGCAGTTCTGGAGCTAGAACTGTGTTCATATCAAAGCCTCGTGTGTATGTGTGTGCACCTGAGGGTCATTGTACTCATTTTGCTGGTCTATCAGCAGTGAGATTGAGAAAAAGAGAGATTCAAGCGTTGGGACTTACCACCTGATTCCTGTTGTTGTTGTTGTTGTTGTTGTTTTGGAGGCAGTGGCAGTGCTCTAGTGATGCCCATACCAGTTCTAACAGTCTGAATCTGTCTTGAGTTTCTTGCCCTGTAGTTAAGTCCAGAAGTGTGTAAAGGTTCACTTGTGGTGCATTATTTGAGTTTCTATCTGATGATATGAACAGGGAACTAGACTGGTTCCAGTTTGAAGATGCATTTTGTCTTTTTACATGCCTGCCAGCTGTCTGGATAGCTTGAATAATACTGTGTATAATATACTCCATATCTTTATTTGTGTAGCTTCTTAGCTTCCTCTGTAAGCTCACAGAGTTGTAAGTACACAGTTGCCTTCACATGGTGAGAATGAATGGGACTGGCACGAAGCTGACCTTACTTCCTTTATGCCTGGACTTCAATGCTGGACTATAGATTGCTAGAATCAGGGATATGTGTGACTATAGATTACTAGGGGGCATGACATGTTCAGCTGTCTAGTTGTGGGGTTTGAAAAGTTCCCCTGCAGTAGCTGTGGTTACAGAGTTTCAAGTGCTGGCGGCGGCTAGTGGAATATGTTAGTGGGAGTGGCAGGTGGAGGTGGGCAGGGCCATGTGCTGGCAAGGCCATGTGTTGTTGTTGCCAGCACCTTCATCTCTGACACTATGGACCTGGTCAATCGGTTGACAACGAGGTTTGTATCCAAGTGTAAAATGTGTAGATATGTGTGCTAGTCTGTGTTTGTCATTGGTGCATCTTTCAACAGAAGTGTTTAATTAGGCCCAGAAAAAGGTCAAGTAAAGATTTTTGACAATTTTATTTTCTGTCCACACTGAGTTTGTGTGTGTGTGTGTGCGCGCGCGCGCGTTGCTAATAGTCTATTACCCTTTGCTACCTTTATTTGAATTTCATTTCAAGGACTTCTTTCTATTGGATTATTTATTGTGTTGACATTCCATTGGATGTATTGTTGCTGTCATCTTTTACTGGCAATTTGGCGCCGGCTAGCTGCATTGTTGGCTGGTTTAGATCTCCTGCACACAATGTGTATGCCTTTTAAAAATAGTATTCTTCCAATTGAAATGCTGTGTGTGTGTCCGTAGGTACAATATGGGACTGATCCCCACAAGGAAGAACTTGGAGTTGTGTGATAAAATAACAGCTTCTGCTTTCTGCAGGTTTGTATCCTGGACCAGCTGGTCATGTGACGATGAGTGGGTGTGGCTAATTTGATCACTTGATGTGTGTGTGTGTGTAGGCGTAGACTTCCTGTTCTTATGGTGAAGTTGAGGATGGCTCAGAGACTAGCAGATGCTATCAAGTTTATAGAACAGGGACGTATCCTCTATCACAAGTTTGAGGGAGAGGCTGTGTGTGTGTGTGTGTGTTTTTTGTGTTTTTTTTTTTGCTGGAGTGCAAATTCGTGGCCTTTTCTCATGCAACAGTAATGGTCCAGGTGGGACTTTGGTCGGGTGCCCACACCACTTGCTGTGAGGAGAGGCCTGTTCTCCTGCAAGTTCCTTAGCCCGGCTACAGGAGCTTTACTTGCATGGCTCAATGTGCCTGCCTAGTGCACAGGCATCCTGGCTCTGCCAGGTGTGCATAACCACTAATGGTAGCAAGAGAATGTGTGTGTGTGTGTGTGTGATGGATTATTGACAGAAGTTGTTTGTCTGCTTGACTTTGGTAATGATTAGATATACGAGTGGGCCCTGATGTGGTGACTGACCCCGCCTTCTTGGTTACCAGGTACCGCTTCACTTCCTTATAGTGTGTATGTGTTGTCTGTGTGCATGTATGTTGGGTGTATGTGCATGTATGTTATGTTACATGTGCATGTATGTTGGATGCATGTGCAGAGGTTTGGAAGACTTCATCACATGGACATACAGCTCCAAGATCAGGAAACATATCCTCACTTACAATGAGCAGGTGAGTGAAGAGACAGACTCAGGTGGTATGTGTGTGTGAGTATTGCTGAGTGCATGTAGCCTCACTGGGGAATCCTAGCAGTGATGTTGCACCAACTGATTGGCATACAGAATCCATGCGAGTCAAAGTGTTAACTTGATTAGACTTTGTTATGTTAGTGAGGATGTTATGGAGATGTTTGTTGTCTTCTTATTAGCGAGATGACTATGACGATGTCTGACTGTGTTCATCCCACCAGCCAGCCAAGTGACTTCTATCAAATCTTTATTTATTAAATATAATAATTGTTTTATGGTTTCTTGTGCTACATGTTAACAAATATATGAGTGACTAGTTCACAATCAAGGATGAGCGGAGATGACTGACATGAGTTGGGGCAGTGTTGACTGTTACTACCAGTGCAGCTTCAGCTCCGACTCCATGTTTCTGTGTACACACGGCAAACGTCTGCACAGGCTTCCTCACAGCTAGCGGTGGACTGGATGGCTGTCTCTCAGGCATCTGGATGTTGATCTGAGACAGCTCTCTTTGATGGCCTGCAATTCCCTCCTAGCCTTCAATACCACATCACTAGCATACAACACAGATTATAATAATACTTCCTGAACCCTGTATGCGATACTCTAAACCTAGGAAATATTGATTCCATTTGATATTGAACTAGTCCTAAGGCCATTAAATTCTGTGGAAACAGTGCTATAGTGTGTGTAAGTCCTTGTCAACCAGCACCGATTGCTAGTGCAGTGAGAGGCCTTGGAAGTGGACACAGAAATGACAAGACTTACATTGGCTGGACCTTGGGAAAAATTTAAATAGAACCACTTCTGTTGTGGCAAGTAACATAAATGTAATGGGAGAGAGAGAGTGTGCGAACTGAGGCTCGTTGTCTCCCCAATAGCTGGCATTCAAGTGGTAGCGATGTGTGTTTCACTGTGCGGGACATGCTGACCTAACAACCAACACTATCAACAGCATGTGAGGAATTTAGTAGCACTCAAAACAACAAGGCAGAAAGTGGCACCTTGTGCAATATCTTCTAATTAACACTCACTTCAGTTGTGCAAGCTCCCTGCTAATTCCTTGCAAATTGGCAGCTTTTAGAAGAGGGGCGTGGCTCATTGAAGAAAAGTGTTGAGAATTTGTAATCAAGAACTGATCTTGGGCAATGCACGTTTGCTGTGAAGCCAGTGCAGGATGAGTTTCCAGAGCAATACAAGAGTTAATAGAGATGGGACCAGGTGGCTGGTTAAGAGAGGGGGAACAGAAAACTTTATCTAAATAGAGTGGCTCATGTGAAGTGTTTGGCAGATTTATGGAGGCGGGGCTGGTTGGCTTATTTAGGAAGTTAAGGCTGGGTGGCTGACTGGGAGAGGTGGGGGTGGATGGCTGATTTTGATAAGTGGAGCTGGATGGCTGATTTTGATAGGTGGGGCTGGATGGCTGATTTTGATAGGTGGGGCTGGATGGTTGGTTTGGAGCGGTGGGGCTGAATGGCTGATTTAGATAGGTGGGGCTGGATGGCTGATTTGGAGAAGTGGGGCTGGATGATTGATTTAGAGAGGTGGGGCTGGATGGTTGATTGGGAGAGGGAGAGGTGGGGCTGGATGGTTGATTGGGAGAGTTGGGGCTGGATGGCTGAAGTGGTGCAGTGGAGCTAGAAGACCAGGTGGGCTGGCTAATGGAAGGACTTGGCAACTGGGAAATAGTAGCAAGGTTTAGTGATTGGGCCAGAGTGGTGTTGTTCCAATCTTGAGATCTGTGCTCACACGACTGAATTGCAGGGACAGATGTAGTTGCTCTAGATAGTAGCAAGCTAATAAATATCAAATAGTAGACAGAGCAAGTTAGAAACTTACTGCAACTCATGGACAACATTGACTTCATGAATAATGTTAGGAGTGCAAGGTTCATGGAGGACCTTAGGAGTGCAAGGTTCATGGAGGACCTTAGGAGTGCAAGGTTCATGGAGGACCTTAGGAGTGCAAGGTTCATGAAGAACCTTAGAAATGTCATTGGGATTGTTTGGGACTAAACCATGCAAGAAGTGTCGGTTAGTTCCATCTTCCTGCTCCAAGTCCAGCATACGCTCACTTGTCACACGAGAGTCACAAGGCTTCATAACCATGCCCATCCCACTGTCGCCACCACCGATGCTAGGTTCCAGGTTGTTTGTAGTAGAATGACAGGATGGGCACTGTGAGGAAGTCATGGCGCAGTCAGGGCTGTGTTGTTGCAGTTGGCAGGAGGTGGTAGGACACTCTGAATGAAAGTGACTCAGTTGAGAGGATGTGATAATTGGGAGGCCAGAGAAATGAGTTATACTGGACTGTTCAGGAGAGGCCACAATTTCTTTCCCTTCTGTCTCTTGCTCACAGAGTTGGTTGAAAATAGAAGTTTCAGAGGTTGTATTAAATTCAGAGACTGGAGAGTCAGGGCTACTTTCCTTTCTTATTTCAGACTGACTGGTATGTCCAGCGCAATCATTTTTCTTTCTCTTCTTGCTTTGGCACTTCCTCTGCTTAAAGCAGGGAATGTACTTTCCTTCTTGGCTGAACTGTTCCACAGAATTCCTTTTCTTTCCCCGAGCCATAGAGACGTATACATACGTCGTGTACGCAGAACACTGCACCCCCGCACACTTACCCACCAAAAAAGTCCCGCCAAGGATTCCAGCCAAAATTTGAAAAATGTCAATTCAGCAATTTGCAGGCCAGCTTTACTACCGCAGCTGCTTTTACGTTGAAGAAGATATACTGAGTGCTTATCTCCGGTAGAAAATGAGTGAAAGCGAGAAAAAAGTGAAGAGCCGTAAACTCCTTCCGGAAATTCCCGCGGGGGTAAAACCTGCCGCTTCTCCTTTAACTGCGAGAGCGGTTAGAGCGGCGATATCCAATACTCCTACACACTCTCCTATGTTACCTCGGGAGCTTAACAGGAGCCAACCGCGGAAAGAAGTTGTCACCGCTATGGCTGGTATACCTCTGTCTACTAAAGATGGAGAGAACTCAGCTGTGCGAGTTGCAGTTAGAGTAAGACCTTTTAGTACAAGGTTGGTGATACCAATGTGTATTCCAATATTTGGAGACTGCAATTTGTTGGTTGTGCAGGGAGAAGGCCATGAATGCAACTCAAGTGGTGAGTATGGCTGGAAACAGAACAAGTATCACATCCTCTACTGGCAAAGTCCACATGTTTACTTATGATCACTGCTTCTGGTCAGCTGGAGGGGGTGGGGCTGAAGGAGCTGGGATAGAATGGGCAAGTCAAGAACAAGTGTACAATGAGCTAGCTCGACCTCTGTTGGACAACTCGTTCAAAGGCTACAATACGTGTCTGTTTGCATACGGCCAGACTGGTTCAGGGAAGTCATATTGGTAAGGAAAACAACTGAAGTGGTTGTGCATGTAGGTGGGTGTGGTCAATTGCTATAGTGTTAGCTATGATTTATTTATTTTTTAACTTAAACACTATGAAGAAAAATTCATAGAATTGTTGTAAGGTTCTAAAGATATTGAAAGGGTTTTTTTTCCCTGTCTGTAGCATTATGGGAGAAGGAGAAGAACTAGGTATAGTACCAAGATTTGCCAATGAACTATTTTCCAGAGTGGACGGCACTGCCGACAGTGAAGTGAGTGGGGACAAGGTGGGATGGTCCTGCCGACAGTGGAGTGAGTGGGGACAAGGTGGGATGGTCCTGCCGACAGTGGAGTGAGTGGGGACGAGGTGGGATGGTCCTGCCGACAGTGGAGTGAGTGGGGACAAGGTGGGATGGTCCTGCCGACAGTGGAGTGAGTGGGGACAAGGTGGGATGGTCCT
>WLWD01005479.1_pt1 | contig 16394 bp, 9 predicted proteins | sample 6712731 | NCBI WGS metagenome assembly WLWD01 (sample SAMN12718690, study PRJNA576275) | sponge metagenome | isolation source: marine sponge | host: Mycale hentscheli | place: New Zealand: South Island, Marlborough, Capsize Point | collected 2014-11-01
CAGGGGTAACACAATTGAAAATCGGGGATATTTGTTTGTTTATATGTATGTGTGGACGTATATATGTCATTTTGTACTTTGACCCTCATGTCGACCCCGTCCCAAACCGCATTAAACAGAATACTCTGGTTTATGGAGCTTTACCCGTATCATCCTAGAAATTGAATTGTTTACGACTTTGAACTCTTTGCGGGTGCAGCTAAAACCCAAAAACTTACAGGAGTTCCATTTCTATTCCAGTTAGGGGTGGTGATAAGATTTGTCATAGTTTTTTGATCCCTACCTAACATTATTTACTTGAAAATTCATTGTCCACTAGACTAACCACGAAGTTAAGTCTTGCATAGGTACAGTTATGTGAAAGTATTGTGCGTTAAAACTACTAAGCTAAAAAAAATACCACAAAGAAGACGTTTACATAATGTGATTTTTTTGTTGCTTTTTTCATTGTAAACTGATACTAGTATTAACTTCAATTTTCATGTGGTAAAATAAGTCGCTAATTAATGACATATTGATTCAACTGTAGTCTCGCTTTTACTCTTTCTAGAGTCTTTATATACTATCAGCCATCACCCTATACATATGAACAAAAATGTGGCCTGTGAACTGTAAGTTAATACAAATGACTGTCAATCTATACAGATAATGGCAATCCAGTTTCATATTCACCTACATAGCTTTTCCAGTGTATGATTAATTCAGTCTGTAACCATAATTTATTATATACACCAGGTACTGTTGCTTGAGCGAATGTTACATGTAAATATTGAACCACAAAAAACTATACACTGATTAGTTTAATTCAACCTCAACAATTATAGAAATATAATCATTGCTAAAATATAAAAAATGAAAAAAACTTAAAAAAATAACCAACATTATTCATAAACCCCGCATTAAGCGGTATGTAGCTTGTCGCCAATGCCACACACTTTATGATATAAAAGATTGTGTATTTCATGTTGGAACATCAATGAATAGCAAAAGTTGTACATTTCGCAAGTACCCATTACATCCTCAGCACAAGATGCGAACTTCATGTAATTTTCCACTTCTTAAAACAGTTGAAATTGAAGGTGGTAAACAAATTCTTTATCCTAACATGATATACTGCCACCTAAGCATTGTGGAATCTATTCAAACACTTTTTAATCGTCCAAATTTTCATTTGGAATGTGAAGAATGGCGCACTAGGAATATTAGTAGTAATGTCTATGAGGATGTCTATGATGGCAAGATCTGGAATGACTTTCAAAATGTCGATGGTACACCTTTTCTAGCAGAATCATACAATTTAGCTTTAACACTAAATTTTGATTTTTTTCAACCATACAAACATGTGCAGTACTCAGTGGGGGCCATATACCTTACAATTATGAACCTTCCCCGCTCGAAGAGGTACAAACAAGAGAATGTGATCTTGGTTGGCCTTATTCCAGGGCCACAGGAACCTAAGCATGACATAAATTCATATATCACACCTTTTACTGATGAGCTGATAGAGTTTTGGAAGGGTCTGAATATCACTATTCATTCTTCTTGTAAGAAAATTGTTCGATGTGGATTACTATGTGTCACTTGTGATTTACCAGCTGGCAGAAATTATGTGGGTTTCTTGGTTTCTCTGCTCGTTATGGGTGCAGTCGTTGCTTCAAAGCATTTCCGGGGCATGTTGGATTGATGGATTACTCAGGATTTAATCGAGATGAATGGCCACCTAGATGTGGAAGATCTCATAGACAGGTTGCCTGTTTCCTTAAAAATTTTACCACAAAATCTGAGCAAGCAACTAAGGAATCAAATGCTGGCTGCAGATATTCTGAACTTTTGAGGCTTCCATACTTTGATGCTCCTCGCATGCTTGTGGTAGATCCCATGCATTGTTTATTTTTGGGCACCGCTAAGTATTACCTAAAACGTATTTGGATAGAAAATGCGATTATATCTAACAGTGATTTTGATGTAATTCAGCAGTCAGTTGATTCCACCATAGCTCCAGCTGGTATAGGTAGAATTTCATGTAAAATATATTCTGGATTTTCTTCTTTCACTGCTGACCAGTGGAAAAACTGGGTTAATTACTTTTCTCTTTTATCTCTTCAAGGACGTTTGCATGGAAATGATTTGGAATGTTGGCGTCATTTTGTTCTAGCATGCCGAATTCTTACTAAACGCAAACTATCTACCAATGACATTCACCTTGCTGATGGTCTGATTATGCAATTTTCCAGAAGAACTGAACGCCAGTATGGTCAAAATAGGATTACACCAAACATGCATATGCAGTGTCACATACGATCATGTATTGAAGATTATGGTCCACTACATAGATTTTGGCTTTTTGCGTTTGAACGTTATAACGGTATTTTAGGTAGCATCCCCAAAAATAATCGCAGTATTGAAGTACAGATGATGAATCGCTTCGTCACAGATGGCTTTCTTAGCAATATTGAGTTTCCATCAGAATTTAGTCAAGAATTTTGTCATCATTTTGCAAACCTGACATGTTCAAATATTGCAGGATCACTCTGAAACCATGTTGTTCCAAAAATTCTTCCGAATGGACATTACCTCAAGATGTTTCTCTTCCTTCACATCATTCACGACACATTTTCAATAATGAAGAATTGCAAGAGGTTAAAGACTTGCTCTGTAAGCTGTACACGATTACTGACTCTGAGATAGAGGTGAGCAGAGAGTCCCTGAAGTACAAAACCATTCAGTACCAGCACAAGCAGATCGGTAGTTGCTCTAGTCGGTCAAAGGCTTCTTCTATAGTAATGGCAATGTGGAAATCAGATTTCTTTGGTCAACCTCATGATATTGATGAAATTTCATCTGACATTTTAAGAGCTGCAAGCGTTAATAAATTTTTTGTGCACTCTATTAAAATCAATGGATATTCTTATACACATCTCTTTGTGCGTCTATCTTGGTATTGCTGTCATCCTCAAATGTTTTCACTTGGAAAACCCTTATCTGTTTGGTATCCACATTTAGAACTGTTTACTAATATTGTACCCATTCAGTTAATAAAACATCGCACCGTATCACTAACTACTAAAATTAATAGCAAAACTGTATTGCTTGTGTGTCCAACTGTTGAATTGTAAAAAATTATCATTAATTTAACGTAGCAAATTGTTTAATACTGTAATTAATTTGTTCCACTATGTGTTTGGATGAGTTGTACACATGGTTAGTTAATTGTCAGTTAAAGAACTTCATAATGGGTAATGTGCAGAAACATGACATTCCTGCTGCAGAAACATGACATATCTGCTGAAGAAACATATAAAGAAATGTACAGAAAAGATGGAGTTTTACAAACTGCAGTAAATGCCATCTATCCCTTGCAGAAATCTGTAGAGGTAGTGTAAGAAATTTTTAGTATAACTCCACTACACCTATCCTTCAGTGAATGCATGTAGGAAATTTAGAATTTAGTCTAGTGTAAATACATGTTTGTTTTCGCTTTTGTATGTATATATTTATAGATAAATAAAATAGAATTATAATAGAATTCACACTAGTACACAACGATGGATTTATTTTTTTTTACCAACACTGCACAATTTCCTTGCAAATGCTATTCATACAGTTAGCTCCATGGTTGTGAGTTATGAGAGCTAACAAGAAAATGTCTTTTGAATAATTGTAGCTTCCTATTTTATTGTTTAAGCGAGCTATTCTTATGATAATGAAATAAATTCTTGCCATCTGAAGAAAGCTTAAATTTTTTCCGATAATAATCAATTTTTTATAACTGATATTTGCCCAATGGATATCCTGCTGATACGGAGCAATCACCATGGTACTCCAATATAATGCCCAACAGCTGATTTATTTGCATGCTAACCACACATGTGCAGACATGGTTCACGCCCAGCAAGCTCAAAACATTTTTTTGTCCACCTGGGCAAGTATTTACAACTTGGTTGTCCCCCATCAGCATATCATAGTGAACGTGATCAATATATGCGTGCTTAGACATACTTGCGGAATAATAATATACAGTGTCATAATAAGTTCTTAGGTATGCTAGTTTCATATTATGGCTGCTAAAGAAACGCACATAATGGCTTTAGAATTTATATCCCTGTTACTCTGTTTCACTCTAATTACCAATTCATAAAACATAAGTGCCTCTGTGGTCAGGATTTAATCCATCAGCATTGGCGGTAAAAATGAATTACTGTACACACCAGAATTTCTGGTTGCCTTGCTACAACGCAATGCAACCATATGACATCACTCTGAATTTCCTAAGCAGTGCAGATTTGAGGTTACTCAAAGCACTCATGAATACCACAAGCAAAAACAGATGGAGCCTTTAAAGAAATTCTGTTCAACGCACTTCAGCACTGAACACTGCACTATGTTAAGACTTTACTATATCTTTAGGGGAAAAATTGTGAACACATGAAAAGGATGAAAAATAAGTTTATCAGGTGCAATTCTGGCATAAATCAATTTTTTATTTTTGCAGTTATGCATTCATTTGGCATTCCATTGAACTATTCAAGTTTCATAGCGATAGCTGACCTAACCGTTTCAAAGCAAGGGTTTCTATAAAGCATTTGGGAATTATGTTATCTTTTCCAAACATTCTCATGTGATGATTAGTGCCAGATTGAACTGTGCATGGTTACACAAAATTTGAATTTGTCATTTAGTATTGTATTTTAAGTATTATGTACTAGACAAAAATGTTGAATAACATACACTATTAAGCTCTTGAATAGTCAAGAAAACTCAATCAACAGGTGTTCTCATTCTTGTTTTTAGTACTCCCATATGACTAACAAGTAGTGTCAAGTTTGCTATATGTGTTTTCATTATGTATGTGTGTATGTACTTATTCATGCATATGAGAGTTGTTATTCATTATATATGTGTATGTGTACCTGCATGTGTATGTATGCCTAGAATATCTTAGCTTTCAATTAATCTTCTCCTCAAACAAAAATTCTGTACGTAATTGTGATATTTTCACTCTTGAAAAAGCATATTTATTTATTTCTTAAAATAATGATGATGTGTATTAACATGGCGAATAATTAACATCACAAATAATTAACATACAAATTCACATTTGTGGATTTGTAGGTTTGTAAAGATCATAAGCACACATTCACTATTGTTAACACCGGAAGGATAGGAAGTTAACCGATTACTTCTGGAATTAATTACTGCCGCGGGGCACCGTAAAACGGAATTCTTTTTTGGACGCGGTCGCGGTCGACCCTTCTAGAAGGAGTTACTTGAAAGCTACAGCAGCTAACTACAAATTATTATCTATTATCAATCTTACTTGGTTGTACTTTAACCACAAAGACTCCAGGCTAGGCTACCTCAGTCCAAACAGTTGTAATAAAACCAAACTGAAGCTGCTTTTCTCTGGCCGCGTTTATGCGCCTATCGGAACTACCGGTTTTTAGTTCATGGTCGCGTATACGCGCCTATCGGAACTAATCGGTTAACTTAAAAATCTGCTAGTTACTTACTACCCATGTTGATGTCACACACAAACAAATGTATACACAGCCATACATACGTGGACTCACTAAATCAAACATCTATTACACGTGCCACTGGACACATACATATGCACTTGTGCCTTGTATACACACAATCACTTTAGCTAATTATTACTACTAATAATGTAATCATTCACAATTCGAATTTGAGCCAGTATTCTTTAAACTTCGTTATGTAATGTATAAGAACTCCATAATGCATAAAAACAATTTCCCATGTAATTATTCATTTTACATAGGTTTAAGGTTATGGAAAAAGTGTCAACTATGGGTTATTAACATTTCCACCACAACCACAGTATCGTGATTTGAAGCATCTCAGGAAAATGGTTTATATTATCGTTTATTTTCATTTGTGTTGTCTCACTCAAACACTGCAGCCTCCATAAGTTAGTTCAAAAGTTAGTAAGTTGAGTTGGAATATTTTTATGATGGCATCATTAAGGTTATTTAACAAACCTTAAATTAGCATTCGGGGTATGAGTTTTGGTTTACCTAAATGGCAACAAGTAGGTTAACTGTCTGGACTGTAGATTTTAATTAACACTATAAAATGCACAATTTCTATCTCAGCCTTCTTTTACTCACTAGATATATTCTCTCTTGCAAAGGTGTTTTTTTTAAACAATAGAGAAATAAAAATATAAAAAGAAGCTTGGAAGAATAACAGAGATTTTGTTGATCTGGTGACAGTGATACTGTAGCTTAGCAGCAGTACCCCTTAACAGTATAAATACAAAATTGAAATGCTTTTTTGCAGGCTGTTTGTCGTAGCTAAGTGGCAGAGCACTTGTGCATGAAGCGACTGGTCCTGGGTTTGATTAACATTGGCGACCAAATATTTTTTATTCTGTATTGTTTAAATAAGCATGAAAGAGAGAGAATACATTACTAAATTGTTAAACAGATTCTTCTAAATACTTCACCAATTACACCATAATACCGTAATAATGTAGCCCATAACAAGTTTTGGCACCAAAAGCTTTAATGCAATAATAAAATTAAACTTCACAAGTAGTTATGTAGAGTGTGAGCATACTCACCATTAAACTATACTAACTTTTGAGATTGAGTATTCTACTTTTCTGTTCTTATCTATAAATTAAGTGGGGGGAAAGAAAACAACAACAAAATGCAAAATTAATAACAAATAAAATACAGGTAAGTAACAAGAATAGATAAAGATAAAAAAAAATTTAAATGACACAAGATGACAATGTAAATTTTCTGCAGTATAATATATTTGCAAGAAAAGGTCTAATTTAGACTTTACTTATAGCATCTATAGGTGTCCATATACTATAGTAACAACAAGATAAGTTCAATGAGACATTTATCTTGTAAGCTACTTCTCTGTTTTAACTTAAATGTTGATATAGTATTGTTATAGTATGAAATAGAAATACATTATGAAATTTTTTTACAAAATGAGCAATTATTAGCAAAAAATGTACTTACTAAAGGTCATTCTGCAAACTTAGGTATTAATGTTATCTTCTGAATTGACCTCCAACTAATAGAAATAATTTTAATAGCATCCATGAATTATAGATAACAAATATTATGGGGGATTAGGAAGCAAGATCTTATTGGTGCATCCATCATAACCACACCCACTAACCACACCAACTCATTTATTCAAGTAATGTTTTTTAATAGAAAGACAAAACAATGGTTTTCTTATCAAATGAACCAAAGAGTTTAACTCTATGCTCCGTGTTTGGGTCTCCCGAACAACCGCTAACTAATATTCAATTGTTTGTTTGTCGGTTTTGGTGTTTATTTGTTGCTTGTGGTGCTTGTTGCCATTGCTCATTTAATTGGATTCATTGCTCCATTTATGTACCACTTCCTGTGCATGCTCAGTACTTGTATGCATGGCCTGGGACCACATTTCCCAGTTGGCATTGTCAGTATTCTAATCTGTTTGAACATTCTGTATTCTGCTTTACTAGCTGAAAGAGAGTCTAATGATACTGTAAGCTAGCTTAGCTAGTCTAGGGCAGACAGTCAACTACTTGGCTGCCTGCTAGTCTCAGTTAGAGTGGTCCTTCGGTTAAACTCCTTGCTTGTGGACTTACACCCCACAATCACTCCGTGTATCTAATAAATTCAAATGTAACTGTAATCACACCAAACAATTCAGTTCAAGCCATATTTTTATTATATTACAAGCAAATAATTTTTATAACAATCATAAGTTCATTCAAATAATTATAGGTACAGCTATTACGTAGAGTGTAGATATAATTATAGCTAAGAGACTTAGACGTATAAAAAAACTTGATAAAAACTGATGGTGTGCTTGAGCACAAATGGCGAGCGAGCCTGATAGTTAGGTAACATAAAATAAGTATTGTTACTACGTTTTAGCTTAGTTCATGCAAACACTATAATAGCAGTTATGACCTTTTATTTCAGCGAACAAATACAAAATCACTCTCCTACCAGATTTGTTAACTTTTGTAGTATCAAACATCTGCCATTCTGATCTCAATTACCAGTAACTCTTGAACAAGCACTCAGCTATGATAAAAAGATAAACCAATGTTATTATTTGTAATTTTAGCCAACAAATGGAATTACTACTTCCCTCAATTTCCTGAGTATTGATAACTTTTGCAGTATCAAAATGAAGTTACTTTGACTATCTGAATTACCTTGAATTCTTGACAAGCTCTCAGCTACAAATACAAAAGACAATCAATTTTAGCACACAAATACAAAATTACTTTCTTACCTCATTTTCTTGAGCAGTGGTAACTTTTGTAGTACCAAATTTGAGCCAATCTGAATATTTGAATTTACGAGTCACTGTTGACAAGCTCTTAGCTACAAAAAAGAAAGACCAAAGTTAATTTTGCATATTTAGCTAACAAATATGGAATTGCGTACTTACCTCAGCTTCCCTCAAGAAGTAATAGCTTCCTTAACATTAATACTACGGCATTCTGACTACAAATGGCTCTTGACAACCAACAATCGTCACTCTGTATCTCCCCATAAAATGGCGAAGTTTTGAAATTCAGTCTGGAAAAAGGTATTCAATGCCATAGTAAACGGTCGAATCAACATTTTGTTTCTTGAAAAGCAAGCGTTTTCGCGGGAATTTTCTCACACTTCTGCACTTAAGTATAAAGTAAGGCTTGCTTCTGTAGTTTCAGAATAAACTGGGGTCAAGCCTAAAAAGCCGTGTTTTTTTTGAGAATAAAGTTCCCTGCACGTGCGTTTAAGGGGAATACGTACCATCCATACAATGCATATAACATATACCCGATTTTGCATTATCCACCCCTAATACTGTTACCCCTGTAAGTGTCTCGCTACGCTCGCCAATAATCTTATGCACTGAAATGGAGACAGGAAGACATACAACTTCCTTCCTTGTTACAATAGCTATTTAGTAAGATATCATACTAGTGGTGTGCTGGAGCACAAATGGCGAGCGAGCCTGATAGTTAGGTAACATAAAATGTTACTATTTTTAGCTTACTTCATGCAAACACTATAATAGCAGTTATGACCTTTTATTTCAGCAAACTAATACAAAATCACCTTCCTACCTGATAATGGTAACTTTTGTAATCAAACATCTGCCATTCTGATAATTTCAATTACCAGTAACTCTTGAACATACTCTCAGCTAGGATAAAAAAATAAAACAGTTGTAATTTTTAGCCAACAAATATGGAAATAACTTACCTCAATTTCCTGAGTATTGATAACTTCTGTAGTATCAAATTGAAGTTACTTTGACTATCTGAATTACCGTGAATTCTTGACAACAAGCTCTCAGCTATAAAAACAAAACAATCAATTTTAGCACACTAATACAAAATCACTTTCTTACCTCATTTTCTTGAGCAATGGTAACTTTTTTAGTACCAAATTTGAGCCATTCTGACTATTTGAATACACCAGTCACTGTTGACAACAAGCTCTTAGCTACATAAAAGAAAGGCCAGAGCCATTTTTGCATATTTAGCTAACAAATATGGAATTAAGTACTTACCTCAGCTTCCCTGGAGTAGTAGTAGCTTCCTTAGCATTAATACTACGGCATTCTGACTACCATTGGCTCTTGACAACCAACAATAATCGGCACTCCGTATCCCCCTACAACGGCGAAGTTATGAAATTAAGTCTGGAAAAGGGTCTTCAATGCCATAGTAACCTGTCGAATCAACTTTTTGTTTTTCTCACACCTTGGAGCTTAAGTATAAAGTAAGGCTTGCTTAATGCTGTAGTTTCAGAATAAACAAGGGTCAAGCCTAAAAAGCCGTGTTTTTGTTAAGAAAAAAGTTCCCGCGCGCGCTTTTAAAGGGAATACGTACAATCCATACATACATACATATTAGATACATACTAGTGGTGTGCTTGAGCACAAATGGCGAGCGAGCCTGATGTTAGGTAATATAAAACTAAGTATTGTTACTATGTTTTAGCTTAGTTCATGCAAACACTATAATAGCAGTTATGACCTATTATTTCAGCAAACAAATACAAAATCACTCTCTTACCTGATTAGTGGTAACTTTTGTAGTATCAAACATCTGCCATTCTTATAATCTCAATCACACCAGTAACTCTAGAACAAGCTCTCAGCTATGATAAAAAAATAAACTGGTGTTATTATTTTGTAATTATAAACAAATATGGAATTACTACTTACATCATTCTTGAGTATTGATAACTTCTGTAGTATCAAATTGAAGTTACTTTGACCATCTGAATTACCTTGAATTCTTGACAACAAGCTCTCACCTACAAAAACAAAAACAATCAATTTTAGCACACAAATACAAAATTATTTTCTTACCTCATTTTCTTGAGCAGTGGTAACTTTTGTAGTACCAAATTTGAGCCAATCTGACTATTTGAATTTACCAGTCACTGTTGACAAGCTCTTAGCTACAAAAAAGAAAGGCCAGAGTTAATTTTGCATATTTAGCTAACAAATATGGAATTAAGTATTTACCTCAGCTTCCCTCGAGAAGTAGTAGCTTCATTAGCATTAATACTACGGCATTCTGACTACCAACAGCTCTTGACAACCAACAAGCGGCACTCCGTATCCCCCCCATAAAACGGCGAAGTTTTGAAATTAAGTCTGGAAAAGGGTCTTCAATGTCATAGTAACCGGTCGAATCAACTTTTTGTTTCTTGAAAAGCAAGCATTTTCGCAGGAATTTTCTCACACTTTGGAGCTTAGGTATAAAGTAAGGCTTGCTTAATCCTGTAGTTTCAGAATAAACTGGGGGTCAAGCCTAAAAAGCCGTGTTTTTTGGAGAAAAAAAAGTTCCGCGCGAGTGCGTTTAAAGAGCATACGTACCATCCCACATACATATATACATACTAGTGATGTGCTTGAGCACAAATGGCGAGCGAGCCTAAAGACTATACTATTTTTATATTTGACTTCTAACACTGAAGCTACTGAAAATAAGGTCCAGTTTTTAAATTTAGCATACAGGGTAAAGGGATTTCAGTGCCATAGTAACAACTCTCTGCAACTGCTTGGAAGGAAAACAACAACAACAAAACAATACACTTTATTTAAAAGTTTTCTTTGTGATATTCTTTAGCTAAGTAGTGGTTGTAACACACAATGCTTTGACACAACTGGACATGCACCTACACAGACTTACCTTCGCAGTAGTCTAGTGGACAATGTATTTTCAAGTAAATACTGTTGCGCACGGCTTATAGCCGTGACAAAGAGCGCATTGACTTACCACCGCCACTAAGGATTCTCAGAGCTTGTTAATTGAAAAATACTGGAGCTGTGAACGCTTTACCTAACTTACGTAATTAAAAGCGCGGGCGAAAACAGAGGTCTCACGTACCCCATAAACAGATAAACTAGTGATGTGCTTGAGCACAAATGGCGAGCGAGCCTAAAGACTATAATATTTTTATATGAATGATTTTGACTTCTAACACTAAAGCTACTGAAAATAAGGTCCAGTTTGTTTATTTAGCATACAGGGTAAAGGGATTTCAGTGCCATAGTAACAACTATAACTCTCTGCAACTGCTTGAATTGAAGGAAAAAAACAACAACAAAACAATACACGTTATTTAAACGTTTTCTTTGTGATATTCTTTAGCTAAGTAGTGGTTGTAACACACAATGCTTTGACACAACTGGACATGCACCTACACAGACTTACCTAGTGGACAATGTATTTTCAGGTAAATACTGTTGCGCACGGCTTATAACCATGACAAAGAGCGCATTGACTTACCACCGCCACTAACTCGAATAGAAATGGAAGTCCCTTAAGTTTTCAAGTTTTAACTGCACCCGCAAAAGAATTCAAAAAGGTAAACAAGTCAATTTCTAGGGTGATACGGGTACTGATAGATAAACCAGAGGATTCTGTTTAGTGCAATTTTGGACGGGGTCGGCAACCGAACTAACACAAAAACGCGAGGGTCAAAGTACAAAATGACATACGTACGTCCAAACATATATACAAATAAATAAACTAGTGGTGTGCTTGAGCACAAATGGCGAGTGAGCCTGATAGTTAGGTAACATAAAATGTTACTATTTTTAGCTTACTTCATGCATACAGCAGTTATGACATTTGATTTCAGCAAACAAATACAAAATCACTCTCTTACCTGATTATGGTAACTTTTGTAGTATCAAACATCAACCATTCTGATAATCTCAATCACCAGTAACTCTTGAACAAGCTCTCAGCTATGATAAAAATAAACCAGTGTTATTATTTGTAATTTTAGCCACAAATATACTTACATCATTCTTGAGTATTGACAACTTCTGTAGTATCAAATTGAAGTTACTTTGACCATCTGAATTACCTTGAATTCTTGATAACAAGCTCTCACCTACAAAAACAAAAGACAATCAATTTTAGCACACAAATACAAAATTACTTTCTTACCTCATTTTCTTGAGCAGTGGTAACTTTTGTAGTACAAAATTTGAGCCAATCTGACTATTTGAATTTACCAGTCACTGTTGACTAGCTCTTAGCTACAAAAAAGAAAGGCCAGAATTAATTTTGCATATTTAGCTAACAAATATGGAATTGCGTACTTATCTCTGCTTCCCTGAGAAGTAGTAGTTTCCATAACATTAATACTACGGCATTCCGACTACCAACGGCTCTTGACAACCAACAACCGGCACTCCGTATCCACCCATAAAACGGCGAAGTTTTGAAATTAAGTCTGGAAAAGGGTCTTCAATGTCATAGTAACCTGTCGAATCAACTTTTTTTGTCTTGAAAACAAGCGTTTTAGCAGGAATTTTCTCATACTTTGGAGCTTAAGTATAAAGTAAGGTTTGCTTAATGCTGTAGTTTCAGAATAAACTGGAGTCAAGCCTAAATAGCCGTGTTTTTAGGAGAAAAAGTTCCCCCCGCGCGCGTTTAAAGAGCATACGTACCATCCATCCATACATACATATATATAACATATACCCGATTTTGCATTATCCACCCCTAATACTGTCTCGCTCGCTTCGCTCGCTCGCCAAATAAACTAACATCCCCGATTTTCGATTGTGTTACCCCTGTAAGTGTCTAGCTCGCTACGCTCGCTCGTCAAATAAATAAACTAGTGGTGCGCTCGAATAGCGCAAATGCATGGCGAGCGAACAGACTCTTTTTACAGAAAAATAGGACAGAAATTACATCTAACTGTAGTGCACAGTGTAACCCTTTCCATCATTAGAGAATCTAAAGTCCTGATCCCAGACTAAACTAACAGAATTACCTGAATAAATTTCGAAAGCAGTGGCAAAGAAGCGAAACTTGACAAAGACTTCACAATTGTTTCAAAGAAGAGAGTAGCTACAAACTTTTTGGTTGAAACAAAGTTGCAGCAGAATTCTCCGTGCCAGTTAATTGAAAAATACTGGAACTGTGAACGCTTTACCTAACTTACGTAATTAGAAGCGCGGGCGAAATATTTTGACGTACGTATACATACATCTGAAATCTCAATTGAACACGACTGAGAGTCAGCTTAGCTCGCTTCGCTCGCTCGCTGAATAAACATCCCCGATTTTCGATTGTGTTGAGCCATCCCGCAGTTCTTATCAAAGAATTCTTCTGATTGGTCAAAACCTTACTTTTAGGTCATGTGAATGTCTATCAAAGCTAGGTTTTCATTGGTTGGTTCACGTGATATTTCTTTACTTTTTACTGCTTATACATGTATACTAGTGGTGCGCTCGAATAGCGCAAATGCATGGCGAGCGAGTAAATATATGAGTATAGGTAAAGATGATTTGTGAAGGAAAACACTAAATAATAGCAATGCTTAGGCATGAAGAGTTAACATAACAGAATTACCTGAATAAACTTCGAAAGCAGTGGCAAAGCAGTGGCAAAGAAGCGCAGCTTGGCAATTTGCCATTCAGTCTTTCGCCAAGAAGAGAGTAGCTATAAACTTTTTGGTTTGAAACAAAGTTGGTAAGGCAGTGCAGCAGGATTCTCTGTGCTCGTTAATTGAAAAATGCTGGAACTGTTGCTGGAACTGTGAACGCTTTACCTAACTTACGTAATTAGAAGCGCGGGCGAAATTTTTTGACGTACGCATACATACCTACATATATAATTGGCGAGCGAGCGTAGCGAGCGAGACACTTACTACAGGGGTAACACAATCGAAAATCGGGGATGTTTATTTGGCGAGCGAGCGTAGCGAGCGAGACACTTACAGGGGTAAAAATGAAAAAATCGGGGATGTTTGTTTATTTATTTAGATATATGTTTGGACGTATGTATGTCATTTTGTACTTTGACCCTCCGTATTTTTGTGTTCGCTCCGCGTTCGACCCCGTCCAAAACTTCACTAAACAGAATCCTCTGGTGTAGCGACCATTACCCGTATCACCTTAGAAATTGAATTGTTTACCGTTTTGAATTGTTTTGCGGGTGCTGGGAGCTCCATTTCTATTCGAGTTAGTGGCGGTGGTAAGTTAATACACTATTTGTCACGGTTATAAGCACTACTTAACAGCATTTACTTGACAATTCATTGTCCACTAGACGAACCACGGAGGTAAGTCTTGCGTATAGGTATGTTCAGTTGTGTGAAAGTATTGTGCGTTACAACTACTATTAAGAAAATCACAAAGAAAATTTTAAATAACGTGACTTGATTTTGTTGCTTCTTTTTCAATTCAAACAGTTGAGGGGAGTGGTTACTATGGCATTGAATCCCCTTTACCGTATATGCATAATTTAAAACAACTCAACTTTATTTTAGTAGTTTGAATAACAATAGTGTAGTTTAAGGCTCGCTCGCCATTTGTGCTCAAGCACACCACTAGTATATATATATATCTGAAATTTCAATTGAACACGACTGATAGTCAGCTTCGCTCGCTTCGCTCGCTAAATAAATATAGCGAAATCTCGATTGAGTTACCCCTGATAGTGTCTCGCTCGCTTCGCTCGCTCCCCAATAACATATACCTGATTTTGCATATTCCACCCCTAATACTGTCTCGCTCGCTTCGTTCGCTCGCCAATTAACAGGTTTAAAGGAGGGTGTCATAAAGTATGGCACATGTAGTCTATTACATTCTTTGTCACCAATTCTTATCTGTATTTGGTAAGTTACAACTAAGGATTGCTATTATTATTTTTGATGCTTTCAAATTGTAGGAAGACTAGTTCTAGTCAGCAGTGTCAACTGCCCAAATGAACCAGCAGTTTTTATATGTTCTGGTAGTTTTGTCAACTGGGAGATACGGCCTGGTGTAGGATTTACACCATTTTTTAATAGCTATAACATACACAGTGAAGTTAATGAACAAACATTTGCGATTAAATCTGTGGAACTGGTACTCCGAATTGTCTACAAAAATGAATCAATCATTGTTGTGCAGTTAGCAATACCTACTCTTATTCCTTTGATTGGGTCCACTATAGCTTGCAATGAAGAGTCTATTCAATTGATCTTGACACGTAAGATTAGTAATTATAACAATCTAATTAAACACCATGATAGATGTATTGTGTTCGATTTTGTAATATTTAAAGATCCTCAGCCTATTCTACAAGTATCACATAATGGACTAGTACAACTCACTTCACCTTGCAAAAACATAAGATATCACTTGGAAGTGACATCTGAAAATGTTACATCAGAGATAATGTTTATTGAAAATATTACAACATATATCAATCGGAGTAGTTCAATTTATTTCAGTGATTACATTATACATCTTTCTTATCAAGTTGGAAATAACAGTTTTTATCATCCATCATGATTGTTTTCTTTAGAAACAGTTAAGGTCAAGACTCCATTTTGTAACAATGATGCTGCTGTCATTACCTTTAATGACAATGAAAGTAATATTGATGGAAAGATTATACGGCCTCAACAAAATTCTATATCAATATTATTTAACCCTTTTACTCCATCTATTGGATTACTACTAGGTAATTACACTATTATTTATGAAAAACACATCACTGACTACGGTATCAGAGTTACTCTCACATTTCATGAACTGGTTGACCAATGGAACTACACTTCAGTGTGGTCATGTTTATGGACTTTCAATACAAAAAGTTATTACCATCTCAATAATTATGTTTTATTATGTCTGGTGGTGTTCTTGAGCACAAAAATTTGATAAAATATGCATAGCTACACTTCGTAACCAATTATGTAATTACTAGTTGTTGTTTTACTCCCCACATATATAGGAGTAGTAACGAATAAGTGAGTTTAGCTCTTGAGCTCTACATTAAATTCTCCTTTTAAAGTATGACAAAGTCAAAGTCAGGGGTGTAGGAACAGGTCAGGTCAGGTATGGTTAGTTGATAATTAGCCTGATTACCTCTGCACTTGTCA
>WLWD01004447.1_pt1 | contig 16364 bp, 7 predicted proteins | sample 6712731 | NCBI WGS metagenome assembly WLWD01 (sample SAMN12718690, study PRJNA576275) | sponge metagenome | isolation source: marine sponge | host: Mycale hentscheli | place: New Zealand: South Island, Marlborough, Capsize Point | collected 2014-11-01
TTTTTATAGTGTGACATTCATTTAAGTTAGCTGAGGCCATGTTCTGAAAAAAAGTTTAAAAGTTTTGTTTGTATCTTGCAGTATCCTTTATGTATTGATGCCAATGTATATTGGTGAGATGTCCCCCAAGACTAAACGAGGATTACTCATATCGATGATTGGACCAGGATTTGCTATTGGGGTTCTCATAGGATTATTTGCAAATGTAGGATTTGCCAGGTTTAGTGAAGGATGGAGAGTCGCTGGTATTGTCTTGGCCATGGTTAGCCTAGTTTATTCTATTGGATTCATATGGCTACCACACACTCCAAGGTATGCCAAATATACAACAAAACCTTTAGAAAAGAAAGGTGGCTGTTAACTATATTATTTGCTTCCTTTTTTTGTTGTTGTTTTTTGTTGCTTTCTGTTTTACAAAACATCAAATACCCAGATTAACTACAAACTGATACAAGAGCAATTTATGATTGTTATTACACTATTCAGGATGTCGTCAGATAGCAACGCCTGGGCACCTTTAGTAGCGCATTCCAGCTGAATAATCATACATTATCTACCACAAAGTCACGCCCAGCTTTGCAACAAATCAGTGCCTATGAAATGCAGCTGCACCTTACTCACTATTACGCACATATGGTTTGGGGCGGGGCGGAGTCAACTTACAATAAAAAATCCTCCCACACAAAAGTAATGGATCCAGAATCTACTCTCTCATACTGCTCAGGAATGGACAAGTCACAAGGGCTCGACCCTATAATGATGGGATATTTTAATTACACAAAATTTTACAGAAATAATCCACAAAGAGTTCACTTGGTAAGGTGAAAACTAAAGCAAAATTCAACAAAAACTCATCATTATGGCATAAATGGAAGGGTAAGAAAATGATATATGAAAAATTGGCTTCAAAACTTCAGTATTGTAGTAAATTCCAAAATGGTGACGGGGCTATTTTTTGAGATGCGACGGACTTCCAGTCTTTATTCTTCATAGGTGTTTTCTCCTAGTAGTACTTGCTGGCCTGTAGAAATAAATAACTCAGAGAAAAGCAGAAATAAATTCAACACACCCTAGCAACCATGGCCTATTCCGCGAGTTTTTCACGCTCAAAGAGTGTGACAGCACCCATAACTGTTTCAGGTCTATATACATAAATATGAATTTAATTTACTTCATGAAAAATGTATTGTTGATATGAAATGAATTTTTATATGAAGTATAACAAATGCAACATTTTAATATGAATATATAGCTGGCTTGTGATGAAGAATCGAACTCTAGAAGCATTGGCTGTTTTATCACTATTCAATGACTCATCAAAGGAAGGATGCTTTGTTGACACAATAATGAATTTGGAAGATCTTGTGGAAGCCAAGAAGTCATCTAATTCTATTATGCTATTCCAATACTTTAAAAGAACTTATTTGTCAAGGTAACAATATAAAACTAGATCTGGTATATTTAGGCCATTTTAAAATGCATTTACCCATTCCCCTCTCCACATCCAATCTGACAGTGTTTCTTTCTCCCCCTGAATTTATTACCTTTCCACACATAATTATATCAGAAGTTCCAAATACTTTTGCTGAAAAGAGTATATCTTGCCCTCACTATATATTTTTCCCCGATTAAGTCAAGTCAAGAAAATAATTAAGGACATAATGAGTTCTAAGCTTGAACTATTTTTGTCGTCTCATTTATCAATACTAATGGTTCACTTCAGTACATGTGGCAAGTGGTCTAGCCTAGCTAGAACACATGTCATTCCCATTTCTCAATATGATTGTTCAAGCTTGCGAGGATGCCTGAATAAGAACTATTCATTTGTTATTGAATGAACTTTCATCATACTTGTGTGTTTTGATTTTTTCCCACTTTTTCATCCTCTTGCTATTGTTCTTTTTGCTACTTACCCGCTTTTGTTGTCATTATTCTAACCACCTTGTGTGTGACACTCATTGTCAGCACCTTTTCTTCTTGCATTCTTATTGTGTACGAACTGTCTTTGTAGTGTACGTTGAACTCTCTTCACTCCATGTGAGTCATTCATGTTGTGTGTCTTCTTACTGTTTGCGAGTGTGGTGGTTTGCGAGATTTGTTGCTCTATTTCCTCATCAGTTATCTTTCGTTGAGTTAGTTCATTTTCATTTCTTGTCTACTCCTGAATCTTTATTACAATAGTTAACTAATTAACTCTATTTTGTGACTGTCATTGGGGCTGAGTGTGTGTGGACTTTGATTGTATAGTCCCTTACCAATCCAGGAAGTCTGTGGGCCTTACAACCCCATAGCTCTTTTGTTTAGTAAGGACGGCCCTGGCAAGATGTGATGCTTTAAACTTGGTTTCAATAAATTGATTATGTATCATGTGTATGTGATTGATACAATTATGTATTAGCTATGTATATTTATCAACAAATATTCTAAGCTTCTCAGCTCCTTTTTTTTTTTTTTTCAAGCTGTAGTGTTAGCAGTATAATAGAAGTGAAAGTGGGACTCACAATATAATGGCACTAAAGATAAATAGTGTTTGTCTGTCAGTATTTCGCATAGTCCACTATGGTGGTGTAGGAAGATGTTTTGGTATGAGTGGGCTCTAAGGACATGTGTTTTGTGGTTTGCTGGTGTTTATGCTGGAAATCACATTTTAAAGTTGTGCCAATAAATTATGGGGAGGGGGGTTCCAACTCCCAAAGCCCCCCCCCCCCCCAACTTACTATGCCACTGGCCAAGTGGTGCTAATGCGTTTGTATTTTGCAAAGGAAACAATATATGAAATTGTCTTCCCCAAACCAAGGCCAGAGATTAGCTCTTCCAATCAGTGTGTATATAGTGGTTGTATGGTAATCCTTTTGCTAGAGAGCAGCCAGCTTGTTTTGATACCCTACAGTCTGAATGGTTCTGCCATGTATCTAATATGCCCTATATGATTTTGTGAATGCAGCTGTAAATATAAGTTATCCCACCAAAAATGACTATCATTATAAATCTTGTTATACTTATATTAATCTAAGTAATAAAAAAAAACACTCACATATATAATACAACTTTTTTTGTCTATAGCATGAAATGAATTTAAAGCACAAAGAAGATGTACCACAATTTGAAATACAATAACTGGTGATATAATATGCAGGAAGATTTACAATTTTAAGGAAATAATATATTAATTTGATAATATTCAGACTGCAAAAGTCACGAAATTCTATCTGATTTAGGGAGTTAAAATTTATGTCACAAACATATTTGATCCATTTAGATTGTTTCTAATGCTACTCTTGTTTTTGATGGGTTCACAAGTTTTCACTTTAGTAGGGTAAGCCGTATTATGGGATATTTGATGAAAATATTCACTATTTCTCTTAATTGCAGGTACTACTCTGTTACTTTCTTCTGCTTGGTTGGAATTTCTCAGCCAATTTTGTTATCCATTATTCTAGGACCAATTGCAATATTGGCATCAGTTACAAGTGTTCTGCTCATTGATAGAGTAATTCATAAAAATAAGTATTTTATGAGTTGAAATAATATTGTTGTTATTGTGGCTTTGTGATATAGATTGGAAGGAAAATAACACTAATAGGATCAAGCTGTGTGAATTTTATTGTTTGTTTCGCAGTCGGTTCACTTCTGCTTGCATTTGGTTCTGAGAATCCAGTAATTAACTACACAGTAGTAATACTGACATGCTTGAATACCTTCTTTCTCTTCCTATCTTGGACGTAAGTTAATAAGAATTATCTTTTTACGGCAGTATTCTAGTTCATGGAGCCAAAAATATATAACTTTAACCCAACAAATATACTTTTCGCTCAAGTTCTCCTTAGGGGCCACTAAGGTCACACTTTCTTACAGTTTTTTTTTTTTTAATTTAAAGAAGTAACAGTAAGACAATTGGAATCTTTTGGAGACATTCAAGTTAGCACCCAGCATAGGCAGCCTGCAGCCCGGAAGTTTTACACAATGTCTCATTAAGGTGCCATCTGGATAAGTAAAGATTTTATATGCTTTAACTCAATTTTTGGTGTCACTGTCTCCAGAGTATGTCTGCTCATTTGATTAGATGATGTTGATGACAAAAGATACATACTAACTCAATTTCTAATTCCCTCTGAGGCCTTATTAATAGAACACTTAACCAATCGTCTTATAATAGTTAATTTTTAATTATCTTATTCACATAATCATTGTGGAAGCTTGACTTGTAGTGACACGTGAGAATGACATTTGCAGATTGTAGTATAAAATGTTGAGCTCTATTTTTTTCATACATGGAAGAAAAGAATACTGCTCTATATTATCATTTGGATCAATAGAATGACTGAATCATTGAATATTGTATCTGTAGAGTCATTCCATGGATTATATCCTCAGAGATATTTCCATTAAAGGTGAAAGGTAAGTTGGTATGGTTTTTGTCGTTTAGTTTGATTTTATTTCTGTTTCCAACAGGAGTTGCATCATCACTTTCTAATTCTACATACTGGATGTTTAGCTTCATCTTCAATACTACATTTCCACCTCTGGTGAAGTTATTAGATCTTCACGGTTATATGTATATCACTGGCACAACATACATACTGGCCATCTTGATTATTTGGATATTTATCCCTGAAACTAAAGTAAGAAGTGGTGTTTGTATAATAATCTGTTTGTGTACAGAGAGAATTTTTATGAATATATATTTATACTTTGTTCGGATATTTAAAGCCAACAAATAAAGTGGTTCAATTTATTTTTTCTGCATGTGGGTCTGCAAGTCGATCCTATTAAATGCCCAGCCTCAGAAGCACAATATTGCCCAGGAAGCTCCTGGACCTTGAAGGGTTTGGTACGCTGCCACAAATGTACTACTCTTGAGTGGCCACTGATCTGCTCCTGATAGCTACTTTAACTAGTCCCGCTACTAATTCCTGGTTAGGGTGGAAGGTTGTTTAGAGTAATCAATTATATTTCAAGTAAAAAAGGTGATATAGAACGGTGTAGTAGTGCTGACTGAAAAAATTGGCTTGCTCAAGGCCAATATATATATATATATTATATTATAATATAACCAAGGTAAGCCTGGTTGGAGACAAGTAGAAAAACCAGTGTAAGTATGCCCAATTGGTGAGCACATGACACTCTGACAGTTCACACACACATCCCACCCAACGCAGACTGAAGACTACACAAGAACATAAAACAGATGAAAATCAATAAACACATAAATGATAATGAACAGTCAATTGCAACTCTTGTGTATCTCTTTAGGACAGCCCCACACTGCACATCTCTATTACTGAAATGCTGCTAAGCTTAACAGAAAGTGTTACTTTATCCTATACATATTATTATTACCATACAGTCAGAACTTTTTATGAATTAAAGCCAATAGAAGCTATCAGCAGCATACAAGTTCTAGCCAGATGGGATGCATGTGAGCTTTATGAGTAGCACATGAGATATCGTAATCATTTTGAGGACTGGTAGCTAGTTTACTTTCATGCAATGCATCATAGCATCTGAAAAAATGGCACAGCTTTCTAGTCAGTAGTTGGAGAGGTGAATAGTTGCACTTAAACTTTCCTTCACATAACAGCTCTACTTCAACTGTTTCATTGAAGCAGACTTAGACTGCACATGTACTTTAGGTGAACTAGAGGTGAGCAACTACATAAGAAATCCTATGCAAATCATTCTGGTAGTTTAATCAATAGAGCAGAAATAAGAGAAGAAAAAAATCAGGAAAATACAATGATAATTTATTTTAATGTGTCACTTATCAAAATGTAGCAAGGTTGTTCATTTGATTGTGAATTGTTTGATTTGTTAGGGAGTCAGTCTGGAACATGTAGATGAATTATTTCATCAAACTTGGAGGGAACGACTAACTTGTGGATTCTTTCAAAGGTATCATTCCACAACTGAATATATTTTATCTTAACTCATATTGAATACTACATTTCCTAGAGCTTAGCTAAATATGTTAATAGCAATAGTAGCTATGTAAATGTCATTGTAATTTATCAAGTAGCTATATAGTATTGAATGTTGTTTATTGCAGAAAGAAGAAATTGCCTACTTCAGCCGTAATAAGTGCATACAATCCAACCGCAGAAGTCAGGTTTTCTAATATTCACTGAATATTTCATGAGCATCATTATTACATTGTTCTATTCCACATCTGTATTATTAGTCAAATTAAAATACTAGTATAAAAATAATTGTATCTGGAGTTCCATTAAATTGAGCCAATTATGGAACAGAGTCACATCATAATTTTAATCGATTATATGACACAGTCAGGTATCTACAATATCCATTATCTATATAAAAATAAAAATAAAAGCTGTGGAAGCAGTTTAAAATTGGGAGGGCTTAACAATAGCTAGCTAATGAATTAAAACACTCAAAGTCATCTTAGCTGTGGCACTCCATGCTTGTTAGGAAGAGACAGGCCACATTTCTTCTTAGTCTTGTACATTCCACAAGTTCTGGCCTCTGGCTTCAGACTAAATGTATAAATAGAAATTCATGACACTTGTACATTCCCTTGAGACTCAAACCAACTTCTATGGCTTTGTCTCTCTTAGGCCTAGTCGGTGGTTATCTAGCTAGTCACTGGTGTTAGAGACTGAGTGGCTAATACAGGAATGAATCTAACAAGTACTTTACCATACATCTACTGCTGACCACTGCCTTAGGTTTAAAAGAAAGGCACAGGCATTCAATAACTTTCACTGTCAACAAAGTTAATGGGTCTCTGACCCCTAACTATCAAAGTTGGGGAGCTGGATGGAGCGCCGCCTGTGAAAAGAGAGACTCGGGGAGGAGCATTAGGGTTGTGTCCAGATAATGACAATTAATTTGATATTATGTAATAATGAAGTTATCAATGTGGTATGCAATTGAAGTATGTTCGCTGGCCTCACAATTACAACAACTAACTTCCAAGCATTGTATGAATGTAGTCAAAGGACAATCATACTTGGAAGTTACATAATTATAGATCACTCTTACTCTGTCCATTTGTAATTACTGCAACTCAAATGATGTTGCCTTGTAGATCTAGCTATCACACTTGTACAATACTTTGACAACTTATCCAAAACGATGTTTTCTATTCACCAAGTAGTACTGTCCCTTTAGAGAGGCACACAATGCAGACCTGTATTATTACATGAAGAAAGACATTCTCAGGTTTTGCTAGCTACTTCTCTAAATATTGCCCATCTGAGTAGCAGCTTTAGCTGATTAATAAAGTGTGTCGATTTTTCTTTCATCTATTATAGCTAGCCAAGATGAGTAAGTTGAGATGTAGCAACAAAAAAAAAGCCCTTATGTTTCTTTATATTTGTAACAAAAGTACTATATGGGATAGCTACTACTTTGTTCATGTATAAATTGCTTTTACAGAATCGTCCCACTATTTGTCAACTCCAAAAAGACTTTTGTCATTGCTGCTACAAATGTGTAGTCATTACTTGCTGCTGCTGTGGGTGTGGGCTCTGGCTGTCTGTACTATCTTTATGATTGGCGTCTTGATAGCACGTAGGAGTTCACTCATGGACAACTCACAAATGATTAGCAACAGACAAGCATGGAATGAAATTGGCATGAAGACCAAAAGGTTAGTTCAAGTCATGTGTAGTAATTGGCATGTCCTAATAAAACAATGACAAATGATTTGTGCCATTTTTAAGCTTAAGTTTAGAACATTAATTGAATTTTAAAGAAATGTTCAGTTTCAATAATTAAGTAATTATCTTCTTGCAGAATAACTCATCCTCATTCATCAATGAAAAAACGAGAAAATCCTGCTTTGTTGAAAGCTAATGAAGTCGCTATTGCATCAACTACCTCTTCACAGCTATTAGATGGAAAAAATAATAGGATACATAATGAAGCACCCACCCTGAAAAATGTGATAAAATATGGAATACATAGAAATAATTGCAGGTAAAAATTGTATCAACTCTTTAAGAAGATAAAAGTTACTGATTGTGTTTTCTATTAAGGGATACTATGTGTACTGAGTTGTTAAGCAGTATAGACAAGATGCAATATAGATGGTGTACAATGAGGACTCTGTAAGTTACACAATGCTAGCACAGCTCAATGGCAATATCTTGGATGGCTATTACTGTAGAAAGGTGTACAAGTTGTCTTGGACAAGGAATCAGACTAACACCCTCGTAAATGGTCCGTGTCATTTCATTGATGGTTACGGAAGAGCGCCCGTGGCTCTAGTGAGCTTTGAAGGCTCTGGTAATACTTGGTTGAGGGGATTGCTAGAGAAAGCCACTGGAATCTGCACAGGTATATGCATGGCTTCACCTGCGAGCTATAGTGCTAACAGAAGGCACATATAAAAATGTCGAATTAAACAATTACATGTTTTTCAGCTTTGCTCTATTCAACAGCATTAAGTAATAAAACATTGTTTTTAAATTGACACTTATATTCAATCTGCAAGTTAAAATTAATTGAACATCAGGTGTTGTACCAGTCAGCTTAAGCATAAGATAATAAACTATATAACTAAAAATGCATTAATAAGAGTCTAGCATTTAATTGTTCCTGAAGATAGCATGAATACATAATAATATGATGAAGTAAAATTTTAAGTAAATGTGTCCATATTAAAGGAGCAAGATACTGTGATGGAGCTTTAAGGAAAAGTGGTTTCAACGGTGAATCCGTGGACAGTGGAGCAGTACTGGTAGTGAAGACACACTACACTGGGGAGCTGAAGTGGACAGCTATTGACCAACTAGTCACGAAAAACCATGTTTCCAAAGTTAGTTCCGCATCATTGTAACAAACAACAGAATCAGAAAATTAAATTGTGTGAATCTTTGGTGTAGAAAATTCAGTGATAGGTAATGGATAAACTTATGATAAAGTTTGGGAAAATCACAACTTACTTCTCAAATGTATCAAATTTGATATTCTAAAGACTAATAATCCACTATTTATTTTTCTCTCAATTTTGTGTATTTCAGTATTGATTGCTACACTACTCTGTAGGTCAAATATTATTCAGCATATATTGATATATAGCTGGTTGTTTTGTTGTTGTTGTTGTTTACCACAATCCCTCCCTCTCTCACTTTCAATAAGTCTAATGTGGAGAAGGCTCATCCCTTTGGAGCAGCTATTCTTCTGGTTCGTAATCCTTACAATGCTCTTGTGGCAGACTTCCAAAGAATCAGAAGCTTTGCCGTATCCAACGATGTCTCTCACACAGCCAGGCTCAATAGGCAATCATTCAGTAAGACTATAGCTATAGCATTATTATAGAGCTATTTGGTCTGTCAGTTATGTAGTCAGGCCAAACTTTGCTGGATTCCCTACATTAAACAAAAGAATTAAAATTGGTGGCAATTATTTACGTTTGAGTTTTCCCTAAGCTTTCCTAAGCTTTGGCTCTTGATAGCTACATGGAATATGGCCACAAGAAAATATAGCATGAGAACACACACACACATCCACACACATATGCACTCACACACACACACACACAAATGCACTCACACACATGCACACACATGCACTCACACACACGCACATGCACACACACTCTCACATACACACAGTATGCATTTATCTAATAGAGTTTATCCAAGAATTCTTTCTTGTAAACCTGACCATATTTGCCTTATTGGTATGTAAATATGATAAACTTTGTGTGGAATGATCCAGGGAACAATGAATTATGGAATACCTATATCAAGAAAAGAATATCAACATGGACCACATATTTCACCACTTGGCTGACTTCTGCGAATCAGGGACAGCATCCTTTACTAGTAATAAGGTAAAGTTATATTAATATAATCAGGCACCAAACTACAAATTAGCTCAAACATGCCATGCCAGATGTAGTACCAAATAAAAAGTTATTGTAAGTTTGTATTCTAGATATGAAGACATGATGAGAAATAGAACTGAAGTTTTGGATAAAGTTTTAAACTTTCTCAACATATCTGAATTGGTCAATGGCCACAAGCTAAGAATCCAAGATGACTTCAGCTCTTTCAAGAGGTATGAGTGACATTTCGATGAGTATTAATTAAATGTATTGATAGTACCTTAAGCTATCATTTTCTTGTGCATAACTAGTCTGCATGATTAAAATTAAATTTATATATATATATATTCTATAATTCTATATAATATGTATAACATTATTACTTCTACTATGATGTGGTAAATGTAGATTGCATCCTCAACAAAAATACAACCATTTCACAGAATCTCAAGAACAGTTGGTGGATCAAACCATCAAAAGAACAATCCTTTACCTTAGAGCAAACAACAATGGCAACACACTTGGTATTGAGAAATATTTGAGAAACACATAGTCATTGCTTTTCAATATTCATTGTTTACCCATAATTTGCAATCAAACGTGCACTAGTTACTCAGTTGAAAATAGAAAAAAAAAAGGTGTGTTTCTCAGTGACCATTGTCATTCTAAAGTATATAATACAATCTGTACTCCTCTTGAAGTTACTTGTTTTCATTGAATTATTGGCTGACTTGTAATGTGTGCATAAATTTGACCTGTTGGTAACTTGGGATATATAAAGCATATACAATGACTCGTTTTTCATTTTATATTCATAACTATCAAGAGGTTTGAAACAAGGAGAAGATTCAAGTGATTACAATGATTCAAATTATTTGTTTTTCTTTCAATGATTTAGTCATCCTTGGCTGAAACGATTATAATATTGACACATTTTCTCAGTTCTAACAGCCAGTAATGTATGTTTAATTAAACAACGTTTCAACTTCTTGCCAAGGGGTGAATGGGGTCGAACTATCCGTGGTGCTATAATGAACACAGACTTCAGCAAGAAGGGTTAATTTTAATTAAATATATGTTGGCTGTTACAATTTTTTTTTTAATTGATTTTTTTTGTCGTAATTTTTTAACTTCAAAGAGTTGAAGAATCATAGTAGCTGTTTGTACTATTCTAGCTGGCTATAGAATGCTAGCAGATGACTTTTTATTCGTAATACTAAATTTAATACAGCATAAAATGTATATCGTTCAAAATAAAGTTTTTATATACTTTTTCTAGCCATAGATTTAACCGAGCAAACGTCCACATCTGATTCCTGTAGAAAAAAATTAACAAAGAATATAATGGCTAAACAAATTTTCTAATTATAGAAAAACATTGAGTAGCCTTATTCATTATTCAGCAATTTTTCCTTATTTTTTTGCAATGATTCACATCAGCACAACTCCATAATTAAATTGTTAAATTGAAAGTTGGAGTGACTGGTATGTGCCTTGACATTTTTAAATGGTCAAAGATTTATTTATTAGAATTATTTTTCCATTTCCTGTTAGCTAACCCAAACTTTTAACTTACAATTTCCATTGGTTTCCCTGGAACGGCACCACTAGAAAAATACAGCTTGACTGGAGTTACGGTAAGCTCAGAGGGAAGACCTTTTACTTCAAACAATGCAGATTGCTTTTTCTCTGCATCTCTTCCAGTGCAACCCTCAATGCCCTGCTCTCCTCCAACCAATTGCTGGTCACTATGCTGTATCACACCCCCCAAAGCCGATTCCTTACTGCTTAAAATGGCATCCGCTAAGGATGAGGAGAATGCTGTGGATGATTCCATTCCAACCTCCTCCAATACATTAGCATTCAGTGGCATCAAGATAGAAGCATCAGATCTCCCAGTGTATTCATGGCGCTCTTGAATGTCATAGTTGTCGCTGGTGTGCACTATTTCAGAAAGATTGCTAAAGGTATTCATTGTAACAGTGGAAGGTTTTGGAACTTCTTCGACAGATGACTCCATTGGTGTTTCTAGACTACCAGCATTGGCCTCGAGAGATACAGAAGACTGCTTTAGAATGCTCTTTTGAGAAAGGTAGTTGCTATTCATAAAAGTAGAAGGAGAAACTGCTTTGACAGGGGTAGGATTTAACTGATTCTGATTTTGGTCCACTTTCGAGCTGCCCTGAGTGGTAATCTGAGGGATCATTTTTGGATATGATGAGTTGTTTCTGGAAGGCCTCGAGTGAGAACTTTCAAGATATAAGCGACTTTGCAATGTTGCTTGTGATTCTCCATTTCCTGGCATCATGGGATATACAGCGCCACTCCTACTTTTGCTGTGATAATGGAAGTAGCTGTAATTCACCGTGCAGAACACTGTGATGAGTAAAAGTCCGACAGTGGCACTGACTATGATAATGATGGTGATCATTGTGCTAGTGCTGATTCCTTGGGGAACATTTCCTGACTCTCCGTTGTCCTGCAATTCTAATAGAACATACATTCATAATGTTCTAAAACATAATGTACAAAAATGCAAAAATAACAGCAAGCAAGCATGATCCTGTTTACAATATTAACTCTGTCTATTAAATAAGAACTATAGCTATTACATATTATAAAATACTTATTGCAATAGTAGAAAACAATTGACATTATAGAAGATACAAGTATATAAATGCAATTGCTTGAATTCACTTTGTACATACTCATTCTTTCCGCTACCTACTGTCATTAATTTTGACTGTATTTCATTATAGGCTGGAGTCAAATACAGGAATATTTAACTCACATAAAAATGTATATCCACAAGGCAGAAATTTCAAGAGGGAAGTTGCATTAGCACGTAGAGAAAGTAAACTGGAATACAAGGCTACTTCAGCCTGATTTATTACTATTACCTTTCTATAATGCTGATAATTACAGGCTTTATTTACTCAGATTTAATCAAGCAATGTACTTTTACACCAGAGGTAGATATCTACAAAAGAGTACAACTGAACTAATAGAATAATGAAACAAAAAAAAAATATATATATATATATATATATATATTTAGATAACTCCTCTGCCTATACTTATTGAAAATCTTTGTTCGCTTTTTTACGATAAATTAAAAATGATGCTGTTTGTTTTCATGCTAATAATATTAACTACAAACAAGACAATACGTTGTTGAATTTGATCTTGATAGTAACATCTGTATTGAGAACGACAAGCAAGTTTATTACTTGATGACCACAGGGATTAACTGTTTTGAAAATGCATACCCTTTACATTAGCAGCAAGAGCTCAATGGAAGAGAGAACCAAAGAGTATGTGGAATTTACAATTATTAGTACCACCTTCTTCATCCAGGCGGAGGTAGAGTATGCATGGGCACTGTGTGATCCCAGTGTTCAGAGGCAGTGTAGGCAGGGTCGTGGTTGAGGGTGTTGAGGGGTTGAGGGAGTTTAACCACCCAAACTCCCACTGGAAAGTTTAACTCACAGCTAGAATCGACTCACCAAACATAATAGTTCATATTCACAGACTGAGTGCAAGCAGTCCTAGACTAGATAAAGGCTGGGATGGACCAATTAAATTTTAACAATCTTTATACTTAGTTGTGGCTAACAGATGTAGTTAAACATTCCGCAGGCAGCATGTAATTATTTGGTCACGTGATTAGGATGTGACAATCGGGAGCGTTGCCCACACAATTATATAGCAGCCAATAAATAACTAGATTTTTCTGGAAAACTATGTCAAAGCAAAGACATTCTGGCACATTAAAGGGACTTAAACTGTCCAGTACAACATTTGATGCCTCTTTCAATCTTTGGTAAGTCGCAATCTTCAAGATTTGCTGTCATGTGTCAGAATGACTGACAGACTGACAGATTGACTGACTGACTGACTGACTGACTGACTGACTGACTGACCGACTAACTGACTGACTGATGACTGACTGACTGACTGACTCACTCACTCACTCACTGACTGTCTGACAGACTGGCTGACACTAATTGACTGACAGACAGACTGACTGACTGTCTGTCTGACTGACTGACTGACTGACTGACAGAATGATTGACTGACTGACTGACAGACAGACTGACTGACTGACTGACTGAATGACTGAATGACTGACTGACTGACTGAATGACTGACTGACTGACTGACTCACTCACTCACTGACTGACTGACTGACTGACTGAATGACTGACTGACTAAATGACTGACTGACTGACTGACTGACTGACTGACTGACTGACTGACTAACTGACTGACTGACTCACTCACTCACTGACTGACTGACTGACTGACTGTCTGACAGACTGGCTGACACTAATTGACTGACAGACAGACTGACTGACTGTCTGTCTGACTGACTGACTGACTGACAGAATGATTGACTGACTGACTGACTGACTGACAGAATGATTGACTGACTGACTCACTGACTCACTGACTCACTGACTCACTGACTGACTCACTGACTGACTGACTGACTGACTGACTGACTCACTCACTCACTCACTCACTGACTGACTGACTGACTCACTGACTGACTGACTGACTCACTGACTGACTCACTGACTGACTGACTCACTGACTCACTGACTGACTGACTCACTGACTGACTGACTCACTGACTGACTGACTGACTGACTGACTGACTGACTGACTGACTCACTCACTCACTCACTCACTCACTCACTGACTGACTGACTGACTGACTGACTGACTGACTCACTCACTCACTGACTGACTGACTGACGGACTGACTGACTGACTGACTAACTTACTGACTGACTGACTCACTGACTGACTGACTGACTGACTGACTCACTGACTGACAGACTGACTGACTGACTGACTGACAGACTGACTGACTAATTGACTGACAGACAGACTGACTGACTGTCTATCTGACTGACTGACTGACAGAATGATTGATTGACTGACTCACTGATTCACTGACTGACTCACTGACTCACTGACTGACTGAGTGACTCACTGACTGACTGAGTGACTCACAGACAGACTGACTGACTGTCTGTCTGACTGACTGACTGACTGACAGAATGATTGATTGACTGACTCATTGATTCATTGACTGACTGACTGACTGACTGACTGACTGACTGACTGACTGACTGACTGACTGACTGACTGACTGATTGACTGACTGACTGACTGACTCACTGACTGACTGACTAACTGACTGACTAACTGACTGACTAACTGACTGACTGACTGACTGACTGACTGACTAACTGACTGACAGAATGATTGACTGACTGGCTGCATGACTGACTGACTGACTGACTAACTGACTGACAGAATGACTAACTGACAAACTGAGTACACCTGTACTATAACCCTCTTGCGCATGCACTCACTAGGATATCTATAAAACAAACTTAGAAAAAAAACAACTTCATGATTACTTTCCTTGATCATCTTCAACACAATCACAGATTACAATGTTTATTGCATTTTGGGACCACATCTGTAACCTACATTTCTACACTTGATTACACTCATGATCAGTGAGACCTTTTGGCTAGCCGACGTTTCACTGATTTTTAATTCTTAACTATGCCAAACAACTATACAAGTTGATAGAGTCCAAAATAATCTCATATACCGAGCGATTTCCATAAAAAAAAAAGAACAAATAATTTTTATCAATTAAAATAGTTACAGTAGGCTATGCAATTATTAAAATATAATTGTGAGCAAACTTTGTAAGTATTATGGGCTGTCTAATGCTTCATGAATTTCAAGGGAATAATCATTAATAAAAGTTTTACTAAATTATTATAATATATAATAATATAAACATAGTTAATGCTAACTTACCAGCAATTTTACTTGCACAAGTTACATTTGGCAATTTACACACTCCTTCAGTCAAAATAAAAAAACTAGATTCTTGATCCTCCCGTTCTAGAAATATACATAAAAAAATTAACATTTTCTTCAGTTTCACAACTTAACTATCTTTTCATGCAATAGCTAATAATTCTACTCCACAGGAAAAATAACATGAATGTGTAATATATTTTGTTCAATTGAATTTCCAACTATATAATGGACATACTTTTGGCACATGAGTTAGTAGCTAATGTGTACAGCATTGAAGACCCTGGGGTAGCTATAGACTTCCAGATAATGACTTTTGCTAAGACAGGAAACAGAGTGGCTATTCCAGGGTGGAACAGTATGCTCTATAGCAGCACAGTAATGATGAATAAAATAGCTCGAGCAAACAATAATATGAAGTTTTATGCCGTACACGTCATCATCTAGTTTCACTTTACAGTAGAACCTCCGAACTGAGAACAAATTTGGAGCCAGGGCTTTCAGTTCTCAAATCATGGGTTGTTTGCTTTGATAGGTGATGATAAGCAATTCATTCTTTATTGGATGGGACAAATTATAAGTTCACTAAACAGAGGTAATTTGCTCATTAGGGAATTCACTATCAATAGTTCCACTGTACTATACTTATCAATTGATTTTTGTTTTTGTATACATAGTTAGCTTTATGCAAGGTTTTTAAACTCTAAATGCGTTT
>WLWD01005228.1_pt1 | contig 16360 bp, 5 predicted proteins | sample 6712731 | NCBI WGS metagenome assembly WLWD01 (sample SAMN12718690, study PRJNA576275) | sponge metagenome | isolation source: marine sponge | host: Mycale hentscheli | place: New Zealand: South Island, Marlborough, Capsize Point | collected 2014-11-01
AGCAATATACCTAGTTGTTGACCCTTAGTGGATTATTGTTGTAACTTGATTCTTGTGAAATAACATGCTCAATATATTACTCATGAATTTGATTGTGATGACCAGTGATAGTTTTTTATGATAGAATAGTGATCGTCTGTCTTGGTACAAATGTACCCGCCACTGGCCATTTCATCTCATGGTCTGAAACGTTTGTGTAAGATAGACAATTCGTTCATAGGCCTTTCAGCACAGCCCTAATTTCTTGTCTACCTAAATTAGTAGGCTTTATAAGATTAAATATGGCTCCTCTAAGAGAGATCCATCAATAATATAACCATTCATAGTCTCTGTGAACCAGACAAGCTTAATATTTAGAGCACATCATTAGGCTCAGCAACTCATATGCAAGTTATAAGCTTGAGGCAAACGTTTCAGCTGACTTTGAGTACTGCTTGGAATAGTGATATATGAATTGAAACATTCCGCACACAATCTTCACTATAGTAACTTCAAGAAGAGGAATTTAGTACTATTGGAAAAAGGTTAATTTAATTTAGGGTGGTCACCATCCACTAAACTGTGATGTATGAGCATGGTTTCAACATGATTCATTAATGTGTACTTTACAGATATATTATTTCAAAGAAAGCATTTAATGTTGTCCACCTCTGTAAGTGCTAGGTAAGAGTAAATCTAACTGTTTATTTGTTTCCATAGATAGCTGTATTTTCAATAAGTATATACATATATAGGCCACTGTGTAGTGTTGCACATAATATAACACACTCACCAGCACATATTCATCAGAGAGTAGGTTGTGGTAGTACACAGTACTCATGTAGTACTTCTGTAGTAATAGATTTATAGCAGACTGGCAGCCAAAGCCTATGCACCACGTTACATCTACCTACTTTAATGATTTGATGGTTCAGTCCTCCTATCATGGTATGAACATTCGTAGCAAAGTGATTTTACAGTTAATGTATAAATAGACCACACATCCTCAACCCGCCCTTAAAAAAGAAATCTAATAACTTTACATTAACAGAACTAGTGAAGTTACATGAAAGTTTAGTTAGGTGAGGCTAATAAATATTAATATGATGACCATTAAAGGCACACTGAAACACCACTCCATCGTTATTAACGTGCAGTGGTCCATAGCAACCAAATGTGGAAATGTACTTGCCATCTTTAGTGAACACGACTGTCTTATTTAAGTCTTGGTCAGCCACATACACATAATGACCAAACACATGCACCATCCATGGTTGTTTCAACAACTCAACTTCATTCTGGACACGATTGAAAGAGCTAAGGATATTTCCTTTCATCTCAAGGACAACTATTGTACAGTCAGCATTGCTGACAAACAGGTTTCCATGAGTATCAGGACACATGTGGCGTAGCGTAGTCTTACTGGTAGTAGAGATACGCCTGACAAAGTTCAAATCTCTGTCATACACTGTAATCTGACCATTGTTTTTCCATTCAGTGACGAGAATTTCTTCTCCTACTACTGTTATGTCATAATGGCCGCTATCTTGGAGTTGCTTGACCTCCTGTACTTGGACATTGTTGAAGTAACGATCACATTTCCCTATATTATTTGATGATCCTCCAATATAATAGACATTGTCTTCATGGTCAATTGCTAAACGGCGCAATCCATTTATTTTGAGTGACTTCTGATCGATACATCTTATTCTATGTCCTTCTTCATTAAATACTTCAATGGCTTTATAGTATTCTGCAATGAAAATCTCTTTGTGTGAGTTTATTGCAATACTGATCGGACTGATTACATTATTCCAAACTTTTGTAGGACAGTTCAACTTCATTGGACTTAAGTATGCAACAATGGAGAAGGGGCTACCTGGTACAGGGTGGTCATAGGCACTAATTGTAAGATTGTATCGCCCACGCACTGGAGGTGTATATGTGATTTCATATTTGTTTGCACTAATGGCATTTGTCTTGGCTGAATAAACTTCTGCAGTGTCTATGTACTGAAACTGACATTTTATATTTTTAGCAGAACTTGTTTTCCCAGACTTGTTTTGTATTGTAAACTTGTGTTCCTCACTAGCTTCCATAGTCTTTGGAACTTCATTGACTTCCAACATGTCTACTACAGCATTGTTTGCTACCCAGGTATTCTCCTCACAGAACTGTTGTAGAGCCTCCGCGCAGTCCACATCAACTATCAAGTCTGCCTTTTCTGATATAGTGTCTATTTTCTGTTTGTCACTTTCTGTAATCTGTGTTTGTATTTTGCTCATCGTGTCCCTGTGTATGCTCATAACCTCATCATCAGAACACAATTTAACACTCTGTTCTGTGTAGTCGATCACATAGCAAACTTCAGCACTAGTAATGGACAATTTCTTCTTTTGCATGTTTAAGTTCTTGATCTTGTCTTCAGTGTTTCTGTTGACCTCTCCTAGCAGCTGTTGTTTGCGCAGCTCAAGAATCTGACCAAGGTCATCAAAGGAATTCTCTATTTTGTGAGCCATTTCCTTCTGCTGGGTTTGGATCTCACTCTCAGCTTTAATCACATCTTTGATGGATTGAGACAGAGATTCTTTTACTTCTTTTAGAGGTTTGAGCATCTCAAGGAGTTGTTTCTTTTTGTTGTCTGCGGCTACATTGTTGAACTCTATGTTGTGGTCTCTGTGATTCTTCACAGTGCAGTCTCGACAGATCAACTTGTTGCAGTCGAAACAAAATATTTTCAACTTCTTCTCATGAATGCTGCATTTTTTCGGCTCAGGATGTTTAGGAAGAAGCTGTTCACTTTGTAATATCTGAAGCTGTTCAATAGGCACACATTCATGTCCTTCGAAGACTGCTGACATTACTGAGTGGTTATGAACGCAATTCTTGCATGCAAACTTGTCACATTGGTGACAAAAGGCTTCAACTGTAGCTTTAGCATTGCATATCTCACAGCTGACTTGCTTACTCAGAGCTTTCTTGTGTTTGAAGTACATGGACTTCAAGCGGTTTAATTTGAAGTCAGACTGAAGCTCTTCCACACCTCCCTCAGGAAGTACAGTGTCCTTGCGGCATTCAGGACAAGGGAATGGCTTATCTTGGTCTACCCTAAGGGCCAGTTTGAGGATACATTGCTTGCAGTAGCAGTGCAGGCAAGGAAGAGTCTTGGGATCTGTGTAGTGCTCCTGGCAGATAGCACAAGTAATCTCCTTCTCCAGATCTTCTAAAGTCTTCTCCACAACATCTAGACCTACTGCCATTTTACAAAATTATATATCAAAAAGGTGTTGTAAAAGACACTTTTATGTTTGGGTGAGATTAAATACTGGGTCATGTGATGCACTTACTATATTTAAAACACTCTTTACATTCCCATATAAGGTAAACTCCCACCCAAGGCTAATGAACACTTTCACTGTGTTTATCTCAAGGGATTAGTAGCATGGGCTATTTCAGGCTTTCTACATCTTCACCATAGAAAACTATATGAAATATATATTTCAATTGAAGATATTCAGGACTCATTTTATTAGACCATAACTATTATGTAGGTTTTAAGTCAAAATAAGTGGGGCTAAATTTTATTTATATAATACACATAAATGAAACGAGGAAACTTTCAGTTTAGCTGGTTTCATATAACTATTATCATATACATGTAACAGTGACAGGAACAAAACTAGTCGTGAAGCTTTGCTTTTAAGGCCCTAGTTTAACTGCAAGTTGCAAGGAACCACAGAGTATGTGATAGAGGAGCTGTTTAGAACTTATTTAATTTTAAGTCAGAGTTATTATGCTGTATATAGAGTGGTAGTAACAAATTGAAACTAAATAGACAAGAGTAACTAAGTATTTGAACATCGAACATTGAGACAGTAGGAGTATTTGTATGAGGAAATGCACGTTGTGAGAATAATTAATGAGTGTGCGAGTGTATTGTATGTTGTGTGAGAGAGAAGTTGAGAGAGCAGTTCTAATTTCTCTAAGCACTATGTAAACCTTTTAAACGTAATCTTGTCTTGTAAGATCCACACACATCCCATACACATTACAGAGACACACACCAATGAAACCTAAAATACGGCTGCAATAAGGGGAAAGTGAAATAAGATTTTCAAAAGAGTATGAATTATATATATATATATGTATAATTGTCTAAATGTTTATCTGTTTGAAGGTAGATGAAGAGGAGATAGATAATTGGTCGCCTTTTTAGCCCTTATAAAAATGCAGCCTTGCTTAGTATTAATTCTTACCCTACTTTTCTTGTCTATAATGTCACATGACTTTTAGGATGACCCAGGAAGACAACACTGCAAGACAGAGAGACTGGCCTATGTAGGGAGGAAGTTTGTCATGACTCTGGTTAGTGGCTGGAGATACCGACACTGTTGTCTCACCCACCACAGCAGAGGGGAGGAGTATGGATGACAGCCTTGGATTCCTCATACAATTTCATTGCTTCATTTGCATTTGATGCTCAGCCACAATATCATTCACATAAATGCATTTGGTGCAGGAGGCGACCAGGACAATCTTGGAATCAGAGAACTGCTTTAGGGAATTGTCAATTGTGGCATTGAGCAGGAATAGGCTTGAGGACGCCCCAAATACACATGAGAAAATCAAACAACCTGGATGTTCAAGTCAGGCTTGTTTCCATCATTTACCTTCCTATAGAAACATCAAGGCATCTCGATCTTACTCTGTTATAGATAGCATCAAAAAGGCCTTCTCAATGTCAGTAATGAGTGCAACCAGATGTGAACAAAACCTCCAGAATATGTTCAAAATCTTCTGATGAAAGCTTGGTCTCATAAAATTGAACTGTTGTTGAATTGGGAGTGAGTAGCTAGCTGTAGTTTGTTACCAGGCTAGCCAGGATTGAACGGTGGAGACATCAGTTTGCCTTCTCTGCTTTCAACAACAATAACAAAAAAAAGTTTCACACTCAACCAACAGATATTTATATACTCCAAGTGGGAATTACATAGTACCACATGAAGAGCATTCTCAGTCATATACTTAGTAGTTGACCCTTAGCAGACTGTTGTCACTAAAATTGTGAGGGGCTTGTTAGACTTATCCTAACATAAAAGTGCACAGCAACACTCAGAACTTCAATGGCTTCTTACTAACAAATGGAGCAAGTTAGCCATGCACTTGTTTACAGGCAAGTAACATTTGAAGAGGATAAAAACAGTGAAAGTTTGACAAGTAAAATGACCATAAAAAGTAGTGAAGTATCTTTAAGTTGTAAAGCGCAGCTGCTTGATATTCTATTCCCTTGTTGACTTCATCAGTTTTGTTTGTTCTTTAGAGCAAGCAGTAGCTCCTAGAGTGTCTCCAAGTTTTGACAGGTAAGTAATACTTCTTTAAAGGCTCATTGTAATCTGGATTATTATTTTAAAAACATGTTTATGGTAATATACTACTCATGATTTTTTATTTTGCAGTATTGTGATGACCAATGATAGTTTTTTTATGATAAATTAGCAATGCATTTTATATAGAATACTATTTTGGTATAGCTCAAGATACTATTTTGGTATGTAGCTATAGCTCGCTAAGTTCAGATAAATATTTTATTGAATGAGCTAGCAAAGTACAGATATAATGTGAAATTACTAAGTACGGAAAACCTGTAGATACACTGAAACTGTTGAAGTAAAAATGATTCACTACTCAATACATAGATAGCTTGATAAAAGCCTTCCCTTACCTGACTATGCCGAGAGAACAACATTATAATAAAACTTATCGTCTCAATATCACTCGTTTAGTAGCGCTTAACCCGGAATTAACTTTCTCTAGAGAATCAATTGAATTGGTGGTGGCCGCGCCTGCGGGCGAGGTTTGAATCCATGTTCCTCAAAAACTAAAGGTAAACTATGACCTTAGCTACAAAACGTTCACGATGATTATTAACTGGCCAAAACAAAGCAGAATTGAGAAATAAAATAAAAAGGACATGTTCAAAATGAACTAACGCAGCAGTTGACAAGGATGAGTTCGTTTAGTGACGGTTGGTTGCGTACAGAAAACTGGTTTCTTACTTGTACCGACCAGTCGTAGTAGTCGCCCAAAAGGTGGAGCTCCCGGAATTAACTTTCCCGCGAGCAATTGAATTGGTGGTGGCCCCGCCATGGTCCTCAAAAACTAATGACTCCAAACTTTATACGTACATAAACTATGACCTCAGCTATAAAACGTTCATGATGATTAACTGGCCACCAGGGTGACGGTTGCGTACAGTGGGAGGATTACTTACTTGAAGCTTGAGGAGAATGTAACTTGGACAAAACACGCTCCAAAAGCCCTGCTTTTTTTCTTTCTTTCTTTTTAATCAATTAGCAGTACTCTATAGGCTCCACTACAGCCCTACAAACATTAAGAAGAAAAGTCCCTAGCAACTGGAATTTGTGTTCCAGAATTTGTTGAATGGAATAGGGTTAGGTAAAAATATTTGCATAACATGCATGTAGGACATCAAACAATGGGTAATGGTAGGCAACACAATAATAGTATGATCTCTGTGTATATACTGCAACAGCAACTGTGTCATACAATGTCATCCTCCACAATACACGAGATTGCATGTTTGTGTTAACCACAAACTCACTGTTTGAATTCATAACTTGCTGCAAATTATTATGTCTCAAAGCAACAAAAATCAATTTTTTTTATCCATCCTATACATGGCCTGCAGAAATTAGTTAGGATAGGGCAACATTTTGGATTTTGTGATGCAGTAAATGTTGCCTTTGTGCAGGAACACTATGAAAGAGTGGAAATTATTTCCTTCTTAAGTAAAGAGTAAATTCACTAAGCCAGTCACACTGCTGAACCAGTACCCAACTCCAATATTCCTGTAATGTATTTTAGTGAAAAAAGTCCTGAGGTTAGTTATTAACCAATATGAGAATCATCCTATGGTATTATTGCTCCCTGTATAGGTAAGTTGAAATGTTGTTCAGCTTCATTGGCCGGTAGCATCTGTATTTCTTATTGGTCAGATTCTTTATCCGTCATTGGGTCACCATTATTCGCAGCAGAAAAGGAGTTCCACGGTTTAAAAAAAAAGACTCCCCCACCCCACCACCACCCTCATTCCTTAAAAAAAAAAAATCGAACACAGTAGCATTATAATATAAAGAAAAAAAATCTATTGAAGTTATAATATACCATTGATGAGCTAATAAATATTAACACAATCAACATAAGTGTTACAGTGAAAGACCACTCCATTGTTATAATGGTCCACAGCAACCCAATGTGGTAATGTACTTGCCATCTTCGGTGAACACGACTGTCTTCTTTACTTCGAAGTCAGCAACATACACATAGTAACCAAACACATGCACCATCCATGGTTGTTTCAATAACTCGACTTCATTCTGGACTCGATTGAAAGTGTTGAGGATATTTCGTTTCATGTCAAAGACAGCTTTTTTTCGTTATCATTGCTGATATACAGGTTTCCATGGTTACCAGGATTCATGTGGCGTAGTGTAATTTAATCATTAATAAAGATATGATGGACAAAGTTCAGATCTCTGTCATACACTGTAATCTGTCCTTTGTTATTCCATTCAGTAACAAGTACTTCAGTTTCTACTACTGTTATGTCATCATAATGGCCGCAATCTTGGAGTTGCTTGACCTCCTGTACTTGAACATTGTTGAAATAGCGATCACATTTCCCTATATTATTAGATAATTGTCCATTATAGACACTGTCTACATGATCAACTGCTAAATTGCACAATCCATTTACTTTGAGTTTCTTCACATCCATATCCATATATCTTATTCTGTTTCCTTCTTCATTAAATACGTCAATAGTTTTATTGTATTCTACAATGATAATTCTTTGCATGAGTTTATTGCAATAATGAATGGTTTGGGTTAGAGTTCCAATTTTGATAGTATTGTGTAACTTCTGGACTTAAAAAGCTACAACGGCAATGCAGCTTCCTGGAACAGGGTGGTCATAGGCATTGGCAGCAACTTTGTATCACCCACACACTTGAGGTGTATATGTGATTTCATGCTTGCACTAATAGCATTTGTATTGGCTGAATAAACTGCTGCACTGTCTATGCACTGAAACTGACATTTCAGATTTATTGCAGAGATTTTTTCCCGAACTTGTTTTGTATCGTAAACTTGAGTTCCTCACCAACCTCCATAGTCTTTGGAACATCTGTGTGGTCCAACATGTCTACTATTGTATTATTATTTACCTAGGTATTCTCCTCACAGAACTGTTGTAGAGCCTCTGCACAGTCCACCTCAACTATCAAGTCTGCCTTTTCTGATAATTCAGTGTCAGTTTTTTGTTTTTCACTTTCTGTAATCTGTGCTTGTATTTTCCTTATGATGTCTCTGTGCATGCTCATAACCTCATCATCAGAACACAATTTAACACACTGCTCTGTGTAGTTGATCATACTGCAAACTTTCTCCACTAGCAATGGACAGTTTCTCTGCTACATTCTGAACATTTTTTGTTGGTTGTCTAATCCAATTTGATTATTTTTTATTGTAATTTTTTTCTATTATTATCATGGATATGTACCTGTCTTTGAATTCCTCTGAGTCTGGAACCATAGTTTGGCTCTGCTATGTATGTTTGCAGTGCTACAAACATAATAGCAAGTCCAGCAAGAAATGATTTCTACAGTTGACAAATAACTACACACCACATCCCTTCATAAACAAATGTAAGTTATTAAATTGATATAATAACAAATTGAAATTATGTATAAGCTAATGTAATAAACTCTACAATTCGCGACGCTAGCTTTAGGTACAGCCATCACAACAGCATTATTGTCACTCAATCTTTATCAATTCATACAAACTCGTAGCACAACTGAATCATGTGATATGATACAATAGATAATGTGTGCATAACAATGACGACAAAATAAAGTCTTTAACTGCTAATAAATATTGATACAGTCACTAAAAAAGTCACAGGAGAACACCACTCCATTGTTATTAATGTGCAGTGGTCCATAGCAGCCAAATGTGGTAATGTACTTGCCATCTTTGGTGAACACGACTGTCTTCTTTAAGATTACATCAGCCACATACACATAGCGACCAAACACATGCACCCTCCATGGTTGATTCAATAGTGTGACTTCATTCTGGACTCGATTAAAAGTGTTGAGGATATTTCCTTTCATGTTGAGGACAATTATTGTTTTGTCTCTATTGCTGACATACAGGTTTCCATGGGGATCAGAGCACATGTGGTGTAGTGTAGTCTTACTGGTTGTAGAGATGTGCCGGACAAAGTTCAGATCTCTGTCATACACTGCAATCTGACCTTCATTGCTAAATTCAGTGACAAGTATTTCATCTCCTACTGCTATTATATCAATAAGGTCACGTCCTTGAACCTCCTGTACTTGGATATTGTTAAAGTGGCGGTCACATTTCCCTATCTTACTTGAAAATTGTCCAATATAATAGACATTGTCTTCATAATCAATTGCTAAACGACGCGATCCATTTATTTTGAGTGACTTCTTATCTATACATCTTATTCTGTTTCCTTCTTCATTAAATATTGCAATGGCTTCATCGTATTCTGCAACGAAAGTCTCTTTGTGTGAGTTTATTGCAATACTGATCGGACTCGTTACATAATTCCAAACTTTTGTAGGACAGTTCAACTTCATTGGACTTAAGTATGCAACAAATGGTGAAGGGACTGCCTGGTACAGGGTGGTCATAGGCACTAATTGTAAGATTGTATCGCCCACGCACTGGAGGTGTATATGTGATTTCATATTTGTTTGCACTTCCACACAGTCCACTTTGACTATCAAGTCTGCCTTTTCTGATGATTCTGTGTCTGATTTTTGTTCATCTCTTTCTGTAATCTGTGCTTGTATTTTGCTCATGACTTCACTGTGCATGCTCATAACCTCATCATCAGAACACAATTTAGCACTCTGCTCTGTGTTGTCGATCACACTGCGAACTTCTCCACTAGCAATGGACAGTTTTTCCATTTGTGTGTTTAAGTTCTTGATCTTGTCTTCAGTGATTCTGTTGACCTCTCCTGGCAGCTTTTGTTTGCGCAGATCGAGAATCTTGTGTAGCTCCTCAAAGGAAGTCTCTATTTTGTGAGTCACTTTCTTCTTCTGGGTTTGGATCTTACTCTCTACTTTATTCACATCTTTCATGGATTGAGACAGAGATTGTTCTGCGCCTCTGAGAGGTTTGAGCATCTCAAGGAGTTGTTTCTTTTTGTCGTCTGCGGCTACATTGTTGAACTCTATGTTGTGGTCTCTGTGATCCTTCACAGTGCACTCTCGACAGATCAGCTTGTTGCAGTCAAAACAAAATATTTTCAACTTTTTCTTATGAACACTACATTTCTTAGGCTCAGGATGTTTAGGAAGAAGCTGTTCACTTTGTAAAATCTGAAGCTGTTCAATAGGCACACATCCATGTCCTTCAAAGACTGCTGACATTACTGAGTGCATCTCAATGCAATTCTTGCATGCAAACTTATCACATTGGTGACAAAAGGCTTCTGCTGTAACTTTAACATTGCATATCTCACAGCTGACTTGCTTACACAGAGCTTTCTTGTGTTTGAGGTACATGGACTTCAAGCGGTTTAATTTGAAGTCAGACTGAAGCTCTTCCACACCTCCCTCAGGAAGTACAGTGTCCTTGCGACATTCAGGACAAGGGAATGGCTTACCTTGGCCTACCCTAAGGGCCAGCTTGAGGATACATTGCTTGCAGTAGCAGTGCAGACAAGGGAGGGTCTTGGGATCTGTGTAGTGCTCCTGGCAGATGGCACAAGTGATCTCCTTCTCCAGGTCTTCTAGAGTCTTCTCCACAACATCTATGCATGTGATTGAGTACTACAGATGTCATTGTAAGAGGACTCAATACTTATCCTAGGTCACAATTGAAGTTCTTTGATATCTCATCCATTTAAGGAAAATAAATAAAGTCTAGCACCTGCTGAAGTTTGCTGACATATTATGTTGATTGTAGAAAAAATTATTCCATAAGTTGGATATTTGTTAGTAAATTCCTTTTTTTTTTTTTGTGCTAAATGAAATGAAGAGTTGTAAAGAAGTCAATTAAATTCTTCTTTTTCCCCATGGTTTAACTCAAAAATTTCTGGTACTACTGATAAAATATTGGCATGCAAAAAGATTGAGTAATAAAAAAAAATGGTGTAATTTTTTTTTTGTGTATTTCTAACATGCCAATGTACTAGTCCAGTCTTGGTTGTTGTTGTCCTCTAGTCCAGTCTTGGTTGTTGTTGTCCTCTAGTCCAGTCTTGGTTGTTGTTGTCCTCTAGTTCAGTCTTGGTTGTTGTTGTCCTCACTGCCATTTTAACAAATTATATATCAAAAAAGTGTTGTAAAAGATACTTTTTATGTTTGAGTACTGGTCATGTGATGCACTAAGTATATTCACAACATTCCTTACATTCACATAAAAGGCAAACTCCCACCCAAGGCTTATGAATACTTTCAGTTTTTAGCCTAAGAGTGTAATAGTGCATACTATTTCAGGCTATTCATACCTTTAGCATAGGAAATGATATATAACTAAATAATCTAAAGGAAGATATTCAGAACTCATTTAATTTGATAATGACTATCATTATGCATAAAGAAACGAGGACAATTTTAATTTGGCTGGTTTCATTAGCATAGTGACAGGAATGAGATGGGTTATGAAGCTTGATTCTAAGGCCCTTATTCGCAAGTAGCTTGGAACTTAGTGCCATCCAGAATGCTTTTAGATATACTATCACAGTCATATTCACAACCCACTGTTAAGTCAGTGTTATCAAGTTTAATATAGTGTGATAGTAACAGACTAAAACAAAATATACAAGAGTTACTATTTATTTGAACATTGACGATAGGAGTATTCATGTGAGGAAATGCATGTGGTGAGAATAATTAATGAGTGAGGGAGTTTATTGTAAGTTGTGTGTGAGAATTTTTAGAGAGCAATTCTAGTTTTAGCTATGTAACCTTTTAAATGAAATCCTGTTTGTAAAAAACAAAAAAATTGCACACTCCAAGAACAGATATTTACTCCAAGTGGGAATCACACAGTATCACAAAGAGCATTCTCAGCAATATACCTAGTTGTTGACCCTTAGTGGATTATTGTTGTAACTTGATTCTTGTGAAATAACATGCTCAATATATTACTCATGAATTTGATTGTGATGACCAGTGATAGTTTTTTATGATAGAATAGTGATCGTCAGTCTTGGTACAAATGCACCCGCCACTGGCCATTTCATCTCATGGTCTGAAACGTTTGTGTGAGATAGACAATTCGTTCACAGGCCTTTCTGCACAGCCCTAATTTCTTGTCTACCTAAATTAGTAGGCTTTATAAGATTAAATATGGCTCCTCTAAGAGAAATCCATCAATAATATAACCATTCATAGTATCTGTGAACCAGACAAGCCTATATTTAGAGCACATCATAGGCTCAGCAACTCATGTGCAAGTTGTAAGCTTGAGGCAAAAGTTTCAGTTGACTTTGAGTACTACTTGGAATAGTGATATATGAATTGAAACATTCCGCACACTATCTTCACTATAGTAACTTCAAGAAGAGGACTTTAGTACTATTGGAAAAAGGTTAATTTAATTTAGGTTGATAGGAGGACTGAACCATCAAATCATTAAAGTAGGTAGATATAATGTGGTACGTAGGCTTTGAGTAGGTTGTGGTAGTACTTAGTATTCATGTAGTACTTCTGTAGTTATAGGTTTATAGCAGACTGGCAGCCTCTGATGAATATGTGCTGGTGAGTGTGTTATATTATGTGCAACACTGCACAGTGGTCTCCATCCACTAAACTGTGATGTATGAGCATGGTTTCAACATAATTCATTAATGTGTACTTTACAGATATATTATTTCAAAGAAAGCATTTAATGTTGTCCAATTCTGTAAGTGCTAGGTAAGAGTAAATCTAACTTTTTATTTGTTTCCATAGATGGCTGTATTTTCAATAAGTATATACATATATAGGCCATGGGTATGAACATTCGTAGCAAAGTGATTTTACAGTTAATGTATAAATAGACCACACATCCTCAACCCACCCTTAAAAAAGAAATCTAATAACTTTACATTTACAGAACTAGTGAAGTTACATGAAAGTTTAGTTAGGTGAGGCTAATAAATATTAATATGATGACCATTAAAGGCACACTGAAACACCACTCCATCGTTATTAACGTGCAGTGGTCCATAGCAACCAAATGTGGAAATGTACTTGCCATCTTTAGTGAACACGACTGTCTTATTTAAGTCTTGGTCAGCCACATACACATAGTGACCAAACACATGCACCATCCATGGTTGTTTCAATAACTCGACTTCATTCTGGACACGATTAAAAGAGTCAAGGATATTTCCTTTCATCTCAAGGACAACTATTGTACAGTCAGCATTGCTGACATACAGGTTTCCATGGGTATCAGGACACATGTGGCGTAGCGTAGTCTTACTGGTAGTAGAGATACGCCTGACAAAGTTCAGATCTATGTCATACACTGTAATCTGACCTTTGTTTTTCCATTCAGTGACGAGAATTTCTTCTCCTACTACTATTATATCATAATGGCCACTATCTTGGAGTTGCTTGACCTCCTGTACTTGAACATTGTTGAAGTAGCGATCACATTTCCCTATATTATTTGATGATCCTCCAATATAATAGACATTGTCTTCATGGTCAATTGCTAAACGACGCAATCCATTTATTTTGAGTGACTTCTGATCGATACATCTTATTCTCTGTCCTTCTTCATTAAATACTTCAATGGCTTTATAGTATTCTGCAATGAAAATCTCTTTGTGTGAGTTTATTGCAATACTGATCGGACTGATTACATTATTCCAAACTATTCTAGGACTCTTCAACTTCATTGGACTTAAGTATGCAACAATGGTAAAGGGGCTACCTGGTACAGGGTGGTCATAGGCACTAATTGTAAGCTTGTATCGCCCACGCACTGGAGGTGTATATGTAATTTCATATTTGTTTGTACTAATGGCATTTGTCTTAGCTGAATAAACTTCTGCAGTGTCTATGCACTGAAACTGACATTTCAGATTTTTAGCAGAACTTGTTTTCCCGGACTTGTTTTGTATTGTAAACTTGAGTTCCTCACTAGCTTCCATAGTCTTTGGAACTTCATTGACTTCCAACATGTCTACTACAGCATTGTTTGCTACCCAGGTATTCTCCTCACAGAACTGTTGTAGAGCCTCCACACAGTCCACATCAACTATCAAGTCTGCCTTTTCTGATATAGTGTCTATTTTCTGTTTGTCACTTTCTGTAATCTGTGTTTGTATTTTGCTCATCGTGTCCCTGTGTATGCTCATAACCTCATCATCAGAACACAATTTAACACTCTGCTCTGTGTAGTTGATCACATAGCAAACTTCTGCACTATTAATGGACAATTTCTTCTTTTGCATGTTTAAGTTCTTGATCTTGTCTTCAGTGTTTCTGTTGACCTCTCCTAGCAGCTGTTGTTTGCGCAGCTCAAGAATCTTGCAAAGGTCATCAAAAGAAGTCTCTATTTTGTGAGTCATTTCCTTCTTCTGGGTTTGGATCTCACTCTCAGCTTTAATCACATCTTTGATGGATTGAGACAGAGATTCTTCTACTTCTTTTAGAGGTTTGAGCATCTCAAGGAGTTGTTTCTTTTTGTTGTCTGCGGCTACATTGTTGAACTCTATGTTGTGGTCTCTGTGATCCTTCACAGTGCAGTCTCGACAGATCAGCTTGTTGCAGTCAAAACAAAATATTTTCAACTTTTTCTTGTGAACGCTGCATTTCCTAGGCTCAGGATGTTTAGGAAGAAGCTGTTCACTTTGTAATATCTGAAGCTGTTCAATAGGAACACATTCATGTCCTTCGAAGACTGCTGACATTACTGAGTGGTTATGAACGCAATTCTTGCATGCAAACTTATCACATTGGTGACAAAAGGATTCTGCTGTGGCTTTAATATGGCACATCTCACAGCTGACCTGCTTACTCAGAGCTTTCTTGTGTTTGAGGTACATGGACTTCAAGCGGTTTATTTTGAAGTCAGACAGGAGCTCTTCCACACCTCCCTCAGGAAGTACAGTGTCCTTGCGACATTCAGGACAAGGGAATGGCTTATCTTGGTCTACCCTAAGGGCCAGTTTGAGGATACATTGCTTGCAGTAGCAGTGCAGACAAGGGAGAGTCTTGGGATCTGTGTAGTGCTCCTGGCAGATAGCACAAGTGATCTCCTTCTCCAGGTCTTCTAGAGTCTTCTCCACAACATCTAGAACTACAGCCATTATACCAAGTTATATATCAAAAAAGTGTTGTAAAATACACTTTTATGTTTGGGTGAGTTTAAATACTGGGCCATGTGATGTACTTACTATATTCAAAACACTCCTTACATTCCCATATATGGTAATCTCCCACCCAATGCTAATGAACACTTTCACTGTGTTTATCTCAAGGGATTTGTAGCACGGGCTATTTCAGGCTATCTACATCTTTACCATAGAAAACTAGTATGAGATATATATTTCAATAGAAGACATTCAGGACTCATTTTATTAGACAATAACTATTATGTAGGTTTTAATTCAAAATAAGTGGGGCTTGATTTTATTTATATAATACACATAAATGAAACGAGCACACTTTCAGTTTAGCTTGTTTCATATAACTATTATCGTATACATGTAACAGTGACAGGAACGAAACTGATCGTGGAGCTTTGCTTTTAAGGCCCTAGTTTATTCGCAAGTTCCAAGGCTCACCACAGATTATGTGATAGAGGAGCTTTTTAGAGGAGGTTGTCTGTAGTGGTGGCGGGAAAAGTTGTGCACCCTCGACTTCCAAATGTGCAGAATTCACCTTGGTTACTATCTCAGAAATTACACTTCATATATAAGGTGATAGTATGCTGATGCATTCTGTGGTTTTAAAGCATGAATATGATTAAGTGGGAATAACCGTTTGGTAAGGTTGTTTCAATACAATGCAACCAATGAAATAATAAGTTCTACTTGAGTGTTCTCTATGCCTGTTCTGGGCTTCTTGAGTCCTGAACACTATCTAAGAATTGAAAGTTTCTAGAATATCATTTTTTAAAACATCTAAGTTGCGAGATTAGTTACAGAAAAAGAGAGACAAGCTAGTATAAGAAATTAATATACAATGATTACAACTAATTATAAGACCCTGTGCAGCTTAGCCAATTATTGTTCTTGAAAATCAAGCAAAGAAGCTAGTACTAAATAATATTATAGATGAAGTACTGTGCATTTTAGTGTAACTTTTTTTTT
>WLWD01004210.1_pt1 | contig 16355 bp, 16 predicted proteins | sample 6712731 | NCBI WGS metagenome assembly WLWD01 (sample SAMN12718690, study PRJNA576275) | sponge metagenome | isolation source: marine sponge | host: Mycale hentscheli | place: New Zealand: South Island, Marlborough, Capsize Point | collected 2014-11-01
TAGGCTGTAAGACTAGTTTCGAGATTGGGTGAAGATTTACATGTGAGGGTTAGTGAGCTACTTGAGGATGGAGCCAAGTATGATGAGGTCAGGAACAAATTGTTGAAGGCAGTGGGGGAGACTGCCACAACATATGGTCATAAGTTGTTTCAATATTTTCAGGGGAAGTGATTAAGGCTATGACAGGAAATGAAATTATGGATTACATGATGAGAATAGCAAATGGGTTGTTTCAAAATGTCAGGTCAATTGAGGATTGCAAGTTTGCTTTGGTTATGGCTATGACAAGGAAGGGTATACCTACGCCAGGGAGGATATTATGGAGAACAAGACGATAACTAATTTCGATGAACTGAGAGAAAACTGGTGTGAATGGATGTCGGGCAGAGTGAAGGGGAATTTCTATAAGATGCTGGGTGGCAGTGGTAATGGGGAAAGTGTGAGACCTAGCAGGGTGGCAGGAAGCAGTATGCAAGGTAACCAAGGGAGGCCGGTGATAACTTGTTTTCTATGTGGAGAGGCTGGGCATAGGGCGGTGGACTGCCGGGCTAAGAAGAGTACTAATGACCATAGTGTAAGGCCCAGTAGTAGTAGTCCAAAACCCAGACCTTGGACGTGTTATATTTGCAATAAGGAAGGCCACAGAAGTTATGATTGCCCGACAAAGAAGGTTGGTCAATGATGGAGTAACAAAGTACTCTGTTCATAGAAATACAAACACATGTGGCAGTCACATCATTGATAAACATGTACAACATTTATGAAAATATATATGATCACAACAGTTGAAATTAATAAAATTCATATATATATATAATATATATCACTAAACAAAAGCAGTTTGATATGATGGATCTGGACTGAAGGTCGGTTGAATCTTTGCTTGTTCCAAACTTTCGTAGACAGTTTCATTCTGTTGTAAATTTGCAGGACATATAACTTCATACATACTATTACTTCCTTCTTCTGTTCCATAGGCAACATTATCTTTGCATTTACAAATATCATTTACAACTCCATAGGAAATATTAGTATCTGTAGTCAAAATGACTTCACATTTAGTGTTAATATTGGCTCTCTTTTTTTTTATCAAATAGAGACAAGTCCACAACAAACTAGAACAGCAACAATGAAACCGAAACAGCATGCAGCCATTACTCCAATTAACCATAAACTGAACATAGTAGATGTACTAGTAGTAGTAGTAGTAGTAATAGCAGTAGTAGTATCGCCTGCAAGATAACATTGTTCATACCAGTGAGCTTCAGCACAAGTGGTAAATATTAGAGTAAAAAAGAAGAGTATTGAAAAGTATGTATCAATGTTATCGGTGATTCAAGCTTCTTTTTAGCTGAACTAACATTTTATTATTTACGTTGTCTTTTAGAATAGAGAAAAATGTTATTGTTAACATTCCTATCATTTGAAGATGTCAGTCACAATCTGTACACAACCATCACTAGCAGGAATGCCCGGCATTACTACACTATTGCAACTCACATGAAATGTTCCTTACTAACTGATCAGAGTTTGATACCTGCTGTTGAGAGGTTAGACACTTGTGATAGTCAGGTGGCTTAGTGAAATTATCGTTACAGAGCGGACAAAAGCATGGAATTTTGCATGAAGATCTCTTATAACCTGTTAAGTAATAATAGGCTAGGAGCCCACCTCAAAATTTAGCGTTCACGCCCAAGACCAAAATGGCTGCCATTAATTATTAGTCATGTCAAGTAATTTTTCAAACTGAGGAAGTTTGATGCAAGATTGATTATTAAATGTCAAAATGATTAGATAGTGATGATAAGTGACTATGATGATCATTTAGGTACTAACAGAGTCATTACACTTGCATTTGCAAAGTGGTGAGCATTGAAGATTGGATCTGACACACTTGCATCTGGTACAGTCTCCTTTGCAGGAGCATTTTACAAGTTCGCTACATGCTCTGGAAACTTCTGGGATTGTAATCTACATTGGGATCCACAGTCCTGATGCAGAATCCTTAGTCCATGAAAATTCCTGTGGTGATGGAATTATTTGCTGAGTTTGCATACAGGTAGTCCAAATTCCAAATTGGTACAATGCCCTCTGAGTATGCTGAAGTAGAGCATCCTGTGTGGGTGGTATTCTGTCTACAGGATCTAGACTTTCGGCAGAACAGTTCTTCCCTTGCGTCATTGACTGAGGTCAAGGGGCTGGTTTTGTCATACATTATAATAGTAAATCTCTCAATTCTTTGAAAATGAACGCAGTGTATGCTTAGGTGTTCAAAAGTATGACAGGCAAGGTATTGGAATGTATCCATGACATCTCTGTAGGCCTGCCAGGCTTGCCATGCAGTTTTTTTGCCCTTTCCCTTGAAGGATGACGTAGTGTCACAGCCGGTCAGTGCATGAAATACTGGTAGACCTCGGGATCTTGGCTCTCCGAGGATTTATATAGTAATAGCAGTAGTTCCTTCCCATTCCGAAGGCAACCCAGATGTCTGCTTGAGGTTGAATCTCAGTAAGTTCATGAAAAGCACCAACAAGGATTGTGACAACATCTGTGTCTACACTGCGTACTTTTATGGACTTCATACCATTTTGCAGTGCATGTGAAATGTGCACAACATGGTTGCAGTCTGCCATCTGGTAACTAGAGCCTTTGCACAGAACTGACTCTCCTGATGTGACAAATACACTCTTACTAGGTGGAAAATCACACTCAGCAACCTTGGTTGAAAGAAAAGAAAACAGTTCCTCTTTGTTCTTTGAGTCACGAAGGAAATCAATCCAGTTTCCAGGGAGTTTAGTTGAGCCAGATACTTTCCTTCGTACACCTTTTCCTCATTTGTTCCTAGTAGATTCTTTTAAACTATCTGAAAGATATGTATCCCACACAAGATCCAACCGTGTTGTATTTTCTAGCTGTTTCACTAAGTGAGGTATAAACAACTTATCTGCATATTCATTGAAGCAGCCAACTCCAGAGGTTGGTAAGCTATGGACAGTGACAGGACCATCCAGTACTATGCAGTCAAACGTGGTAGGTGGCTCATTCTCTCCAGGTTGCTGAATACATTGCAGCAATTCAGATTTGGCACTTGGTATGTTGAGGTTACCTAGATCTGACAGAGATGGTGGGAAAGACTGCATCTCATGAGCAAAAAACTCTTTTAGGTCACCATCACGTCACAACTGTCCCAAAAGAGCCACATTGATTTCAAGAAGCTTCACCTTTTTGTTCTGCTTTGATGTTGCTTTAGGTAGAGGTCTCTTCAAGATAGGAAGAGAATTTTTCTTGATTGGGGTATGGATTGAGCAGGAGCAATCTTCAAGTACATTAGTATAGTACTCTTTGTACTGTTTGGTGCCAGTATCTTCCAAGGAGTATAGAGCAACCATCACAGATTGATGTGCACAATCACGACTATCAAGAGTAATCAGCTCTGGAAAATCATCTAGAAAAGGGTTGCCCATTCTCTGTATGGTTTTGTAGAGGTTACTAACCTGCACATAAAATTTCTTCTGTGCTGCAAATCCTTCTTCGTGATGTTGAAAATTCTGGAAGTGTTCTGAGTCACCATTATCAGGAAAATACTCATCCTCAAATTGTTGCTTCAGTCTGACCAGTTCTGGCCCTGTTAGCATCCAGCGCCTAAAGGCAACCGGATTTTCAGTAAGACCTATGCAACCACCAGAGCCTTTCACATAGGCAATATTTTCTTGCTCGTGAGCTTGATCTACTGGTATTGTAGAAAATCTGTTGTTAGTCTTTGAAACAACCCAATGACATCTTTTTTCAAACTCATCCTTGATGTACTCTGGTAATGTTCTCATGTCTCTGATGTGAACAGGTAGCCACCTTGAGTAGTTTATATGGTCCAGGGCAAAAAATCATGGTACAAGTTTCTCTAAAACGTCCACATACAAAGGAAAGTTACTCTATCTGTGGGCACGGACAAATATAAGAATAAGGGTTTCATAATATTTTAAAAAGAGATTTTTAAGCAGCTGCATTTGGTAAAGTGTGAAGGTTTAATAGGTTCGTTTTTTTAAATGGTGGCCATTTTGTTCTAGGTGATAATCATCTTGGGCTCCTAGGCTAAAATCAATCAGTATGTTGTAAAGTATCATGAAAAAAAGTTTGGTGCTTTTGTCCGCTTCGTAACAATAATGTCAAAAAGCTACATTAAGCTACCTGACTATGAGGGGTATTAGTTTCTGTAGTCTTACTGTTACCTGCACACGAACAATGTATATACAGTAAATAGTCCAATAAGATGCATAACATTTATATTGATTATTATAATTATTTGAAAAAATATGCAAATAATTATAATAATTATTATCGTTACCTATGTGATAATCATCATTATCATTGATCTTGTGATGTGCATGCAAATAATAGCTTATGCTACAGGAGAATGGACAATGTATGAAACATTCCCTGATGTTTAAAATAATAATTGCTGTAAGTGGCTAGTCCCAAATTCTTATCTCAAACAGCCTTTTCTATAAAATTACCAGCAATCTATCCGAAATTATAAGCAATTTGCTGAAAATTTTATTGTAATCTATTAAGGCGGGCTAATATCTACATTATATGATTTGCTATGAGATTTCATTTCACAAGATTAAAGTTTTGGCATATAGATAAAAAATATATTCTTCTCACCTCCATCATTACTAATGAAATACGTTGTATTTTCCGCACTGTCTCCTGCACAGTTGGTAGCCCTCACAGAGACTGTATAGTTAATGTTGTGAGAGAAGTCTACAGAGAGACAGGAATCACTGGTAATGGATGTCTGAGGAGGAGATGGAGAAGAACTATCAGTGATGGTGACTGTGTAGATGTCAGCTGATCTAGACTTGTTACTGGAAGATTGCCAGTGGAGAGTATAACTAGAGGACATGTCTTCATTATTGACTAGAGTTAGGTTAGTAGGTGGATCTGGTAATTCTAAAAGAAACAATCTAATATATATTATTATTAATTTAAAGTGCTGTTATTGTTCATCCAAATTATACACTTTAACTGAACACTAGTTTTGTCGTCTACTTTAAAGTAGCTGGTGTTTTAATAGGAAACTATGTCTTTTTTTTACAAATAGCATTCATTGGCAATAGATTCTACTATGTGGTGAGAATAAATCATGAGTACTGTTGTGTTATGAGTGTAAGTGTGATTTCTCTAGCCTTCATTATCTGTAGGAGAGCAATTATTTCACTATTTTAAACTCTTCAAATCATAATCAAGAGAGAGAATTAGGAGTGCATGTTTTAGCTTTAGTTATTCTGCAGTATTATCTTTACAAAAACTTTCTTTCCAGTTTTGTAAATCACAATTAGTTGCTGGCTATTACATGAATTTGGCCAATCAATTAATGAATAATGAGGCATTTTTGAAACACTTTTAGGGCACATATGGAAGTATTGGAGAAAGTAGTTTATCAGACTTTTGTTTTAGCTATGCTAAATTAAGGGGCAGCTGCATTTAGAAGTAACTCAACTTGTTGTCAAGTCTCTCCCAACTATAAGTGCAATGGAAAGTGCAATCGATTATATCTGTCACTAATCAGGGGAGTAGGAACAGGGAGAATAGGGGGGCAAATGGTAGTTCCCCCCCCCCCTCCGCCAATAATTCTGTCAATAATTTTACTGTATCAATCATACTGTTCTCATAATGCTGTTCTCATGGTGGCTATGAATAGTCAATTTGTTAAATACCACATTACTGTGTGCTATTCATTCACACATACTAATAACTAGAATGCTTTTAAGTTGTGGTTTAAGAGGCAGCTGCAGTGGTAAGTAACTGGCATGCATGCAATCAGTCAGTTGAGAAATATGGCTGCTCAAAAGATAAAGCTAGATTCTGGTCAGCTTGATCTTAAAGCCTCCTTTTCTTCAGTGGGAGCATCAAATTCACAAGATTCTCAACCTCAAACAGGTAAGTACTTGGCCATATATGAAATAATCAACTAAAATTTATCCATTACTGCACACATTATGTCAAGTGTCACTCCAATCAATGAGTTACTTAAAGATCAGTGTAATGTAACTCAGAAAAATATTTTTTAAATCAACTGGCTGGAATTCGTTTTTGGTACGCCAAGGCATATCTGTCAGAAATGATCACAGTAGTGGCTCCAATTTGACTGTACTGCTCAAACAAGTACTGGGTGAGTGTAACTGGGTTAAAGAAAATAAGTATCAGTCTCCTGAAGTTATAAACGAATTGATTAATCTTATGGCCAATAAAGTTTTGTTTTCACTATTATCTGATATCCATAAAAATCGTTGGTTCTCTATACTAGCTGACGAAACAAGAGATATTTCTAACAGAGAACAGTTGACTATTCCTCTCCGAACTGTGAGTGAGTCATATGAAATCAAAGAAGATTTATTTGGTCTTGCTCAACTTGATGAGACCACAGCAGAACATATTCATTTGATTATTAAGGATTGTTTATTACGCCTTGGTATTCCAGCGAATTGTAGAGGGCAGGCATACGATGGGGCAGCAAATTTTCAAGGGTGTATTAATGGTGTAGCTAAAAAAATTGAGAGTGAAAACCCAGCAGCAATTTCTGTTCATTGCCTGGCTCATTGTGTGAAATTATGCTTACAAGACATCGCACTGGAGCAATGCAAAGTATTTTGAATAATTACGAGTCTTTGCAAGAAACTATGGAAACAGCATCACATGGTTCTGATGACTGCTCCAGACGTGCAAGTGGAATTTTTGCTTTGATGGAGAAATTTAAAACAGAAAATTGAAACTATTGGTATTTATTTTTAGCATAACAGAAAACTTATCAGTTACTTGCAAGTATTGAAGCTCTCAATAACTATCAAAATGATGAACATTTTACTAAATTCTTTGAATCAGTTAAATCTGCAGCTGAAGATAAGTGTGATCCCCCAGTATTACCAAGGCAAAGACGCATTCCGAGACGACTAAGTTATGGTACATCTCAGCACCAGTTTACTACTGTTGAAGATATGTATAGAAAAGAATATTTTGAAGTTATTGATGCTGTTAAGGGGGAACTGGAGAGGCGTTTCAGACAGCAAAACTTCCTTTTTACACAAACTGTTGAGAAATTATTGCTAGACAGTGCTAATGGCAAGTCTGTAGCTATAACTGAGAAGATTCAAGAAATGTACAATGGTGATATTGATATGCAAAAACTGAAACTGCACCTTCAAATGCTTCCTGATATGATTAAGTGTTCATTACTAGATGGAATTTCCATTAAAAAGGTTACACGGGTGCACACTATTTGTCAAGTGCTTAACTGAACGTAATTTTTATGCCTTAAAAAGAATTAAGACTTACCTGAGAAGTTCGATGACTCAATCAAGATTGAACCATTGTGTCCTGCTTCACGTTGACCAAGAGATAAAACTGATGAACTGGATTTACATACTATCGCAAAGGAGATTGTACAAATAAATGAACGCAGAATTAACTTTTTTGGAAAGTATTGATGTATTGATTATTATCATTGTTGTTATTACTATCATCATTATTATTATTATTGTTCTTTTGATCAATCAATGTTATTACTTTAAAAAGTCGTGTATGGCTAGGTACTGACATATTACCTATTTTTGAACACTACTGGCCAAAATAAATTGCCTTAAATTTTAAACATTTCAGCACTCTATACAGTTGCCTCCATCAGTGAAATGGCTCAATAAAGATTATCGCAAAAATTTAGTGCTTCTAATATACCATTTTTTTAATCATTTCTACTAATGAAAGCATTGTATAGTGTGCCAAAAAGTTAAAAATTTTGGAATTTAGAATAATTTATTGTGGCTAATAGACCAATAAAATAACTAATAACTTCAATTATTGCTTTTTCATATCGCACAGCAGACCTACAATACACACTTATTCACTGGATGTATAAGCATCAGACTTACATTGTATTCTCTTATGAACTGACCACTAGACAACTGATTTTCAAGGGGCAACCAATCAAATTACTAAGGATTATAAGGTAAAAATAGATGAATCAAAGAATTCTGCCTTAAACTAGCAACCTTTTCAAAGTACACTCCGTTGAAACTGATCTATTGTACCAGAGCTACAGTAAGCAATTGAATATTGGACAACATATTTTCACGGAAGAACTAATTAGTCTCGAGAGCATGATCCTTTACCGTCCGAAGGGGTCTGGCTAGCCAGATAACTTATCTGTTACGCGAGGCGTACAGCGACAAACAGCGCATTTACCGAGGAAACCTGCCAGGCGACTATAGAATAGAAAAGAGTGAAAAATTATAATCAAGTGTAACACTAAAACTTTAATAATGTAAGTCTAGACCCTCACTGTCTGATTGTTGTACTGTTAATAGTAAGCCACACTCATGGCTATAAATTAGTAGAGTTTTGTAATACAGAGCAGTGAGATAACTATTAATATGATTCAAGCAGAGTTACAAACCAGACACTGAACAAGTGTAATGAGAATTTGGAGAACACAATGAATGCAATAAATAGTCTACAGTACAAGTTTTTCAGGTAACTGAAAACTATAACTTGTTCTCTGGGAGATTGTGGATATACATGTTGTAGATATAGTACTATAGCTTGATGGTTTCAAAGTGTACTTATTTAAGCTATTCTCATGGACTAAAACTACCACATGCCAAATAGGGAAACAAGTGAATTGGCAATTACTAAACTTAGTTATAATTATGTTAGATTTGAAGTATTGGCAGTACAACTATACATTTACACAAACAAACTATTTTGACACATGGGAATTGACTGGACATGAATGTTAATAAAGCTATCATTTAATTATAGAAAGGTTTATATTGCTATTATTTTTGACCAAGACAATATTGATTTAGTAGTTGTATGAGCTTATGCATATCAATTAGACTAGATTTATAGATGAACTTTTTGTACTATCCTGGCATACGCTAATGATTTGATACTACTTAATTTTTAAGCATTCTTATGAAGTATTCAAGAATAACATGTTTATAGCTAGATTTTTAGCTGTTGAAGCTACTGTTTCAATTGTTTTGCCATTAGTTGATTATTTTAGTGAATTCATGTATGAACAGTCTAAAAGGAGTACATAAAAATGTATAGGTTATGATACAATTTGATTTCTTCATTTTGCTACTTGTGTTACAAAACGTATTTACCATTTAGAGGTATATATAACAAAATAGGACTCAGTGTGATACTAAAACTGCTAAAAACACCCTGTTGGAGTCTCAAAAAATTTCCTTCTTTAAAATTGATTCTAGCATCTTCTAAACCAAAACTGAAAAATAACATATAGTAGTTTGTTTACAAATCACGTTAAAATATACTTCAAAACTGCATTTTTTTTGTAAACAGAACACCCTGTTGGTGTACTCAAAAATTTTCCTTCTTTAAAATTGATTCTAGCATCTTCTAAACCAAAACTGAAAATTAACATAATATAGACATCAATAGTAGTCTTTTTACAAAACACGTTAAAATATACTTCAAAACTGCATTTTTTTTTGTAAACAGTACTAACTGGTGGCTGCTGTGCTATTCTTGATACTAGTGCTTTGTATTAAATGTTTATGAAAGTGTTTAGGAGTGTTCAACAATCAGACACTTATTAAACAACAGTCACAATATCACAAAATGCGGGAATAGAAAACACTATACTTGTCCCAATTCCTTGTACACTGCAAGTCTGTAGATTACATAAATATTCAAGTGTCGACTCGTTTATATAATAATAGCTAAGCTGACATTCTAATACACTTAACATCAATAGTTAAGAAGTGCACTGCTTTAAAGAATATATCACATACTGTGCCAACATTGCTGTACTGAAGTAATGACATCACAATGGTTGATAGCATGGCTAACATACATGTGAATTGAGAATCACTGTAAGATGACACATTAGACTGGATGTGCATATTCTGTGCCATGTGTTCGCTCATGTAGTATTTAAAAAATTGGACTGCACAATACATAGTCTCTATTTTGATACCACAAGTTTTGTCATATTGTAGTGGTGACATTGTATTGGTTGATTTTTTTGTTCTAAAATTAGCACTAAATGACCCTTGGGTGCCAGGGCCGTATCTAGAAAAAAATTTCCTGGATGTACAATGCCAGTTGTGTATAGCATAGGCAAACATTTATATTTTATTATGTTCATGTATATAATATTTATTTATATGTACATTAATAACATATACCAGCTGCAAAAAGCAGCTTGGCTTATTAAACCCAAAAAGGGTATAAATAATATTTGATTCTCCATAGAGCCTGATTTTTCATCCAAGCTTATAACCACTATGTAAGACAATACGTTAGGAGAGGTTTGGCTGTTAGAAATTTGGTATAATGATCATGCGGTCACTTAATCAGCCCCTTTTTCTCATGGCAACTGCTCTAAAATAATGCTAAGTGCTAAGTATATTGAGTAGCACTATAAAAACTACTGGGGTGCAACTGCACCCCATGCCCCCCACCTCAATAAAGCCCTGGGTACTCTATGTTACCAACAGGTTAAGACTTAAGTTTCATGCCTATATTTTTCATATGTTTTAATTGATTGTCTAACTTGCAAATGCTGGTCTTCAGAGCCGGTCATGATAAACATTAAAACTCTATTCATGCAGTTGCTGTTACAACAAAATACTTTGTAATCCGGGAAGAATCAATCAAGTAATTATATCTTGTCTCTTCTATTTGGTTCATGAGACTTCAACCCCAATTCTTGACACATTTCTAGCTGCAAACTCTACCTCACCAGGATGCTTAATACTTAAAGCACACTCTGTCATGTTTGACTCTGATAATCATCAATAGGCATGATTTTTCCATGGCTTGATACTTGCCAGTTTTTATAACATTCAGTGACAATTATTCTTTCATTTTAGAATTGATTGTTTCACAATTACTTGTGTTTTCATCTGCATTGTTGAAATATCTGGTGACTTCTCGAATGCACAATGCACCTCACACTGATAACCACAATTTAATGACTACTATGATCATAGGGGAAAGCTTGATGCCATGTGAGTTTGGCCTGTTTTAAACATTGTCAGAAAATTCACTACGCGCAGCATGTTTTGTCTGAAAGTTATTAGCTTAAGTATGTTATATTGTCCCATAAGGTAAAGTAAACTTTTAGTGTATGTCTGGAAAGTAATATATGGATATCTAATAGTGTGTTTCAACATATAATTGGCTTGCAGCAATCTAACTCTAGTTCATCATCACAATACTGAAAGTAATTTTAACTTGATAAGAAAAATAAAAATATTATTTTTAACATTACATTAACTTCACTTTCAGTCCAAGGAAATGCATTAAGCAATTTTAATTTTCTGAGGATATTAAAGGACAGATTTATACCTTTGTCATCAGTTCTTTCCTTGTGTACTTGATTTGGAACTTTAATTTACAGATAACGTTATATCATGTTGAGCAGTACGAGTAATACCGTAAGCTAGCCATCAAAGCAATAAATGACAAATATGGTTTGTTGGAGTACTCAATTTTACAGCTTCTGGACTAAGCATAAAGCTGTGCTATGGATACTGTCCTGGCAAATGGTAAACAGCTTAATGTATCATTTAACTTTAGATCCCTCTTTTATATTAACTATAACGGACAGCATTATTCCTAGAGTAATATTAACAATAGAAGCTACTATTGCAATTCTCTCACCTATAGCTGGATATGTTGCTGACATGAAGTATGGACAGTACAAAGTCTTGAAAGTCAGTACTCAGTTTATGATAGCATTTGAATTCTTCATTTTACTATTTTGGATTTTGATATCATCAATAGCAAATACTACAGATTACAAACTTCATATATTTATCTCCTGCCTATCAATTTCAATAGTAGGTTATTTGGTTGGAAGAGTATTATTCATTACAAATATTGTACAGTTTGGAATAGAGCAACTTAGAGATGATCCAACCTTTAAGTCTGACTTTTACCTTGTGATGGTTCTATTTGCAGACCAATTAACAGAGTTACTGATAAAAACTTGTAAAAGCCAATTTAATTTCAGACGTAAATTACATAATAATATTATATCTATAAGCAATGGAAGTATCATTGCATTTGATGTTTGTTTCAGTGTTTCAGTTGTTATTTCAGTGATCATACTGTTCCTGGTAGAAAAATATAGTTCCATATTTGAGCATCATAATTCAAAAGGAAATCCTTACAAGTTAGTATATGGTGTTATTTCCTTTGCCATCAAACACAAAAAACCAATTAGGAGAAGTGCATTCACATATTGTGATGATGAACGTCCATCTAGGTTAGACTTCGGAAAGCAAAGATATGGAGGACCATTCACTACAGAGCAAGTAGAAGATGTAAAGGTCATGATTAATATAGTTAAAGTATTAATTGCTGTGTGTCCATATTTTTTACTGGAATTTACTGGAAATACAGTACTGGCTCAATATAGGCTCAACAAAGAGTTGTACACTTCTAATTTTCTCCATAGAATGATTCTGGAAAATGCTACACTTTCACCAATTATTGTCACTATTTTCATCCTATTCTTTTTTGTAATCATTAGACCATTTATTTGCAAATACACAGTTAGCATTCTTAAAAGGATTGGTGCTAGTTTAATCATTGGAATTTTTATGCAACTTATTATGATAGTGTGTGGCATTTTTTCCAGAGACAAACATTATTCCCTCGGAGACTCATGTTTAATAGTCAATATCAGTTCCATAGGCTACCTCAATGTAACAATACCACAGTTTTTATTACCTACTTTGTTACAAGTGTGTTTGGCATTTAGTCAAATGTTATTCTACATAGCAGTTTGGCAATTCATTTGCTGTCAGAGTCCTCGATACATGAAAGGACTTTTGTTTGGACTCTATTATTTCAGTAGGGCAGTGTTGCGGTTGATCTCTATTATACTGTTACGTTTTTCTCTCAATAAAAACTTCAAATATGGCTGTGCATTCAATTATTTGATTATCTATTTCGTTATTGGAGTAATCACATTGATATTGTTTGTGATAACAGCTCACAAATATCGCTATCGTAAGAGAGAAGATATTTGTAATGTGTACCAATATGCTGAAAATTATTACGCATTTCATGAGTGAATTGATATTTAGTTATTGATTTTACCAATATTATGAATTATTATTAACATGCTGCAGTTGGTGATGTTAGTGGACTTAGTTTGTATATGTTTAGTTGATTTCATTGTATCTTACATTGTACTTACTTATAGTAGCATTCCAATGTTTTCATAGCATATTATTAAATTTATATATCATTTTTACATGTACATTTAATTCACATAATGTCTTTGCAATGATATTAAATTTAAGATAACTTTTTTTTACTAAATCTAGAATTTTGGATCATACAATAATAGAAATAAACCATTCTTACAATGAGGGGGAAAATATATACAAGTGTAACACTAAAAAATTAATAATGTGAGTCTGGATCCTCACTTTCTGCTTGTATATTTTTGTTTTACTGTTAATAGTTAACAACCACCATGGCTATAAATTACAGAGCATTGAGATAAACATTAATATGATTCAATCAGAGTTAGAAACCGGACACTAAAAAAGTGTAATGACAATAATTTGGAGAACACAATGAATGCAATAAATAGTCTACAGTACAAGTTTTTCAGGTAACTGAAAACTATAACTTGTTCTCTGGAGATTGTGGATATACATGTTGTAGATATAGTACTATAGCTTGATGGCTTAAAAGTGTACTTATATATTTAAACTTTTCTCAAGGACTAATATTACCACATGCCAAAAAACGAAACAAGTGAATTGGCCATTGCTAAACTTAATTATAATAATGTTAGATTTGAAGTATTGGCAGAACAACTATACATTTACAAACACAGACAGTATTTAGACACACGAGGAATTGACCGGACACAAAATGTTAATAAAGCTGTCATTTAATTATATCCTCTTGTAGAAAGGTTTATATTGCTGTTATGTTTGACCAAGATATATTGATTTTGTAATTGGATGTAGACTAGAATTAAAGCTGAACTTTTTTTACTGTCCTGGCATATGCTAATGATTTTAAAGCATTCTTATGCACTGTAAAAAATGAGGTGTGCATAGCACACCAAATCAGCAGCACACCATTGGTGTGATTTCACACTCCATTGACGAAGTGTTAGTGGCACACTATATTTGGTGTGAACTGAATGAGCACACCATATTTAGTGTGCAATGTAATGGCACGCCTTGAGTGTGCATTGAACACGTAATGCAGTTGTATTGAACCACATTTGTTTGTTGTCATATAATCATTAGTGCTGGAATATAAACAAACTGGCATTATTACAAATTAGAGGTCTTCAATGAGATGATATTTTAATGGAACAACAAAAATGTTTTGAACTGGAAAAAGTGATAGTGGGTGATAATCCACTAAATTTTTAGGGGATAATGAAAATAAAATTTGAGTTTTCGTGACTTCATAAGCATGATAATGATGAAAGAAGCACTCGGTATTGTATAATTGTAAAATAAATATACAATCCTTGATATTATACACTAATATTTCAATAATTTCTCCAAACTTGGGAAGCAACTTATTTTCAACAACTACGAAATTTTTTGGCTTGTACGTTGTTGTTCCAAACTTCACCCAACTGACTCTACAAAACATTTACATACAACAGTAGAAATATAACATGTTTTTTTTGGTCGTATGTATTTATCAATTGAAGAAATCACGGGATTCACTGGGTAGCTTCTTTACTACAAAAATTACCAAATCTGACGTGTTCACAATTTTGGGAAAAAAGTACATTTTTAATCACCACTAACAGAGCGAACCATCAGTGTCAAATGTACAATACAGTGCTAATCATAAACACCATGGCAGTATAATAACATTATAAGAGAAAGAATAAATACATGACAAATGAGCAAAATGTAAATTTAAGGACCTTGAAAAAAGAAAACAATCAAATACCAATAATTATTATTGCACCAAAAAAAGCAGTTTTCATTTAGTGTCAGCATGGCTGCTACCTTCAGAAATTCTATTGACAGAATGAAATCATACCTAACCATAAAGAATGACTTATGTTACACACTTCTCAAACACCTTCGAATATAACCATATAATATATAATGTGAGTGGTCTCGGAAAAGGGACCTTACGGCGCAAAAATTGAAATTGAGATATGGGCTCCAGAAGTATGTCACTGAAAAAATACTTTCTTTCTCCATTTTTTTCTTTACAGAATTAGTCTTAGTAACTCTTACTCTACGTGTATTCCAAATTTCAAATGCCAAAACAACTTAAAAGACAAGCTACTTATTATTCTCTCTCTTTCTTGAAATACATTGAACGGGGAATGGGCGGGGTTTAAAACTAGCAGCAACAAAAACCTGGTATTGCTTTGAAACTGTTGCATACATTTACAGCTTACGTCTAGTTGAAATTTACCACTACATCTGGTAGAGTAGCCAAGGATTCCGACAAGACTGGCTGTGAGATGCTATAAAAGCTAAAAGAACTCACACAAATTTTTGGTAGTTGCCGCTAAAGTGGCTGCAAGATTTAATTACGCATGTAGAGTACACCATTAAGTATACAGAATTCAATTTTTATTTTCCCGATTTCTGGTTTAATTGCTTTGCTGAATATAGCCCAGTTCAGCCGCCAGTGTAGGTGAATTATAGCTTACTAAATACGTTTGCGCCATAATGTCCTTTATTCAAAACCCACTCACACATGTGTGCAACAACTTACACGTTGATGTCAGTTTTTATGTCATCCCATATATCTGATGACACCACATCCCCATGTTCATACACCTCCTTTCCTACACATTGTCTGAAAAACAAACAAACAAACAAATGTTTAGAGGCTTTGACCTTTGAATGATTTTTTTTAATTGCAATATTGTAGCTCGTTAACTGCTCATTGAAGCAAAACCACGCTACTCTCTGAAGAGCATCATGAATATAATTATACTTGTGTTAATTGGACTGTGCAACAACATACAGTCTCAAGCAACAAAACACACATGAGAAAGACATACACAAACAACAAAAACACAAGTGTACCACAGACACAAGTACCACAGTACACGTACCAGAAACAACACGTGTACAAAAGACACACACACATACTGTAACCAATGATTTCTAGGCAATTGACACAGGAATATCAAATGGCGTCAGGTACTGTAGCTATTTTGTTCAGAATGCATACTTAGGTTTTATAATTTTTTACAGTACTATTAAACTTGCTTGAAAGGTACATTATGTTTTCTCATTTTTTTATTCTCTCTCATGTACCAGTACAATATACCTAAGCCTATTCAGTTAAATCCCAAA
>WLWD01004556.1_pt1 | contig 16328 bp, 10 predicted proteins | sample 6712731 | NCBI WGS metagenome assembly WLWD01 (sample SAMN12718690, study PRJNA576275) | sponge metagenome | isolation source: marine sponge | host: Mycale hentscheli | place: New Zealand: South Island, Marlborough, Capsize Point | collected 2014-11-01
TTGGTTAAAGAGAGAATATTGATTGGGTAAAGCGAGAGGGGTATACTATGAATAACGTGATTAAGGTAAATAGATTGTGTTGGGTATATTTTATTTTATATAAAGAGTGAAGCATTATTTAGGAGAAAAACATACACTGAATAAACTGGAAATATGATAGATAGAATGTAGTTGCCAACCAACCCAGTTTTACTGAGATTCTCCTAGTTAATTTTTTCCTGAAGTCTACCCTATGAAGTATTCAAGCTTATTCAAGTTTCTCGCACTTTTAAAGCACAATAATATTTAATAGTAGATCATTCAATAATTACAAAATTTGAGTTGAATGGGCAGCAATTGAGATATTTGATCATAATTTTTATATTCATTTAGTGGGTGTGGCCAACCCTGCATTTACATTCTGAGGAGTTAGCTAGTATTGGTAAATGTTGTGAATTTAGTTTAAAGATTGAGCGTGTCATTGATTAGGTAAGGGATACCTTATTAGTAAGATATACCTTATTAGTAAGATATACCATGTATTTGGTAAGGTAATTTATTGATTTGGTAAAGGGTAGCATGAACTAGCTGATGCAGCCACTGGCACAGAATGCCTACTGCTGACATTTTTATTTTTTCCAGTCATGTTGTTTTTTTTTTGTAGCTATATTACAGTTGAAGTGTAGTTTTTGAATCTTTTTGGGTGTTGATCCATGCATTATGCTTTTATAAATACTTATAATTTAAAATTTTAATGGTGAAATTTGTTACGATTTGTGTAACTAAGTATTATGGTGCATCCTCGTTTATAAGAACTACTCAACATTCAGAGTGAAAGTAAATATATTTATTTTTATATTATTGTACTTATTCTTCTATGTGTTTCATATCTGAACTTTTCTATAATTCAAATGAATAATTTTAGATGGTTTGAACGAGCGAGAACGGACTGTATTTTTTTATTCTTTTAAAGTACTGTTTTGCCATCAGTTGTTATTGACATTGTTTGTGTATTGTAGATGGAGTGACCAAGTTAGCATTCAAGGAAACAAACAATTGAAATTTTAATACAAGTTTTAATTCATTTCATTTTAACATTACCTTTTATTGTTAAATTGATATTAATTTTTTTATTTTATATCGAAATGAATTAAAAAGAAGTTTTCAATGTGGTTATTCATGGTTGTCAATGTGGGTTAATGTAAAGGTTCCAGACATTATTGAATTAGTTACCAAGAAAGTTGCAGCCTTATCAAGGTGGGTTTGGTAGAAAGTTACAGACTTTGTCATGGTGGTTGCCAAAATGGTGCAGACTTTTTCAATGTGGTTGCAGAACGGTACAGACTTGTCAAGGTGTTTAACAATTCTGCGTAGGAGTGGTTAGTGGTGTATGTAGGAGTGATTAGTGGCGTAGGAGTGGTTAGTGGTGTGTGTAGGAGTGATTAGTGGCGTAGGAGTGGTTAGAGTTTTCAGCCAGGTTTGAAAGGTTTGTAAGCTACCTTGTCAACAAGGCAGTTCCACTGTGTATCCCTAAGGAATCTTATCTTATGATTGTGTGTCCTATAATTGTTCTCCCAGCCTCAATCTTACGAATCGTTTACTTTGTTGTCTTTTTTTTTTTTTTTTTTTGTTATAATCACACTGAGTTGGGAATTTGTATATTACGTGCCATTAAATTTGTTACTTAAAGTGGGAGCTTTATGCTTGCTATAGAGGAATTTATGAACAATAATAAACACACAACAACACACAATTTTTGTGTTAGCGGAGGGGCATATTTTCACTCAAGCGATAATTATAACATAGAAGTATTTTTTTTAGTTGCCATAATCCTAATAGAGTATGGGTAAAGGGTATATAGCAGTCAAGTCTAAAGAGATTAAAAATGGGTAAAGGGTATTTGAAGTTGCAGGCAAGGTAATGAATTTCGGTAAAGGGTTTTTAGCTGGAGTAATAGTTTTGTTACAAACCCTACTAACCCGAACTTTCGAGTTTATATACAATTCTCATCTTACAAAACCTTGCATAAATGAAGTTAGTTTTTCACAGGCCAGGAGAACAGTATAGGGGTTAGTCAATGGTTATTGCACCATTCACGTGGAAATTGTAGTGTAGAATAGAAGTCTGCATCTGAGTAGCTAATTAAAGTATAAGTTTAAGAAATGTTACCAATGCAGGCAGAAATCTTTGAGTTGAACCTATAAAGGTATTCAGCAACATTCATTTTATGCTGGTCAGGAACCTTCCAGGTTGACTAGACAGTACCATAGAAAAAGTACAGGATAGTTCATCTGTACTGGTGCAGGGCAGGAACCTTTCAGGTGGACCTAGAAGGTACTTAGAAAAAGTGCAGGAAAGTTCACCTGTACTGGTGCAGGCCAGGAACCTTCCAGGTGGACCTAGAAGGTACTTAGAAAAGTACAGGAAAGCTCACATGTACTGGTGCAGGCCAGGGACCTTCCAGGTGGACCTAGAAGGCACTATAGAAAAAGTGCAGGAAAGCTCACCTGTACTGGTGCAGGCCAGGGACCTTCCAGGTGGACCTAGAAGGTACTGTAGAAAAAGTGCAGGAAATTTCATCTGTACTGATGCAGGCCAGGAACCTTCCAGGTGGACCTAGAAGGTACTGTAGAAAAAGTGCAGGAAATTTCACCTGTACTGGTGCAGGCCAGGAACCTTCCAGGTGGACCTAGAAGGTACTGTAGAAAAAGTGCAGGAAAGTTCACCTGTACTGATGCAGGCCAGGAACCTTCCAGGTGGACCTAGAAGGTACTGTAGAAAAAGTGCAGGAAATTTCATCTGTACTGGTGCAGGCCAGGAACCTTCCAGGTGGACCTAGAAGGTATTATAGAAAAAGTGCAGGAAAGTTCACCTGTACTGATGCAGGATATGTGACCTGCTGTCAGAAATCATCTGACCTGGTACAGGAAATGTGAAGTACAGGCCATGCGCTCAACTGTCCTATAGAATTCCTGAAGTCAGGAAATTCCAGATTTTTTCCTGTGTAGAAACTATTAACATAGACTATAGACCTGATTTTACAAGGCATGTCATATATTCACTTATGCTGTGATGAAAATTTAAGTGTGCCAAAATTGAAGTATAGATTTATAGATATATGGGTGCCAATCTAACTATAGATGAGTTGTACAATCTATGGATTGTACCAATCAATAGATCATCGCCCAATCTATGAATTTATAGTATGTGCATAATCTATAGATTGTGCAAATTCAAGAACATAATTCTACACCCATTTTATAAAAAATGAATGGTGGCATAATATCTCAACTTACACAGTCCATGACTTTGAACTGGACATTCATTCTGAGTAGGAGTCATCAATGAGGATGTTATTGATCCAACTCTATTTCCAGACACTGACCTGTCTCCTACAGTAACTCTAGCCACCACTTGGAATATGTTGCTCCACTGACCAAACCATCAATAATGACAGACTTCTCAGATGATGACACCACTTTACTCAATTCCTGGTCTGGTCTCTGTATATTGTTGGTCTGTTTGTAGTAGACTATAATCAGTGATGTCTAGTACTCTGTCCCAGGAAACTCTCACTGTGGTGTCTGATAAAACTTCAATTACAACATTCTGTACTAGAATCAAAGAATGAACAATATTGAGACAATTATTATTATATATTTCATAATCTGATGCAAGTTAATAAACATTAGATAATCCATTGAGTTGAATACAAGCGTCACTTGCTGGCTCAAATACTGTGCAACAAGTCCAATGACAACACATAGGTGGTAGTAAAAAGTATAGAAAGCATCGAGCAGTTTTGATTGATATAGTAAATTTAGATATAATTCACACAACACCGAAACTTCCGAAGGAAGAGGTGATTCCTCACATGAACACAAATCGCAAAAACATGCCCTTTATTCCATGTTATGCAGCTGCACCATCCATTTGTTACCGAAACATCTTAACCTACACCACTGTTCCATATATTACACTAGACTAGTGATGTGCTGGAAACTACAGTATTGTTAAATGATTGATTTTAACTTCTAACACTCAAGCTAATAAAAAATGCTGAGTTTCTAAATTATGTATTACAGTAGAATGGTTTCAATGCCATAGTAACCATTCGCCACAACTGTTTGAATTGACCTTTTTATACTAATTTCATCAACTTATCAAATATTCACCAAAAGACTCATCCTGTTTGAAAGAATTTAACTGTATAGTAATAGACTGTGAGATTGCTCCATCATCAATCAGAAATCTGTGCACAACTAGATAGACAGCTAGAAATATGTCTATCTATAGTATATTACTGAATTATATATAACTTCTCAAAACTCTTGATGAAGTAGGCAAAGAAAGTGATGAGTATGCTGAGAAATCTAACAGTTAATTGATGGAATCTTGGAGTATTTTGTTTGAGCTGAAATTGCTATATTTCATTTTCAGTGCATTAGAAAGGTTTGAATCTTCAAGCCAAAGATACCATAATCAAGGAGCCACTTGAGGAGCCAGCCTTTAGTTTCTCACTGTAAGTTAATATGCATACACAGTCCAAATATGATGCATAAAATGCTGATGTTTTTGAACAGTCAATTAAAAAAGAATGTAATGTAGAGATAAGATCTTGTAGTGTGGCACCATTAGTGAGTGTGCCTAGCTAGTAAAGAATTCCCTATGTAATATTATAAGAAGTGAGAGTAAACTGTGTGCTATAGCTTAGCATACAGTCTATAGTTTTGAAATTGGAATGTAAATAAACTCACCCATTCAATGAAAACAAGTTTTAATCTACTTTGTCTGATGCTTTTTATAAAGTAAACAAAAGTTCAGACATTAAGGGCTGCACTAAAAGAAGGCTTGTTTATAGAAGCTCGCAGCTTATTACTAAATAGTTGGCAGGTTCATTACTTTGTTCTTTCACTTTATCAAAACACTTTACCACTGTATGTAATTAGGTGCACGTATTATAATAATAAGCAAGCAAAGTCCACTAAAATAATAATAATAAACATCTCAGGATGTTAATTGTGTGAACCCTGTAAGTGTCTTGCTAGCTTCACTCGTTTGAGAATGTATGAAAGGTGCAATAATTATAGACACATTATAAATTTTATTTGCTACCATAAGTTACATGATCAGTTTTAGACTCTTTTAATAAAAATAATTAAGATACGAATTTTCAACAGATTTGGACATGTTTAAATGTTAATCAAAATAACAAAACTCACTCACTGTTGATGAGAAATTGAACTCATTAAGCAGTACTGAGAAGGGTGGGTTGTGGGGTCAGGCAATTTAGGGTAGATTTATTCCAGTTTGATGATAAGGAACTTGCACTTAACAATGCTCGCATAAGTCTTAATTAAGTCATTATTATTGATAAAGTTGTAAGTTTGTAATAATGGTGCAATGTATTAATAATAACAAAAATGACATTGACATAATTTTTAATTCAATTTTCATAGTTTAAATTTTCACTTTAGTGTTCATGTGTGTAAGTAGGAAGCAAGGTCAATGAGATACAGAACAAAATAATGTAAATTTCCAAATACATACCTTGTATTACAACTGCTGATGAAGTCACTCCAGGATCTGCTGTATCAGCATTACCAACAGTGTATGTGTAACTTCCAGGTTAAGATCCATCAACTTGTAGAGCAACTCTGTACATCTGACTCTCACATGGAGGATTGCCTATATGTATAGTATCTCCTCCTCCTACAAAGAATCCACCATCGGTAGTAACCATGTTTCCATTCCTTCTCCAAGTCACTGATGTAGCTTGTGCTCCTGTAGTTACTCCTTCTATGGCTAGCTGTAGACGATTACGATCTAGTAATCTAGTACCATCAATATGTATTGTAGCACTAGTGATGGCACCTACAAACATCAAGCAACACAGAATCACAATAATGTTGGTAGAACTCTGCATTTTGAAACAAGACATCTCTCTCAGTAAGTCACTTATTCTTCAGATATTTGTCCCTATACATATTCAAAGTGAGTGGATATTGCGCTTGTTAAATAACAAGTTTTGCATTGAAAAGTTATAGAATAACTACCATGATGATACAGGTGGGAATAGATTTATTAAAGAATAGAGATTAGGAGGCAGGAAAAAGGAATAAGAGAGGGAGAGAGAAATAAAGAGAGAAATGAAAAAAGGAAAAGGGTAATCAATGAGCAGATTTGGAACTTAACTGATTGAGCACTCTCTGTGATTGGTACTGAGGTTATATGAAATGATATTAGGAGTACTTAATTAACAATGCATTTTGTTTATAGTAGTGACAGGATCTGAGAAAACAGCCCACTTCGCGCAAAACATGAAATTGAGATACAGGCAATAACATCGAGTTGGGCATAGAAATTGGAAAAAAAATTTATTTGTTCATAGCAATCTAAAACCCTTTGCCTACCTTCTGACAAAATTTGAAGTGTCAACGACAAGTATTTCATGGCAAGCGTGTCGTTAGAAATGCCGCACTCCTTTCTCTTGCAGTCTTTCAAACGCGTTTTTCTCAATTTTTCCGAAATAGCGTGGTGGAACAGGCGAAACTTTAACGGCTCATAACTCGAAAACTACTTATAGCCTGCTAATTATTTATGGCTCATTTTGAAGGAAATTTTAAGGAGTACATAGTAAATACAATAATAAAATTTTGATGGAGTGCTCCAAGTGGGCTGTTTTCTCAGATCCTTGTTTAAATGAGTATAAGCTATAGTTCATGTAAATAGTTATGTTGCAAAGTAACATGTCAGTTGAATGCTATAGCATATGTCAATATAGCACTGCACTACCTAGTCATCTGTCCAATCAAGATACCAACTTTATTGGTATTATAATGCTGTAATACTTGTAGTAATATTGAATGTATACTAGTAAAATGATTTTTGTCTCTAGAATATTTTTCTGCAACTACTGGAGTCCCTGGCAAGAAAATGATTAAAGTTCATAGTATATACTTTAAGAATAATACCTGCAGTTTTTGTTAATACATTGCAACTTGTCTCTAATCCCAATTATTGAAGGTCTAGTACACTATAGTATAGTTTCATGACTATGAGGAATAGGATAGTGTTCTCTTATTTAAATTACTTAGCCCTTTCAGCACCTGAATAGAATATATTGCTTGTCGAGACGACCTCGGTAGTGTTAAAATCAATTAAGCTTTGTTTTTGTATTGTATTTTCAATGCTATATGGGTCCATAATTTTGGATAGAATGAATGAAGTTAGTGAAAAGTTGTCATTATAATGTAGCTAATAAATATGCTTTTACTTCACAAGACAAAAAATAACTTGAGTACAAAAATAGCTAGTCAGTTTATTCTACACAATTTCAGTGCTATTCAAGAAGGCGTGTTCTTTTTCATCCTGGGAGAGTCTGGTTGGTGCTCTAGACTTAGCACTTTTTTGTTGTTACTACAGTTCTCTGTGATGGCTTTAGTCTGTGAATGAAGTCGTTCAGTTTGAGGTTCCATTTTATATTATGTTGAAGATCTCCTTGTAAAATGTTTCTGCTTGACCAAAACAGGAAACTTTTTATATCTTTACAAAACTGTAAGTACAAAAAACTTGTATCACTTCATAATTTCTTTCTCAGCCTTCTTTTACTCATTAGATAGGTAAATAAATAGGATCTTCTTTTACTCATTAGTTAGATAGGTAAATAAATAGGGTCTTCTTTACTCATTAGATAGGTAAATAATAGGGTCAAAGTAGAACTGGAGTTCCACTTATGTTATAATCCTACTTTAAGTGATAATTGAAGTCTAAGGAGAAGTTTATTTTAATTTTTCTGAATTTGTGCAACCTAGACACAAGTTTTTTAAAATAGAATTAATTAACCCTGTTTAATTAACTCAATAAATTTGTGGTATATAAAATGAAGTGACAAGAATGATAGATAGTAGGAATGATGTAAAACTTATGTTCTGTTAAAAGTAGATTATGTTGGTTTGGGCAGGCAATCAAATTAGTAATGGTTACTGCTGTAAGCAAGGTCAACTATCAGGTCATATAATTTTAAAGCTACGTAGCAGCAAACACAAACTAATCATTGCTATAATTATGTAAGTAATGGATTTCAGTGAGAGCAACTTACATTGTCCATTTGCATAAGTTGCTATGTCCAGGATTAAAATGAGCAAGAGAAGTACTCTCACCATGACTGCAATGCAAGAACCTGATCACCAGAATTCACTTACTGAATACGACTAGTGCTGGGTCCAAGGCTGAGGAGAAATTATGTGACAGGGATAGAGGAAGCTCTCATAAATATTGGTCAAGCCAGGAAATGGGTGTGGTCGTAGACAATCCATGGGTGTAGCCTATGACAATTTCTAGGTGTGGGGAAGTATTATTATGTATTTTTATTCACTAGATTTATAATGACAAAGAAAGAAATGAGAAGTGGAGTTTTCCATAAAGCTATAATATTTTAGCTGATGGATGATCAAAAAATCAACTAGCAGAAAAGAAGTATAGTTTTCCATCACAATCTAGTAGAGTAGGAAACTGATCCTGATTGGTCAGGCCACACAATGGTTATCACTAGGTAGAGTGGGAAACTGATCCTGATTGGTCAGGCCACACAATGGTTATCACTAGGTAAAGCAGGACACTAATCCTGACTGGTCAGGCCACACAATGGTTATAACTAGGTAGAGCAGGAAACTGATCCTGATTGGTCAGGCCACACAATGGTTATCACTAGGTAGAGTGGGAAACTGATCCTGATTGGTCAGGCCACACAATGGTGATCACTAGGTAGAGTTGGAAACTAATCCTGACTGGTCAGGCCACACAATGGTTATCACTAGGTAGAGTAGGAATCTAATCCTGACTGGTCAGGTCACACAATGGTTATCACTAGGTAGAGTGGGAAACTAATCCTGACTGGTCAGGCCACACAATGGTTATCACTAGGTAGAGTAGGACACTAATCCTGACTGGTCAGGCCACACAATGGTTATCACTAGGTAGAGTAGGACACTAATCCTGACTGGTCAGGCCACACAATGGTTATAACTAGGTAGAGTAGGAAACTAATCCTGACTGGTCAGGTCACACAATGGTTATCACTAGGTAGAGTAGGAAACTAATCCTGACTGGTCAGGTCACACAATGGTTATCACTAGGTAGAGTGGGAAACTAATCCTGACTGGTCAGGCCACACAATGGTTATCACTAGGTAGAGTAGGAAACTAATCCTGACTGGTCAGGTCACACAATGGTTATCACTAGGTAGAGTAGGAAACTGATCCTGACTGGTCAGGCCACACAATGGTTATAACTAGGTAGAGTAGGAAACTAATCCTGACTTGTCAGGCCACACAATGGTTATCACTAGGTAGAGTAGGAAACTGATCCTGACTGGTCAGGCCACACAATGGTTATAACTAGGTAGAGCAGGAAACTGATCCTGACTGGTCAGGCCACACAATGGTTATCACTAGGTAGAGTGGGAAACTAATCCTGACTGGTCAGGCCACACAATGGTTATCACTAGGTAGAGTGGGAAACTAATCCTGACTGGTCAGGCCACACAATGGTTATCACTAGGTAGAGTAGGAAACTAATCCTGACTGGTCAGGTCACACAATGGTTATCACTAGGTAGAGTAGGAAACTAATCCTGACTGGTCAGGCCACACAATGGTGATCACTAGGTAGAGTGGGAAACTAATCCTGACTGGTCAGGCCACACAATGGTTATCACTAGGTAGAGTGGGAAACTAATCCTGACTGGTCACCACACAATGGTTATCACTAGGTAGAGTTGGAAACTAATCCTGACTGGTCAGGTCACACAATGGTTATTACTAGGTAGAGTGGGAAACTAATCCTAACTGGTCAGGCCACACAATGGTTATCACTAGGTAGAGTAGGAAACTGATCCTGACTGGTCAGGCCACACAATGGTTATCATAGGTAGAGTAGGAAACTAATCCTGACTGGTCAGACCACACAATGGTTATCACTAGGTAGAGTAGGACACTAATCCTGACTAGTCAGGCCGCACAATGGTTATCACTAGGTAGAGTAGGAAACTAATCCTGACTGTGTGGAGGGGTCGTCTGCTACAGCCTCCTCGGAATGCTGCCATCACTACCTTGGTTGCGCTTAGAGGCCACCTAGTTCACCAGTCTGCCCCGGGCGTTCCCTAATTGACAGCACCTTCAGGGTTTTATTAACTATCAAACTGAGATAAGGTAGAATCTGAAGCACGCGGGCTGTGCGAGCAGGTTTAAATGCCTTACCCGGCAGGAAGGGGCGGGGTGAAAAGATGATTAGAAATATGGCGTGGGCGGCTCCGATGAACTCGGGATGCTGTGGCCGCCCATGCTACTAGCTAGCTATGAGTAATTAATGATGATTGAATGCTTATTGTTTTGTTATTGTGTAGGTGTTTGCTGGTGAAGCTGAGCTGCTTGAATGGGGAGGGGCTTGTCCTCTACATCCCCCCAGACTGAGATTCGACCTGTGGGCAGATCTGCTTCTGGCCGATCTTGGGGTTGCTGCTGCAGAGGCCACTCTTGGCGACTCAAGGCATCCGCTACAACATTGGACACTCCTGGAGCGTACCGGATCTGGAACTCATATGGCTGTATGTAGCTTAGTTGACATTTGTTTTATCCGTGCATTCCACATATCAGAGGAATACAAATAGCACAAAGATTTGTTGTCTGTAATAATCTTAAATGGGTTAGCATGTAAGTAGAAATTGAAATGCTCCACAGTAGAGACAATAGCTAGGAGCTCTAATTCGGCTGCTGAATATCTTCTCTCTACTGGCTTCGTCTGGCGGGAGTAGAACGCCACTGGTAGAGATTCTCCATTCCTACATACACATAAAACCCCTCCCACACCCAGAGCTGAGGCATCAGTATACAGGGTAAAGGCATCAGAGGGAGTAGTAATAATAAGTGAAAAACTCACAGATAAGCTGTTGCACAAGATGCTGAAGGCGTCCTCCATAGACTCGGTCCAGTCCACAATCCGAGGTGTAGATTTGGACGTGTGTGGTAAGAGTTTAGCTGTGTGCTGGGCCATATTGGGGACAAACTTTCTGTAGAAGGAGATTAAGCCTAGACATCTTCTAGTCCAGTCATTTTATGATTTGACCTTAAACAAATTGCAACACAAACAATTCCAACTGACCAGAGCCTAAGAAAACTACCAAAAATCCCAGATATCAAGGCTGTGAAGCAGGCATTGGGGTCTGAAATCTTCTTTTTCTTCATGCAATACTTGGGTGTGACACTACTTCCCATTTATACGGTAACGGTAAGGGTGCGTCCCTTAAGAAGTTCAAGTCAAGCCGTCATTTCCGAGAAAAGGCTAAGGTATTTAATGCTGAGTCATCTACCCACATGGACATAGCTGCAGCAGGAGAGGAAGTGCTTGTTAGTTTGTACAATGGAAAGCAAAATGAACGTATAGATGTTCTACGTTACAAGCATTTTTGTGAAAAGGTAGCTACAAGTGTTTCCCATGTCCATCCTCAAACTTTGCCACCATCTTCAGCTGCTGCAAAGTACCACAGTTTTCGTGTTTACCTTCAGGTACAGCAGTGGAACGGTTTTGACCTTGATCCACTAGAATGGGGCTGGGAAAAGCGAGATGGAGGACTGATGCCAGTACACACTGATTTACCCCCAGCTCCGGACGAGCTCTTAAAAATCATCCGATGCAACTGCCACACAGACTGCAGCACTTTACGATGCACATGTCATGTGAAATGCTCTCCTGCATGTGGAAACTGCATGGGATCTGGGTGCACAAATGCTGACAAGTGTTATTTCGATGAAACTTATGATGATGATACTGATTAAGAAATTTTGCATTACTGTTGTTTTATCTTTGTTTGTTTGTTGTTTTTGCCTTGCCTTGCATCATTAATATTTATTGCCAATCAGCTGCTTTTCAATTAAAATTATAAACTAATAAAATGAAGTATAATAGAAATGTGTACGCGAATACTACTTTCTATTGTCATCATAATTATTAATAGTTGGTTTTGGTAAAAAAAAAGTGCTTTCGGTTGATTGAATTTTTTCATACTTTCCCCCTGTGGGATTCCTTAGGACTTTTAGTATGTTAAAGAGCACATTTTTCTGTACTAGAAACAGTTGGAATCATTTGTGTTGCAATTTGTTTAAGGTTGACCCCCTTTTCTTCGTAGAATGACTGGACTATTAGGGCGGAGTGAACCGTGTATCCTGTTTCCTGTAGTAGAACAGCCTTCACATCTTCATAAGATGATTCTGGTTCTCGTATAACATCTGTGATGCCGGATTTCAATGCCTGGGGTATTCCCTTTAGAGTCCAGGTCTTCCAGTGTTCGGCTGGTATCCTGTTCTCCACCAGAGACGACTCAATCATGTCGAGATATTCAGTCAGATTATCTTGAGCACCCATCTGAGGCAGAGCTGCTAGTGCTCGATCTATCCGGGTGTCTTCTATCCTGGCAGCTCTCTCACTGCCAGCAACACTACCATCAATAGGCCCGTGAGCTTTCAGGAGTTCTCGTCTTTCCTTGCTGACTCTTTTCGACTCCTTAGCCTGCTGTTGCATGATCATGGTCATCATCTGGAGCATTGCATCAATCTGACCATCTCCTTTCTTGCTTTTCTTTTTCGAGGACTTTGCGCACGCTGCTGTAGCATACTTCAAAGCTGCGGAGTATCTATCCTCTTCTCCTTCCTCATCCTCTTCTTCCTCCTCTGAGGATGAGTCATCTTCCTCCTGACTCTTTTCAGGTAAGGGGTCATCAGTACCACTGGTTTCAATCGGGTCCAAATTGTCCTCAAGAACTTCCTCTAAGATTGGTTCGTTCGGAACAAAGGGCGGGGCATGTACGGAGCCCAGTCCCAAACCAGATGGGCAAGGTTCTGACACGTCTGATTTATCTGGAAGCTCATCACCATGTGGCGGAGATTCCGTTCCTGGAGGTATCAAAACTCCGGTGCCTGTTTGTTTTTTTTGTCGATGAGATGGTCGTTTCAACTAACTTCTTCTTAGCCGCTCTTGTATTTGTAGCCAGAATCTCTTCTCCCTCACTCACACACTCTTTGTCCACACCTTTTCTTGAGTCCCGGAACCGAGTGTTCTGGAGGTACACCTACGTACAGAAAAGATAAACAGTATAACACAAACAGACTTACAACTCGTCCACAAATACAGATCAACAAGACGAGACAATGACACAAGAAATAATAACAGCAAGATATGAAAATCTTAGGATACTGATGTCAGAGTCTCTGGAGTGAGCAAAAGGGCTCTCTGTCTTAAAGGCTTCTTCTCCTTGTACTTGAGCTGAATAGCTTGTCTCGATGGCTTCCTGGTTAATCCTAGCAGGGGAGTAGCCACTCCAACTGAAGGAATCCCACCTGTGGAGGGGTCGTCTGCCACAGCCTCCTCGGTATGCTGCCACCACTACCTTGGTTGCGCTTAGAAGCCACCAATCCCACCAGTCTGCCAGACGCCTATCCGGGCGTTCCCTAATTGACAGCACCATAGGTGTCAACTTTCCAGAATCTATTTCAGGGACAAAAACCACACCCTGGCCACACCCAAATTAACACACCCACAATGACATAATTTTAATGACATCATCTATGCAAAAGTTTAAAATTACAATAGCTGTTCTTCTTCTTCACCATTAAAATAAAAGCGAGCTACAGCAATTTTGCTGTAGCAGCTAGCTTTAGCCTTTTACTTGTGGCATGTTTATAGTTAGTGTGGTTACTAGTAGCTTTGATTAGGTCTAGACAGCCAGCTGGCTAGCACAGCTATAAGTAAATACCCAAGGGGCCTACTACTTCACTAGCCTGCAGGCTTCCGGGACATACACTTTCCGGGACTCCGTGACAGAGTGATAAATCCGGGACTGTCCCAGATGATCCGGGACAGTTGGCACCTATGCAGCACCTTCCGGGTTTTAGAAACAATCAAACTGAGATAAGATAGAATCTGAAGCACGCGGGCTGCGCGAGCAGGTTTAAATGCCTTACCCGTCAGGAAGGGGCGGGGTGAAAAGATGATTAGAAATATGGCGTGGGCGGCACCGATGAACTCGGGATGCTGTGGCCGCCCATGCTACTAGCTAGCTATGAGTAATGAATGATGATTGAATGTTTATTGTTTGTTATTGTGCAGGTGTTTGCTGGTGAAGCTGAGCTGCTTGAATGGGGAGGGACCTGTCCTCCACAGACTGGTCAGGCCACACAATGGTGATCACTAGGTAGAGTAGGAAACTAATGCTGATTGGTCAGGCCACACAATGGTGATCACTAGGTAGAGTAGGAAACTAATCCTGACTGGTCAGGCCACACAATGGTGATCACTAGGTAGAGTAGGAAACTAATCCTGATTGGTCAGGCCACACAATGGTGATCACTAGGTAGACTAGGAAACTTATCCTGACTAGTCAGGCCACACAATGGTTATCACTAGGTAGAGTAGGAAACTAATCCTGATTGGTCAGGCCACACAATGGTGATCACTAGGTAGAGTAGGAAACTAATCCTGATTGGTCAGGCCACACAATGTGATCACTAGGTAGAGTAGGAAACTTATCCTGACTAGTCAGGCCACACAATGGTTATCACTAGGTAGAGTAGGAAACTAATCCTGGCTGGTCAGGCCACACAATGGTTATCACTAGGTAGAGTAGGAAACTAATCCTGACTGGTCAGGCCACACAATGGTTATCACTAGGTAGAGTAGGAAACTAATCCTGACTGGTAAGGCCACACAATGATTATCACTAGGTAGAGTGGGAAACTAATCCTGACTGGTCAGGCCACACAATGGTTATCACTAGGTAGAGTGGGAAACTAATCCTGACTGGTCAAGCCACACAATGGTTATCACTAGGTAGAGTAGGAAACTAATCCTGGCTGGTCAGGCCACACAATGGTTATCACTAGGTAGAGTAGGAAACTAATCCTGGCTGGTCAGGCCACACAATGGTTATCACTAGGTAGAGTAGGACACTAATCCTGACTGGTCAGGCCACACAATGGTTATCACTAGGTAAAGTAGGACACTAATCCTGACTGGTCAGGCCACACAATGGTTATCACTAGGTAGAGTAGGACACTAATCCTGACTGGTCAGGCCACACAATGGTTATCACTAGGTAGAGTAGGAAGCTAATTCTGACTGGTCAGGCCACACAATGGCTATCACTAGGTAGAGTGAGAAACCAATCCTGACTGGTCAGGCCACACAATGGTTATCACTAGGTAGAGTAGGAAACTAATCCTGACTGGTCAGGCCACACAATGGTTATCACTAGGTAGAGTAGGAAGCTAATCCTGACTGGTCAGGCCACACAATGGTTATCACTAGGTAGAGTGGGAAACTAATCCTGACTGGTCAGGCCACACAATGGTTATCACTAGGTAGAGTAGGAAACTAATCCTGACTTGTCAGGCCACACAATGGTGATCACTAGGTAGAGTAGGAAACTAATCCTGATTGGTCAGGCCACACAATGGTGATCACTAGGTAGAGTAGGAAACTTATCCTGACTAGTCAGGCCACACAATGGTTATCACTAGGTAGAGTAGGAAACTAATCCTGATTGGTCAGGCCACACAATGGTGATCACTAGGTAGAGTAGGAAACTAATCCTGATTGGTCAGGCCACACAATGTGATCACTAGGTAGAGTAGGAAACTTATCCTGACTAGTCAGGCCACACAATGGTTATCACTAGGTAGAGTAGGAAACTAATCCTGGCTGGTCAGGCCACACAATGGTTATCACTAGGTAGAGTAGGAAACTAATCCTGACTGGTCAGGCCACACAATGGTTATCACTAGGTAGAGTAGGAAACTAATCCTGACTGGTAAGGCCACACAATGATTATCACTAGGTAGAGTCGGAAACTAATCCTGACTGGTCAGGCCACACAATGGTTATCACTAGGTAGAGTGGGAAACTAATCCTGACTGGTCAGGCCACACAATGGTTATCACTAGGTAGAGTAGGAAACTAATCCTGGCTGGTCAGGCCACACAATGGTTATCACTAGGTAGAGTAGGAAACTAATCCTGGCTGGTCAGGCCACACAATGGTTATCACTAGGTAGAGTAGGACACTAATCCTGACTGGTCAGGCCACACAATGGTTATCACTAGGTAAAGTAGGACACTAATCCTGACTGGTCAGGCCACACAATGGTTATCACTAGGTAGAGTAGGACACTAATCCTGACTGGTCAGGCCACACAATGGTTATCACTAGGTAGAGTAGGAAGCTAATTCTGACTGGTCAGGCCACACAATGGCTATCACTAGGTAGAGTGAGAAACCAATCCTGACTGGTCAGGCCACACAA
>WLWD01001787.1_pt1 | contig 16326 bp, 14 predicted proteins | sample 6712731 | NCBI WGS metagenome assembly WLWD01 (sample SAMN12718690, study PRJNA576275) | sponge metagenome | isolation source: marine sponge | host: Mycale hentscheli | place: New Zealand: South Island, Marlborough, Capsize Point | collected 2014-11-01
GAATGGGCGGAGTTTCAAACAAACAACTAAAAAAAACATCATAGCTTTGAGACTATAGCATGCACTCTACAGCTTACCTCTGACTGAAAGTTTACCGCTACATTGAGTGGAGTAGCCAAGGATTCCGACAAGACAGGCAGAGACTCTGAAAGCTAAAAAGAACTCTACGCAAAACTTTGTTAGTCACCGTTAAAAAGCGGCTGCACGATTTAATTGCGTATGCTGAGTACGCCGTTAAGTGTACGGAAACGTTAATTATACCAGAAGTGGAGATTCAATTTGTTTTCTCGATTTCTAGTTCAATTACTTTGTTGAATACATCCCAGTTCAACTGCCAGTGGGAAAATCAGCCTAAATGCAGCAATTAATTTTTCAGTATCATCTGGTAAATGTATCGATATAAAAAAACATTATGTGGAAATGGATTACTAACCATTTGCTCTAGCTTACGGTGCAGTTGTAAGCTCTGGTAAGTTTTCGAACTCATGCTATGAGGCTAGGAACTTGTGCCAGTTAGACTAGTGTCAGAACTCACACTATGAGGCTAAGCACACATGTGCCAGTTGTGACGGAGCATTGCTAAGAAAGATATTGGTGAGCTGCAACCAGATTTGTTAGAGTGAACAGCTCACCAATATCTTTCTTAGCAATGCTCCGTCACAACTGGCACATGTGTGCTTCGCCTCATAGTGTGAGTTCTGACACTAGTCTAACTGGCACAAGTTCCTAGCCTCATAGCATGAGTTCGAAAACTTACCAGAGCTTACAACTGCACCGTAAGCTAGAGAAAATGGCTATTAATCCATTTCCACATAATGTTTTTTTATATCGATACATTTACCAGTTGATACTGAAAAATTAATTGCTGCATTTAGGCTGATTTTCCCAAAACAGGTCACCAATGTGGTGGGCCTTTTAGAACATTCTAACTGTATCTGAAACGTGCTGGAAATTGTCGTACAATGTTCTGGTGTTATGGGATATATTTTGGAGAAAAAAAATGTTGAAATCATTAAGAAACTGAGGAGTAAAATGTCTCAGCAATTCGTTAGCAAGATTTTCAATGCTCCAAAGTAAACTGTTGGTGTTGTATGATAATAATTACATATGAAATAAATAATGCTTTTGATGATGCAGACATTTCTAAAATTACTATGCCCAAACAACTGTTTAGCAGTGTATGTCTAATATTTTGTATAATACATGTATATGTCAATCACCATATTTTGGTATGTTAATTGTTTTAATAGCATTCAATAAAATACAAATGTTCTGTTTTAATAACATCATTTTTTGTCGCTAGATGGAAGCAAAAATTTTATTAGCAAGATTATTTCAAGTGTTTACCTTCAAATTTCCGGAAGATTATCAGGTCGAGACTAAACAGCGTATAACTCTTTGCCCAAATGATAATCTATCATGTGTGCTATCCTTAAATAAATAGTTATGAATTTTTATCTTAACTATCCTTAAATTAATAGTTATGAATTTTTATCTGAACTTTAATTTTAGGTACTTAATGTTGTGACATCAATTTCTTAAATGTTAATATTTAGTAAGATAATAATTGTACAAAGTACAAATGGAGAAAAATATTTATAGTACTCTTTTTGATTAACAGCAGGAAAGCATGTGAGAGGAATTATGGATTGGTATGGATACAGAAACTGGGAGACAATTATTTACACTGTAATTTATAAACTGAAAAATTAGTTCATCACTTTTTTGTCAAAAATCGTATCACAAGCACTAATTAGTGTTATTATAACATACAGGTGGAACTCAGTAAACAAAGAAAATTATACAACTGTGCATGTTGAGTTCTCTGCCAAACGGCTTAGCATAATAACAACTAAAAAGTTTTTATTGCTAGTTGTTGTTCCAACTGCAGAGAAGTGAAATGTACATTTCCCAATCTTTTTTTTTTTATTTTTTTATGCTGTACTACATCATTAGCATTAAGGGTGCATTAAATCATTACTGGAATGTATATGGCAGCTGTAAGAGTTCCCATGGGACGATGGCTAATGGCTGCTATAACTTATCCCCGGGATCAGTTATGGCGACTACAACTGATCCCTTTTACAGAATTGAAGTGTTTGTTTGCCGGCTTGTTGTCATAGCTGATCAGAGGCAGTGGTGCACTTGTGCATTAAGCAAGCAGTTCTGAGTTAATTACTGGTCGCAACCAAATATTTTATCTTGTAAAGAATTACAGCACACACTAAGTACATATGATATAATACAGTTTAATGACCATATATGGTTAGCTAAACCAAATAAAAAATGGACGGATATGGGACCATCAAATTTATAATGATGAACAAGACAATATTAAGTGAAGGACACACACACACACATACACTCACTATTTGTAAGCTCAACTTCATACAGGCTGATTTAGATTAGATTACATGATATACTCCGTATTCTGACTAGACAGTTTTTATAGTGCAGGTGATGGACAGGGTGAGGGCTACAATTATTGGAAACCATTTTGTCATTGTGAGTAATTATACTATCATACCTGTAAATTTATTCTATAGAAATAATATTTCTTACATCACCTAATTTTAGAATGCTTTGGCCAAATGTTTAATACCATTAGCTAGTTATCAATCAATAATTGAATGATTAAAGTTCCAAAACACTAACTTCTATAATAATAGCAATTTTTTTCTCTTTTTAACAGCCATACTATTTAATTATAACTTAACCCTTAAGTTATAATTAAATATTTTGGCTGTTCAAGAGAGCCCACACAGTATTATATAATAGTCAAATGAACTTCCCAGTTTGGTTGCCAAAGACTGGTGTTGATGTGTAAGTAAGGGGATCCTTTGACCTGGATAGCCTGTTCTTTGTGCGCAAAGGTAGCTGGGGAACCTGTAGGAACTAGGGTTGCTATTGAATACCAGTATATTTGAGTGTAATATCTAAGCTTGCTCAATGCAATACAGCATGAGATAACACAGTGTGATGACTTGATGTCACATACCAAAAAGTAATATTGTAAAGATATCAGAATGGAAAAAAATTATTGTGAGCTGCTTGATGAAACTCACATAACTGGCCCACAGTGTCACACCTACACTGACACACAAAACAGCACAATTAAAATCAACAATAATTTAATATTGTTGAGTTTGTTACATGTGAGGTAACCCATGATGTGATATCATGAGTTATCTCACATGTAAAAAACCTAAATATTTTGTGTATAGCTAGAAGAGGAACCCATGAAAGCATGAACCAAGTATATATAGAAGGAAATTTCTTCATGTATAATATATATACACTGAGGACTAAGGGCCTGGGTGATACTCAAAATTTTTAAGAATTATTCTTTTCTTTAATCTAAAAAATTATGGCTTAATAATACATTATTATTCAAGAAATTTTCTTATTATTCCAAATAGAGATAAGTTAATAGTGATGATTGCAGCAGCTAGCTGTATGAAGTTGGTGCATTATGAAATAAATGAGTAAAATTATTAGTCTCTCGTATGTTATACTGAATTAATCAATATAGAGGATTAATATGTAATATGTACATCCTTGTTTTTAGTAGATTGGTGACAAATTGCCGCAATATGTTCAAATTAACAAGAAAGTAAAAATTACTTAAATTAACAAGAAAATTATATAAAAATTGGGCATATCAGTATACAGTGTATTACAAAAATATCCACTCATACACATTTTAATAATTCCTTTTATAAGTTAAAACACATCTTATAAATTTTTGTGAAAAGAAAACTTTTCCATGCCAATGGGCCTGCTGCTCTATTATAATGTACAGAAAACTATATAACTATATAACAGCACGCAAAAGTAATATAACAATGAATCAGCATATAATGTCTTAGGTCAAATATGTCTGGATGTTTTACTGCTTTCTTAATTACTCTCGACACCAGCAATATGGTTTATTTCATTGTTGCTGTTGTTGTTATTGTTGTTTTTTCACTTGCTACGGAATGTAGTGAGTAAACCTGATTACTCTTCACAAGAAGGCAATGAGGCATCATAATTATGAATTCAACATCAAGTCATCTGAATCACATAAATGTACAGTTTATCTTAGGGAATGACTGATAGGCATGAACTGTGAAAGTGTAACGTTTAACTGATGCTCTATGTGGGGATTACACTTGTTCAGGTCCTAGACCGTCACACAGCCACAGCCAACAAGTTAATGAGCCCCTCCCATCCCATCTATGACTACTGCATTACACAAACCCTCATCCATTATTACCTATAGAAACTCCAATACACTTCCAAGCATCATTCAATTATATACTGAGACATTCACCCTCTTGTTTTTTCCCATGCATTTCATTCTAAACTTACCTCATACAAACCTACTATTTACTTTGGTTGTAGTCACACTCCCTTTATAATACTCTTGTAATGTAGTTCTTGATTTGTAGTATTATTACAGTTGTGAAAGTCAAAGTTGTCTTCTCTCTCTCCTAGCTGTCCTTGTGCAGTAATAGTTTTAGTGCAAGATCTCTGCTCCCTTGCTAGTAGAGATCTCTGTCTTGCTACTTAGTTCAGTTAGTGTTGTCATTGTAGTATGTTAGTTGCATGTGTCTAGATAGACTGAGCTTTAGTAGTGACAGAAGTGCTGTCTGGTGCATAGCTTAGTTCTTAGGTGATAGCTAGGCCTTGGAATTGAGTAGTGTGTTAGATAGCTGGTCCTTCGATTGTCGCTTGATTAATCGTTTCTGTCACAAATCTTGGAATGAATTACTCCACATTATTATTATGTGATATGTATAATCCTATTATTGCTCACTTTTCTTGTGGTCGTGAACTATACAGAGTAAGTGGCTATCTGCATAATGTAGCTATAAGGTATATTTTGGAATAGTGGTTCTTATCGCGACTGATTACACAGAATTGAGTATAGTACTGTAGTGGAAATTGTGGTCATAGTAATTACTATAGTGGTTACAATATGTTGTAGTAAAACAACACATAAATAAACGAGCTTAATTTCACCTAAACCTCCATATTGTGCCATAAAATTTGTATACAAAACAATACAACTTTATCTTGTAATTATTGGACCAGTAGCTGTATATCGACAGTAATGCTACAACAGATTCATAATTGAGTCTATTACAATTAGCTGATTATTATAGCTAAATGAGATATAGTTCTATGTTATAGCTGAATTTACTGTACTCAATAATTTTTTCTAAGTGAGGTCACTGTATGATAAGAAAATTGTATTTGGGTGTTAGCGACATATGGCTAGCTGTTAACATTGAATTTCAGCTTGCTAATCAAAAATTGAAATTTTAATTATAGGTCACTGTAGCAGTTCTGATCTTTCAGTTTGATAATGGCAATGAAGACTACTTACATGAATGAGTGATATATATTATGAATGCGTGTGTGTGTCAGTCTACCAATGGATAGTTCGGAATGTTGTATTGTATGTTATAGCTATGATGGAATGACGAGTAAATGAGTGCATTGTGTGTTCATCAGCTTGTCATCTCGAGTCTGCCACAGGACTAATAATATTTTGTAACCACTGTCAATGATTTAACTATACATTAATCAATTTGATGAATATTCATAGAACAATGTAAAAACAAACAAACATTTGTTTAACAAATTTAAAAATTTTAAAAGCCATATAACACACAATCAATATTAATACTATGAGTTAATAATCTATGGTGAGCTTTATTTCAAACACTTCATACAATATTCTAGTCATAATTGGATTCTTCTTGCACATTGGAATAATAGTCTTCTGCATAGCGATACACATCACATATCTCATCTCTTTGACGATATTTATATTTTCTTGCATTAAAAGTAAATAATACAAAAGCAGCAATGGCCACTCCTACATTTATTGCATAGTACCATAAGCCACAGCTTGGGAAAGCCCTGGGGATAAAACTGAATGGAATAACAAATGCTGCACCAACGGCTTGAAAGATTCCTTTTGTGGCGAAAGACAATCCAATAAGTAACCCCTTCATGGAGGGAGGACTTTGGGCACACAAAAATTCGAAAAGACCAGTATACAGCAAAGCATTGCCAATTCCATATAATAAACGTGGTATTAATGGTAGATATAATGTAATACTATGAATATCTACCTCGTAAAATAAATAATCATTAAACCAATTCGGAAACATGCAACTGTGTTTAAGTGGCCTTAGAGATATAATTAAGGCAACCATCGATATCAATGTCATAGTCTTAAAGATTATTCCTAAACCAATTCTCTTCAACATGTTCAAAGAGTAACAACACCAAAGAGGTCTAAGAATTAGGTATACAGCAATTAATGAAATAACTGCAAGCGAAGACACTATATTGCTTCCATAAAAGTACTGATAAGCTGACTGTTCAAGAACTACATTATTTGACATATTACTATCAGGTAATCTGTTGTTAGTATACCAGAAAAAAGCTGGATCTGATGCGTAACTTAAAAAGAACACTGGACCAAGTGATAATATAAGTTTTATAATACCATAAAATGCTTTGACATCTTCTACTTCTTCTGTAGTAAAGGGACCTCCATATTTAGTTTTGGCAAGATCTAATCCAGTAGGTATCTCATCTTCGCAGTAAGTAAATGCACTACGTCTAACTGGAACTTTATGATGCCTAGCAAAATGAGTTATTCTATAAACTAGTTTATACGGATTGATTCTGGCTGGATTGATAAGGAACCAATGCTTTTTACGATGAGCAATGCACAATGTTACTGCAACCATAACAAATGAGCCCAATCCTAGAATGCCAAACAGTGTCACGCTAGTTGTATTTTCATAATGAAAAAATGTCCATGGCTGTAATATTAAAAGTTGGACTAGATAGTATATCCACACATACCAGTAGATGAATAAACTTTGATGATCTGTTGGTGAGTCATGAAGCTGTTCCATACCAAATTGAATTATGTTAGCATTAAATCCAGCAAAACTAACATTCATAGCGATATAAAATAAGACACCCACTATTATTACAATCACTACACTAGCCATAAAAACTGCATTCCAAATTTTAGTGTCATAATCTGCAGATACTATTGATAGTGTTACGAAGATAGTCATTAACACAATCACCATTAAAAGAGCAACTATTAGTATCTTTAGACTCTTTGTAATCATTGCATATTTGCCAATTTTGTTGTCAGCTAAATATCCAGACAAAGGATAAAAGCATAAACTGATAGCATTTAAAACAAATAGCAGAGAAGTAAACTCTACCTTTGCTAATTCAAAAAAAACACTATTAGGATTACTTACTATCCCATATATTATCCCAATTAAAAAACTCCAGAATAAAGTAAGTATGGCTGCTTTAGAATGAACACATATAGATGTTGTCCGATACCTCCTTCTTATATTTTGTCCAACAATCACATTTGCCTTGATTTTTTTGTTTAGCAGAGGAGATTCTGAAGAATATTTAACTTCTATACCTTGTGATCCTGCCATATTAAATTAGGAAACTGCAATCCCCCAAGCTTAATCTCTTGGCACGCCCTTTAAACATACCCGTAGCCAGAGGGATTCGGGAGTTTGGCCTCCCCTTTTGAGTGACCGGAAGTAAATTATTTAGCCACACCTCACATTTACTTATGGAATGTCGACTTCTGGTCGATTGTGTCTAAATCGCAATGGTATATATCCCCGGATATACTTCACACTCTATATGTGGACGGCTTAGTCTGATTCCAAGCTTTCAGGTAAACATTGAGCTCCTTGACTACAAAACATCGCTCTCGTTATGGCACTGATAAAGCAAGCTACGCTACAACTATTCTTTTTATGGTGTGCCGTAATGTACTTATTTAGATAACTTATAGTACGAAAGTTCACTATTTGTGTGTACAGCTCATGGTAATGGTTAGAAGCCTGGTTACACGAGAACGATATAGCGCTAGCAGTTTACCGCTTATTGCTGATAATCAGCAATGTTCAATGGATTTATTAATAGAACACATAAAACATCAGACAAATTATTAGTTTTAGCATAATTTTCTCCCTTCTTTTTCGCTTTTTAAAGAATAAACGAAGAAAACAAAAGTAGTGTAACTTTCTTGCGTTTCTACGAAATCCGAACCCCCTCCCCCCCCCCCTGTGCAAAGCTACAGGCCTGCATAAGTGGTTAGGCTACCTTATAGTTGGACGGCACGACCAATAACTCGATTTATGCCGACCTAAAGTACGCAATGTTTTCGCTATTTTGCTTAAAGGTTACGTGGTCAGCGTAAGCTTTGGGCTATAAAGTAAGGTTTCTGTGGGTTCTTTTATGGTGGTACAATGTAAGTCCCAAATGATTTATGTAGCAATACAATAATAAAAACGGGATACAAGATTATTAAAAAAAAGAAAAAAAGTTAGGAGTTAATAATAGAAATTTTTTCTCTTTTTAACAGCCGATATTTTAATTATGACTTAACCCGACGTTTCGACTTCTTGCCGAAGTCCTCTTCAGTTGAGGACTTCAGCAAGAAGTCGAAACGTCGGGTTAAGTTTAGTCTCGCGTAGCCAGACCCTTTACCCAATCACGCTACGCGGGGGAAAGGGTCTGGTTAAAAAAGTTAGTCATTATAGCTAGCAGGTTGTTAATTTTATATAATTTTTTCTCTTCAGATGATTTGAGATGTAACCAATATCGGTGGAGAAATCAAGGAGTCACCAAGCTGCCAAGAGGGGATCCTGTTATTCCGAAAATGTATTTTGTTGCAGATACAAACAATGGCATTAGCAAGGATTTTCAGAGGAATGGTACCAGCACAATCTTCGCTACTGCCATCACGACCAGCACAGTCTTCGCTACTGCCATCACACCTTCATTTGCACTGCTCTCTGCTACATAAAGAAAACCTTGTCCTCCTTTCGGTTTTACTGGTGGAGAAGAAATGGCCCTCTCCATTGGTGGGTTGTAAAGAGTTACAATAGCTTCCTGAACTGCAATGGTCATCTGCTTTACAAACAAAACGCCCTCACAATCTCCACTACTGCCATCACGACCAGCGCGATCAGTTAATAGGTTAGTGAAAATAGTGTCTAGTTAAATTGCAGTGACCTTAATTCAATTATATATGTGGTGTGGGCTTCTTTTTACTAAAGTTTGATATCGAAGGCACTGACTGGTAAGATGAATGGTAGTCTGTATTATTTTGACAAGAATTATCGTGTTGTATGAGTTAATTAACAGTATAGCTAGAATAAATTTTTTGATACTAAGCAAAACTTAATTTAGATCTTGTTTCTTGTCTCATACAGGGAGGAAGAAAATCACTTTGATTCATTATGTGGGTAATGATAGCATAATGAAGGATTTTTCACATCGGAATTCAACTGAAGTTACTCCTAGACCTTTCTTCAGAACCTGTCCGTCTTTAATAATAAAGTGTGATAGTCTTCTTATGGATAAGAAGCCTAATATTGTATATAAGAAAGAAATAGCGAGCAAAGGTTGTGTTTCTAAATTGGCACCCAGTGATGAAACCAAGAAACTTGAAGCAGCTGCGAAATTTAAGATTTAAAGCACTTAACTCTAGCCGAATATCTCACGATTCATTGTACAATCTGCATGAGATAGCTTATGATCTGACAAATTTTGTATGGAAAATAACCAGCTTTCCAGATTTAATATGTATGTGTGGTCTTGATGAGCTGATAGAGGATGCTAATAAACTTCTCATGCTTTCAAACACGTTTCAGTTGTTGTCGTATGACACAACATTTCAGTTGGGAGATTTTTATGTTTCGCCTCTCATTGCCCGATATTCTATTTTGAGCAAAAACCTTGCGTACCTATTGCTTTCATGATACATGAACGTAAGTTTAGCTCAACCCATCAAGAAATGTTTCGTGAATGTGTGAAAAAAATTCCATCACTGAAGAGTTCACCATGTCCCATAGTGGTTGATAAGGAAAAGGCAATTATGAATGCAATTCACATGGAAATGCCAGGAATTCCTTTGTTGCTCTGCTGGAACCATTTATTTCGAGATGTTCGCATGTGGTGTCACAAGCATGGAGCACCATCTTCAGACATATCCGTTTATATTGCAGATATGAAAAGACTTTTTCATGCACAAAGTGCTGCTGAATATGACAGCCTACTACAGACTGTTAAGCAGGATTGGGATGCTTCATTTGAAGAGTACTTTAAAAAGGAAATTCATAGCTTTATTTAGAGCTCTATTGGACGCTGGGTTTTGGAGGCTAATAAAGTGTATAATCCTTACAGTGGAGTGACAAATAATCAATCTGAAGGCTACAACAGGTAGGCAAGTTATACAATAATATTCTTGTAACTTTAATGGGTACAGATAGCATCAGTTATCTGGACTTCACTAAAAGTCGGTTCAATGAACACCTCTTAAAACCACACCCCTTTGCTTTGCAATAGACTTTTTCTACTGTATTGTATAGGCAAATGAAATGTTAGGCTGTTTGGATAAAACAAAGAAAGATGTGCCTTAACTCTGCACTATGAATGAAATTTTTTGTGTAGAGTTTTGAAAGATCTTCAAGGATGGAAGGAAGCTCCAGTTGATTGTGTTGTCCTGTCGTTGTTTCAGCTTCAATCATTTTACTTGAATGAGGTTAAACGTGGGCTAGCAGGACTTGGGGAATACATTTTATTGCCTGAGTTTTGTAACCTTCATGAAGATTTTGTTCAGTCTTATGAAGGAAGATCTCCAAACGAAATTGTTAAATATATTAAGAATGGACAAAACACAACACATGAAGACATGGTACTAGAGCTATACTATATGTATACGTATAATGAGAAATAATAATCTATTGTTGTAGGCTGGGAATGACGTGAAAGATTTACCATCGCAATCTAGTACAGTCAAACTACAGTCTCTATCGAGTGAAGCCAGAGCTCATCAGATCTTGGTTAATGACACCATTAGTTTTGACTCAAAACTCCATGTTTTCAATGTGAAAGGAGGGTCAGGAATTACTCGTGTTGTTTCCCTTTTCCCCAAAGTTTCATGCAGCTGTCCATCAACGAATGAATGCTACCACATAGTAGCAGCCAGGATGTTTTTGGGTATGACCATGCCATGTAAGAGTGTGAAACGAAATTTGTCTCAGTTGCGGAAAAATAGCAGAACGAGGAGAGAAAAAATGATGGTAGGAAAAGACCACGTCCAAATTATGTTACAGAAGGTATTTTTACCACATGACTGTGTAATAGCTAGCTACCCATTGATTTCATGATATTTGTTTTTCCTCTATGAAGATGCTCAGGCGGGGTTTTATGAACAGAACAAACTATCTCATCAAGATGATGCCTATATATCTGCTGATGAGACTACTTCAAAGTCTGGCCTACCAAGTAAGGCTGTATGGGGAACAAGATATCTAATTGACTGAGCAAATTAAAGTCCTAGATAATGTGTCCCACATGAGATTGGAATGCATGAGCTAAGGGGCAAAAAAAAAAAAAATCATAAAAGGCCAAAACAAGGATTTTGAATGACAATCAGATGCTTATCTGATACATGACTTGGTTTAAACATGTATAATTGGTTCTAGGGGATTATGATGTCGTGCCAGGACCTGACTCTATTTCTAATTCTCAAGTCACTGACATATCTCTGGTTAGAGCATGTAGTGTTATTGGTGTGCTTTACTAAAATGTGTTCGCTCATTATCTTCAGACAATGTTTGTGCACATAATACCAATCTACTACATAGCACTAGTTCATATGAATTTACATCTTCTTGTATTTTGTCTAAATATTCCATGTCATAGATTGCTGAAGCAGTGCAGGCTAATGTTCAAGACAACCTTCCTAGGAGCTAAAGTATAAACTTGAGCTAGCAAATTCACTGCTTCCCTAAAATAGTTATTGTAGCTTTGAAAATTGGCATCATAATTTTCCAAGACAGAAGAATACGATCACCATCAGCTTCCTTTATAGCATCATTGAATTCTAGCCGTATTAATCCAAGTGTTAGTAGTTCACGTGCATACATAGTAACACCATCTTGAACCACTGATGAAGATGGAAGCAACAAGTGGGTGGATATCAATGATTTAGCTGCCCAGCTTACAGATATATTTTCTATCTCGTATTGAAGCAGCTTTTTCATAGCAGTAACTACATGAGATATTATCATTAGCATAAGAAAATCCTCACAGGCTTTCATATTCTTTTCAGGATTTGTTGGCACTCCAGATCGATTAATTAAGTTGCGGAGCTGGAACATAGTACCCTGTTCAGCAGTAGAAGCATTTGAGTATGGGCGGTTCCACAAAACCTATTATTAAAATTTAAAAAAGTTCACATTATATACACTTAATCTTTCATGACATTCTGTGTTCTCTCCAAACTTCTATCTACTTAGCTTGTAATGCTTTGTATCAGCATTGGCAAAGCTGGGAGGAGGTTACACTAAAGGGGGTCTCTAACTCCCCCCCTCCCCCCCCCCCCCCCCCCCCCCAAAAAAAAAAAACTGTTTCTATTCAAATTTTTATATTTATTTCTTTAATTGTCATTAAAATTGACTATGAAATTGTTTAAATTAGTTTGCCCCTTCACTAATTCCTTCCCAGCTATGCCACTGGTAAGGTAGTAAAGTTCTTATTTGTTTTCTTGTTTGTTTGTTTGATGCATTATGCATGTTTTGTATGTATGTATATGCTTATCTGGTAACATGATACCAAAATAGAGTGGCTATATTCTACTAATGGAATTGGTTACAATTACAATAGATGCTGGAAAGGTAACTGAGGGTGTTACAGTGCGTCCAGCTTAAAGAGTAGACATTTTAGATCTCTAAAGCTATACCTATTACAGTCACACTAAGCTTAAGGCATACCATTTTCATCCTTTCAGATCATTTTGCACCTCAAATCGAACAAATTGGTGGAGCAGAAGTATGAGAACCGCGCTATTCCCATAGACTTGCCATACATTTAACGCCATTTTTCTTGACGTCATGATTTCAGGCCGCCCTCGTCACAAATCGTACTAAAACTTCAGTCGTGCCCTTTCACGGTATGGCTTCCGTTAGGGACTTTCCCTTACTATAACCGCGGGAGGCAATTATGAAATTAGCACGTTAATTTGTGACCGCCGTACAATGGCTTCAGTTAACAACAATGCTAGTTCTGAGGTGCCAGTAGGCACTGGAAAGAAACAAATAAGGGGAGATCTCCTACTACTGTCTGACTCTACTAATGTTCCTCCAGGCTCCAAGAGGGCCAGTAGTACCACTGGTGATCATAAGATCAAGAGGAAGTGGAATGCTCCAAGAGGTAGACATGTGTCTATGTCTCCACCTCCAGTATCCACCCCTGCAGCATCCACACAACTTGCAGTGACCACCCCAGTTCAGCTGGACACACTTGCAGTATCTCCTCCTGCTGTATCCCCACCTGTAGTGTGCCCCCCTGTACAACTAGATCCATCATCCCTACCTGCAGCATCTGATCCTGTACCACCACTACCACTGGATACTCTAAGGCACCTTGTGCGTGAACACCCCCATGTTATTGAAGAAGGCAAGAACAAATTGCAAGGATGTACTGAAAGAAATACTACATTTGCCACACAAAAAGCCACAACACTTCATGTGTTTGGTGCATGTGTGCATAATGGCATGGGTATTTTACAATCCAGCAAGATTGCTGCAACATCCATGGGTTTTAGCTGTGAAGTGGTGAGAAGGTGGGCGAAGGAGATCTATGTTGATTTCTTTGCAACTTTGACATCACTTGAGGATGTTACAGACGAGGTGCTGCAGCAGGAACTTCAGTCAGATCGAGGAAAACATCCTAAATGGGTGTCCTTGATTAGTGATGAAAATGTCAAGGCTGCTGTGAAGTCCTTCATCCATGAGAATGGCTACGTCAAAGGGCGGCCGAATCTGACACTAATGGATGTTGTATCATGGGTGAAGGCAGCATATGATGTTGAGGTGAGCAAGTCATCTGTGGGTGAGTGGCTGCACTGCTTGGGTTTTTCCTATGTCCAACATACCAAGGGAGTGTATTTTGATGGCCACGAAAGGGTGGATGTTGTAGCAACTAGGCAGGCCTACTTGGAGACACTGGAGATTCATGACAAGCAGACATGGCTGTATAACTCTCCTTGTCCTGATCCCGCAATGCGTCCCATCATCCGAGTGTACCATGATGAGTCGACGTACTATTCAAATGCAGACCAATCATTTCATTGGAGTGATGGCACAAGGCAGGTACTCAAGAAGAAGTCACTGGGCCAGTCGATCATGGTCTCGGACTTCGTTGAAGAAGTAGGCGGGATGTTGGAAGTTGATGAGGAGAAGGCAACTTTGCTGCTGGAACCACACAGAGATGGATACTTCACTAATGACATGTTGATCACTCAGGTGTGAAGTAGTAGTAGTAGTAGTAGTAGTAGTAGTAGTAGTAGTAGTAGTAGTAGTTATCATCACCTATGTATCACAGTCATTATAGTATAATATAAATTCAGTAGCAGTAGAATTCCTAATATCTACTAATAACAACAAAACAATGGAACTTTTGGTTGGTGACCTTTTTTTTTTTTTTTTTTTTTACGTCACACTATATCACTTCAAGTATTTAATTGGGTAGACTCACCAGGCTATTTCCATCTTCGAAAGGAAATATCCACAGTGTCAAGGCCTCTTCATTTTTGATAACGCCCCATCACACATGAAGAAGCCCAAGGATGCACTGAATGTAGAGGTCATGAACGTGCGTGATGGTGGCAAGCAGCCCTTTCTGCGAGACACAGTGTGGGATGGGAAGGTTCAGCAACTGATTACAGCTGCTGGTGTGCAGAAAGGAATGAAGACTGTGCTAGAGGAGAGAGGCATCAACACTCGCGGCATGAATGCCGTAATGATGAGAGAACAACTCCAGCAATTTCAGGCAAGTTACATTGAACCTACATAGGAAAAACAGATAACTTACAATAGTTATAAACAAAAGATAAAGCTCAGTATTAATTCACAACTGAATTTAGAGCTTAAATTAATGTGGCTTTATCTTTGTTGTTATTTTTATAATTTATTTGTTTATTTTATATTTATTATTGTTATTTCCCCTTATCATTACTATTATTATTATTATTATTATTATTATTATTATTTTATATTTTTGGGGGAGGGGGGAGGGGGTGAGTGGGAGGAGAAAAACCTAACTTCCATTGAGTTTTACTTATTTTGTTTCCCTTCACATCAAATAAATGGAGTATGGTATGTATTGTTGTAGGACTTTCAGGATTGCACCACAATTCTAGAAGAAGAAGTTCATTGTCGGGGGCATATTTGTTTGTACCTCCCCAAGTTCCATTGTGAACTGAATCCTATTGAGCCAGTGTGGTGCCATTCAAAGAAGTTCACAAGAAGCCACTGCAATGGAACCATCACAAGGCTGCGCAAGATAGTGCCCCAGTCATTTTCTTTGGTAACCAAGGATACCATAGGACGCTTCTTCAGTAAGTGCCGAGATTATGAAACTGCCTATCGAGAAGGCCACAACTGTGAGACTGTTGACAAGGCAGTCAAGAAGTACATGTCTCACCGCAGAGTGACTGGGGCAGAGTGATCAGATTGCAGTATTTCCTTGCACACCTCACTTTGAGTTTTTATGCATTGTTTAACCTGCTATTTCATGCATACATCCAACATGCATTCACATATTTTAATTTCATGCTATTTTTACATGCGTTGGACAGTATGTGCTACCAACTAATGGATATCATTACCCTCTAAACTTTTTAATCAAAGTTATTACATTGTGTGTGGTATGTATTGTGTGTGACTGTTGTGTTTTTTGTGTGTGTTTTGTGTGTTTGTTTTGTGTGTGTGATTTGTGTGTGTGTGATTTGTATGTGTGTGTTTTATTTGTGTGTTTTTTGTGTATGTGTTTTGTGTGTATGCATGTTTTGTGTGTGTTTTGTGTGTGTGCATATGAGTATGTGTGTCAGGATTTTTTTAGGGGAGGCATTCGCCTCCCCCCCCTAGAGAATTTCCCTTGAGCACATTTTAATGCAAGTACACTGACACATGCAGGCCCCTCTCCTTGCCAACAAAAATCTATTTTGCCCCACCTTAGCCATTTTTGTTTTTGTTTTCGAAAAAAAATGAAAACCCTGTGTGTGTGTGTGTGTGTGTGTGTGTGTGTGTGTGTGTTAATTGCAAAATCCTACCATACCATGCTGGGATTTTTGAAGGCCATTTTTTAGGGAGGTATTTATCCCCCCTCCATTATCACACAAAGAAATGTTGAGGGGCTTAGCAACCCCTATCAAAAAATTGAAGGGTCCTCCTCTCCCCCCCCCCCCCCCCC
>WLWD01004662.1_pt1 | contig 16318 bp, 11 predicted proteins | sample 6712731 | NCBI WGS metagenome assembly WLWD01 (sample SAMN12718690, study PRJNA576275) | sponge metagenome | isolation source: marine sponge | host: Mycale hentscheli | place: New Zealand: South Island, Marlborough, Capsize Point | collected 2014-11-01
TAGATCTTGGCTATCCAATGACTGTTCAATAACATCTGGGCAGATCAAAGAATCGCTATCAGGAGATGCTGAAGAATCAAGTGACAAAGTATCAGAGGATAGTGCATCTTCAAGGGGCTCTGGTGTTGATGAATGAAGTGGGAAACGTAATTGAGGGGAACATACCCTGCTATCCAGAACAGAAGATTCATCCTGTAAAAGTAACATTACTGTAAATAAAGAAGTGTGTATATAAACCCATTTCATGCCCTAACTACTGCCTAACAATGCCATACTGGAATTACATTTTATTTTGTAATATTATTTGAAAATTTATTGTGTGCAAACCGTGAATATGTCCTTTTCCGGATCAAGAAATTGCAGAAAGAAGGGGTTGTTGATCAAACCCTAAAATACACCCCCCAATGTTCATTAAAGTGTATTCAATTGTCTAATTTTGCAAATTTCTTTTACCGTGAGGATTACGCATTTCAAAAAATATAAATCGTAAACAGGGATAGAAAGATTACAACCCCCCTCTCCTCTTCCCTCTCTGGATACAGCCCTGGCCTATTCTTATTATCCTGCTAGCTCAGGTTTCAGTACCAGTGGGAACACATTAACTATGCCCAGGGAAATATATTACTTGTTCAATGGATGTGATGATTAAATAAATGTTACATGTGTAATTGGATACATTTAGGCCCTTACCTTACACCAAAAAGCATTGTATCATGTAAATAATGTGTTGAGCAAGCTAGTATTCATAGAATGTGTACTACATATTCAACCACCTAATGATACTGACTTTATCATGTTCATAATATTTTATTTTTACCAATACTCAATGGCTCATTGCCTCCCTCGTCACCCATAGTGCAAATCTTAACTCTCCATGGAATCAAGTAAATTGAAATCTTTCAAACACGTAACACTTAGACACACCAAAATAAAAATTAATGATAAGACCAATTATATAATTTAATTCAGCAAAGCAAGCACAACGAGCGGAACTGACTTTCTAATGTGTTTTGTCTCATATTTAGTTATATCTATGTCTAGAAAATGAAACCCCTCAGGCATATGTGGCACTCGTTCACGCGCGAATCTAACATAAATGGCTGAGCAGTTTTTCTCTTGCCCACGCGTGACTCTAAATGTAATGACGTCCTGTACCACTGTTTATTGAAAACTTGAACTTTAGTCAAGCATCCTCGCTCAACTCTTTATTCACAACACCTTAGCACATTCTATGGTTTGCAATAGCTCGCTTCGCTGATTTTAATGTGAATATTTACTATCCCTAGTTACATACTATTCCAAATGATTGCATAAATGGGAGTGAGGCTATGTAGTATATAGTATGGAGTGTTTACATGTTCTCTTTGCATGCCAGTATTCATATAAAATATGTATTAACATTCATACCTGAGATGAAATCGAGTTCCATTGAACACTTTCTTTCCAGTCTAGGACCAAAGAATCATAATCACTACCAAAGATATTAATAAGTTGGACAGTGGCGGTATGTGAGAGACAAAGACCAATTTTCTGTAGTCGCTGAAATACCTATAATGAAATTGAATGCAGCGTCAAAATTGTTTCATTGCTTAAGTGAATAACTTACTTGTTTACTGGCATGTCCAGCATACAATATAAGTGAAATAATTCTTTGAATGAGACATGCTGAAGGTCTACGATGTTTACACAGAATGGAAACCACTACAACCACTATATATTCTGTATTTAATTCGTCTTGGCTTTGCAGTTTTCAAGCAGGACATCAAAAGATATAGAAGGGTTGGTGCTTTGCTTCTTAATTCACTATGTAATGATGTTACCACATTCTTGAAATTTTGGACAGACATTACAGACTTATCCCTCATAATGGAATTGAAATTATCAGAGCAAATGGCAGCTATTTCACTTCGAAGAACCTGTCCTACAACATTAACAACTGCTTGTTTGGTGGCTTGGTTTTTTTTCACACACTGAATTGCAAAAGATGTGTATCTCCTTCTCACTAGAGGCCTGCAGATTCTTCTTCTGTTGGGAGTAACAGTGTACACTTTTGGATGCCTCAAGTAGTGTATCTTTGCCTATAAATTAATGTTTATTTTGGTAAATAAATCAATTATAATAACAGAACTTACTGTCAGAGCTGGAGATGTTGACTGATTGCTAGTCTCCAAGGATTGATATGAACCACTTCGCTCAGCATGTAAGGTCTCCAAGGATTGTGACAGACCACTTGGTACGGCATGTAAGGTCTCTAAGGATTGAGACGGACTACTTGGCTCAGCTTGCAAGGTCTGCCTCCCTGTTCTGTACTTAAGGGTGTACTAGCTAATTCCATACTCTGCAACTGTTGGCCGGTTTCAGTTTCATGAGATCCAGGCTGACTGCATAGTGTGCTCGTGGATGCTTCTGGAGCTTCAGATTGAGTGGTTAATCGGGATATATGTGAGATAGCCCCAGAGAAATTGTTGCTCAGCTGTTTGTGCAATTGGTGATATTTTTCTATCAGCCCCACACAACTTCTACAGATGTATCCTGTATTCAGACTTCCAGTGTCTACTCCACTATCTGCAGCAACTGCCAGAGAAGATAAAGTTTTCAAATGTAAACTCAAGCTGGGGCTTGACAGCAGGCGCCTACGCTTCTTGTTTTCACCGCTATCCAACAATTTCCCACAGCCAAAACAGTTCTGGTTAACCATTTTTCTTCTTGCAGTCAACTGGTAATTATTCAATTTAAACCTGCAATTTAAACCTTCCGGCCAACGCAGGAAGTAAACAAACGTACTAATTGCATTCCAGTAGAACGAAACGATGTATGCACGTTTACCCTTTCCTTCTTCCGCGCTAACGGTTGGTAAAGGGTCTGGCTCGCGAGACTAGCGGATTATAAAGTCACTTCAACAAGCTTGTTTAACGTCTAAAACGTGCCCTGTACGGGACATTATTCCTTATGGCTGCTAGGTTTACCATATCTAGATCCTTCAAGGATGACCCACAACTTCGCTCTTTCTTCCTGAATGAAGTGACTGCCACAGGAAAAACTCTGGGCGTAGGTTCTTATGGCTCAGTAGTTGAGGTATGTGAAGCTTGAGATATCCATACTAAGCTTTGCGTCAATTGTTAACTATGTGTTCATCTTTATCATTATTTTGAAGACACATTTGAGAGTAACTAAGTTTGATTTATCACATACAAAGAAGCATACCTTATTTAACTCTCAAAAAATAACCCTTTTTTTTTTTTTCTTGTTTGCACTTAGCTACTTCATTACTCTGGAAAGTCTTCTGTAGAGTGTAATTTTATAGTTAAAAGAAAGACTTAGTACTTTGATTTTATCTCAAATGACAGTATTATTTTTGAAAGTCATTTTAGGATATATTTTTTTGAATTTGTATTATTATATTATTATACATAACAAAAATATATAATAGGGGATATAAATATGAATATTAAATACAATATGTGCAGTATACATAATGTATAGAGTTTATATTAATTTTATTGATAGGTTAAATACGAGGAAACTCTCTGTGCTGCTAAACGAATACATGAATTATTACTGCAAGCTGGCAATGAAGGAGTTCAAGACATTATTGGAAAGTATCGACAGGAATGTCAACTCTTGGCAGGTCTTCGACATCCTAACATAACACAGTACCTTGGTCTGTGTATCCTGGAAGGTTCCAATCTACCTCTTCTTGTGATGGAGAGACTAGAAAGGAGTGTTGACGACCTGCTGGAGTGTTCTCCTAATATTCCTTTAGAAGTTAAAGTATCCATTCTCACTGACACAAGCAGTGGATTAGTGTATTTGCATGGCCGAGCTCCTCCAATAGTACATAGAGACCTAACAGCTAGGAATGTCCTCCTAACTTCATCTCTGTGTGCCAAAATCACAGACTTGGGCAATTCTCGCATGGTGAATTGTAGACCAGTTAAGCTAGCACAGACTCTGGCTAAGAATCCAAGGACCACTGTGTACATGCCACCAGAGGCTCTCAGTAAGAGCGACAGATATGGACCATCTCTAGATGTGTTCTCTTTCGGACATCTTGCTCTGTTTACATTGACACAGGTAAATGATTTATAATTATAATGTGTGCCATTTTTAGCTTTAAAATGTTGCAGTCCTAATTTTTAGTACACAGTGTTCAAATAGATGATATTTTTAAGGTTATTAGGACAGTTTTTGCACAATTATTGTAATAAAATAATAAAATAAATAATAATTAATAAAAACAACAAATAATAATAAAATAAAACTTATTGTTGTTTAGTCATTGCAAGTCCTGGTTGTCCGTATTATATATGCTTGTGTGTCAGTAATGAAGACTACAATGGTGCCTAACAGCGATGTGTGTGATTCATGAATGATTCATGAGCTGATCAAAATTAGTAAAGCATCGTTATTACCTGAATGGCAAAAAAGCAACAACAACATTTGAGCAAAATACATAGCTAATTTGAGGCAAGAAAGCTATATTGTAGGTGTTCGAACTTGCAACAACAAGTTGTGGAGTGCAAACACAGATTATTTCACTGTCATGACTCTTCAGCTTAGTCCAGTTTGAAGTTCCTTTTATTATGTTTGTTATCCTACTAGTGGTGTGCTTGAGCACAAATGGCGAGCGTGTCACGATGTAATTGCTAGTATTTACAATTGCTCTTGCTATTGTTTTTGTTTGTGGCCATTTTTTACTGATTATAATTGAATAATGTGTATAAAAATATTAACATCTCAAATATATGTTCATTATGTACTTTTATACTTAATGTCAGGTGTTTCCAGGTGAACTGCTGTCCAGTACATATTCCAATCCTTCTAATCCTGACCAGCTCATTGCTCGTTCAGAAGTGGATCGTCGTCAGATTTACATGGCCACATTGGAAACCATATGTGGTGCTTCTTATCCAGTGCTACTAGATCTTGTGAGACAGTGTCTTCACAACATTCCAGAGAGAAGGCCATCCAGCCAGGACCTGCTGGCTAGACTACGGCGAGTCAGAGGTAAAGGGAATCCACATTAACATAGGTACCATACATTGACAATTAATTATATACGTGACCGTTTACAGGAAAATCGGGCACAACACGGCCCCGACGAAAAAATTTTTTTTTGCACTTACACACTCCTCGGCAAGCAGATATTAAGCTCTCCAAGTTTTATCGCCGTAGCTTAAGCCATTCCTGCTATAAATCACCTAACTGTTCCCTTCGTTAGGCTTATTTAATACAATTTTAAGAACTAAATCGATCTTTTTGCAACGTCTACGCATGCCGCATTGTGCCCGATTTTCCCATAGACGGTCACATATATTATATATATATTGTATGAAAAGTGTTATGTCTTTTTTTTTTTACATTATTAGCTTCAATTTTCTGCAAAATAATGATACAAAGAGGGTTTGCTGGATTTGAACTATAAATAGATAATGACATTAATAAACAACTTTATTGACACTTTAATTAATGTATATAATGTTTATTATTAGGAGACTTCAAGTTTGAGAATGCGTATAAGCACTTCATTGATACGAAGGATACGTTGGAGTTTTTGTGCCTGAGATTCATGTTTTCTGGTCCTCCACGACAAGGAAAGAGTACTACACTACGTCGTGTCATGAAAGAGATCATTGATCTTAAGTCTGCAGGAGAGACAGAGAAGATTCATGGCAGCACAGGCACAGTGGAGTGCTGTCCTAACATGTTAGTAAAAAATAGATCTGATCCAGAAAGGGGAGCAAACTGGACCATTGCACTGAATCTTACCGATGAAGCATGCATTATCTTTCACAAACTCAAAGATAGCAGGGAGGAACTAAAGTCTGTACCTCAGGAAGCAGCTTGTCTGAGTGACGTAACAGAGGTAAATCAAGCTAGCAACACTAAACAGAGCTTATTGCAGAGAATGGTAAAGAAAATGAAGTCTTCTTTGGTCAAATTAAGGCAGTCTCAATCTGAGAATTCCCCTCTTCCTTCCTCACCTGTACTTGATACGCAAGATCTTGGCCAGCCTAATCTTCCAGACTATTCTGAAATTGCTGCCTTATTCAAAGAAGCTTCACAACAGCCCAATTTTGCTGAGGAGATGAAATCTTTTAAGGCTTATCTGAGAATTGAAGATACGGGAGGTCAGCCTGAGCTGATGGACATGCTTCCAGCTCTTACCATCGGTCCTGGCCTCTACTTGGTGTTCTTCAGCTATGAGTTCAAGCTAGATGAACAATACAAGGTGTTTTATCAGAGAGATTCAGGAGAGAAAACGGCACTGAAAAAATCTGAATTTACTCTGCAGGAAATGCTTTTGTGCACTTTGGCAAGCATAAGTTGTTCCACGGCCACTCGCACATTTCAATCTGAAAGAGTAGCTGAAAGTTCTGAAATGAAAGAGATACTTGAGTCTTCCAAGTCAGTTGTTTTTATTGTGGGTACTCACAAAGACAAGGTCTCTGCAGAGGAAATCACTAGATTAGATATGCAACTCAAAAAGATAATTGAAGACACCGACTTCTACAAAGATGGCATAGTTCAATTCTGCTCAGAAGATAAGCCCGTGGTGTCTTTGGACAACATGGAAGGTGGAAGCGAAGAGATTGATCAATTACACCAGCTACTAGAGAAGGCTATGGAGAAACACTTCAGAAAATTGAAAATTCCAGCAGTATGGCTTCTCTTTAGCCTGTGTCTTCGAATGAGAGACATGAGGACAGCCAGCATGGAGACCTGCATGGAGTTAGCACGTGCTTTGAATATGACTCCATACGAGACAAAAACAGCCTTATGGTTTCTTCATCACCACGCTGGTTTGATAATGTACTTTCCAGGTGTGTCTGGTTTGGAAGACTTGGTCATCATAGATGTCCAGGTAGTGTATGACAGTATCACTGCTGTCATTCTCCAGTCTATGAGCTTTGATAATGTAGGTCAGGTACCAGCTGAGAGGTTTAGGAAGACAGGTCAGTTTACGATACAAGACATCACGTTAGCTACTGCTGGCATTTCAGAAGACATTGTTCCTCCACTTAAGCTTGTAGCTCTACTGGAGTATCTTCACATTATAGCTCAAATTTTACGTGTTGATACATCCCACATAGATTCAGGTAAAGAGAATGATGTGTACATCATGCCTTGTGTACTGGAAAGTACTAGCCACCAAGAACTTGATTTGTTTCATAAAGAAGCTTGCAGAGCTAGTCTTGCGCTACCTCTCTCTGTGTACTTCACTTGTGGCTTTACTCCTATGGGACTCTTTCCTGCTATGATTGCTTGCTTCATATCCAATGAATCTTTCACTCTTATAAAAGAAAGCATCAAGAAAAATATGGTTCAGTTTCTGTTTGATGCTAGCCTTCAAGTCACATTCATACGTCGACCTAAATATTTTGAAGTTGCCGTTCATTGCAACCCTAGTATTCATGATTGTCTTCATCAAGAGTGCACATCTTTGAAGGAGGCCATTGAGAACACTTTAGGAGAGGCAAGCTCCAGAATGAACTACAGCAGCTACATGAACTATCAGTTTGGCTTTGAGTGTAGTTCACACGAAGGAGGCCATCATCTCGGAGTACTCAACAGATCTGATTCTAGTCCTAGGACTATGGTGTGTCTATACAATTCTAACTATCCTCAAATAGTAGATCTACACAAGAAACACCGTGTTTGGTTTGGACTGGTAAGGTATTGTATTTATAGTTAGGATAACAATTAATATATATTTTCAAAAATTCCTTAGAAAATTCAAGAGCAGGTGACACCAGAAGATTCTGAATGTGAGTTAACTGTTTATTGTACACACTATAAATATCTCAACATTTTATTTTGTAATGATTTAATTCCAGTGTACATAAAATATATGCAATAATTCCTCATAGTTTTGTGAGTGGCCTAGTAATGGCTAATGGGCAGTGAGTTACTGAAGATGTGTAGTACTGAGCAGGAATAACAAACAACAACAACAAAATTTATATTAAAAAATTCAATTGTCCTGCCGGCTCATTTGACCGTGGGCGTGGTTCCCAGTCGAGAGATTGCCCATACTGTTTGGTTTTACCAGCACTAGCAACCGTGAATGTTTGACTAAGTTGAAGATGTGGTGAGTAGCTTTCAGTAGTAAGTAGCTATCTAGTAGTGCAGCATATCTTAGGTATGAAGTGAGTAGAGCATGAGAGATTCTAGTGTGGGATATATGTCTGTTCTGGTACTGAATACTATCTATAGAACTGAACTAAAACTTTGACTCATATACACACACCATAACGTATTTCATGCTACTTCTGTTTAGGAGTCACTTCTTTTTCACCTTGCTGCGTTACTAGTTTCATACAACATTGTGTCTATAACTACAGAACTGACTCCTTGAGTAAACTAGGGAGTGAGAGAATTGTCCTCTCAGCATCACTGTATGGTAAAGGGGTTTCATAATAACCACTTGCCACAACTGTTTAAACAAAAACAAACAAACAACAAAAACAAAACAAATCAAGCTATTCAAACATTTTCTTTGTTTTATTCTTTGGTTAGGTAGTAGTTCTAATGCACAATACTTTTGCACCACTGGACATACCTATACAAGACTTAGCTACCTTCGTGGTTAGTCTAAGGCCAAAGAAATTTCAAGTAAATACTGTTGCGTAGGGCTTATAACTATGACAAATAGCACATCACCACTAACTCAAATAGAAATGAAACTCTGGTAAGTTTAAAAAAAAAAGTTTTACCTATATCAGCAAGAGAATTCAAAATGGTAAACAATTCTGATACAGGTAATGATTGCTAAATCAGAGAATTCCGATTAGTGAAGTTTGGGACGGGGTTGACCACCGAACTAACACAAAAATGCAAGGGTCAAAGTACAAAAATGACATACGTACGTCCAAACATATACACAAATACTGAGTGAGCCTGCCTAGTTATAAGGTAACATAAAACTACAGTATTGTTACTGTATTGTTTATATTTTAGCTTAGTTCATGTGAAACAGTATAGTAGCAGTGGACCATTAATCGAGCAAACAAATTTGGAGTTACTACTCACCTCTACTTCCCTTGAGTAGTGGTAGCTTCCTTATAGCCTTAATATTAAGGCATTCTGACTACCAATGGCTCTTGACAACCAAGCTGAGTGAAAATAAAGTCTGAGAGTGAAATCTTGCCATATCACTCTGACGAGTGTAACAAGTGGTCTATTCATTGCTTTACTTTGTACTAGGACAAACTCACATGTAGAGTTGGCTGTAGGGGAGGGGGTGGAGGAAAAGTAGTGAACTTGGCCAATTGCTATAGCAACTATGGTAATGAGCTTGCTTAATAGTGTGAAATAACACCGTGAAATATTGTGAGTTATTTCACTCTCACGTACCTAAAAATATAATTGTGAAGATGTCTAGGGTGGAATAATAAAGAAATAAATTAATACCATAGCTGAGTCATTTTTCACTACAATAAAATGTGGTATTATTTTGAAATACCACAGCAGTGGAAAACGATCTGATTGGTCATGGCGATCTCTTCGTGAGTTTGCCCCAATTTTACCCGCTAGGCAATGTCGCGGTGAAATTCCAGGGCAACGCTATTTAGCAGCGGCAAGGAAAGTTTGAATAAATGCAGAACCCGGATAAAAAATTTCTTTGACGGAAATGTAATACAAGATTATTGTTTTCTTAGCTGCAGAAATGAACTGTTGTGTTAGACTATAGTATTAACATATCGTAATAGCACGGAAAACTGTTGTATTCAGGTTTAATAGCACTCCTGCGGCGAGAAATTTCACTCGGCTTTGCCTCATGAAAATATCCTCGCTCCACTCGTGCTATTAATCTTGAATACGACAGTTTTCCTTTCTATTATATCTCCAAATACATACACACACACACACACACACACACACACACACACACATATATATATATATATATAATTCATTTATTTTTTAGGTGGGAGTCACTTGACCTCATTCCTGAGTGTGTATAAAGAATTGATGTGCTCAGTGAAGCCTTGTGTCATGGACCTAGCTGATTCCTGCTTGGGTTGTGGCCTCATATCACAAGATAGCTATGAAAAGATTTTGAAGAAAGAAAATTGGATCGACTCAGACAAGGCTAGATGTTTGCTGGACAATGTTCGCCAAACCCTGTCAGTTACACCGCAGGCTCTCAACACATTTGTGTCTGTTTTGTTAGAAGCTGAGGATTGTAAGTGTGTGGCAGAGAAAATACGGAAGTTATTGTAGCACATACCTACTAGCTACAATCATTATTCCATGCAGTAAACAATTCATACCACAAAAAAAGCAAAAATCAAAATAAAAAAGTATTGAGTTATTTTACAAATTAATGTGTTGTATTTTCAGTTGTCATATTTTGATGTCAACTAAATTTTTTTGGCACAATAAACATTTTTTCAAGGTATTTTTGCTCAGTATTTATTTCTGTTGCTCTTATGAGCTTGTTAAAATTCACAATTAAACATTTCTTTTGTAGTGTCTGTGTTTGTAATTATGATCATTATAATAGTACTAATTATTACTAATTTTGTTATGTAATTGTATTCACTTTCAAAATTTTGGTAAAGCCACCAAACTATTTTTGAATGATTGTATTGTCTGAAGGTTGCCAGCTTTAATTGAGTCAGGACAAAGAGGGTACGTACTCAACTGATTGAAACGTCCTCTTTACTATTCTCACAGAAGGGACAGTTATTTGCTGCAAGCAATGAATGTAGTAGAAGAACCTCTGCATAGTTGACATCAACAACTACTTCTGCTGATCTACTTCTTCTTTGCTCTTTGCAGTCTGTCTTGGTTCAACTTCTGGTGACCAGATTTGTGCCATCTGCTATACTACATTACAACAATGTGGCAAAGGCATTCACGTTAGGCGAAAGTGTGAAGGACACACTATGCATATGGTTGGCATTCACACCACCAGTTTGGTGTGAATTTGGTGGGTTTTCACGCTATAATTTTTACAGTATATGGGTAGTAAGTTTAACTCGTCAACACAACTCTTTTTAAATAGGAAATACTTACTAGGCCAGACTTATCCGTGCTGCCTGGTCCATGACATTAAAATAGTACTCAACTTGAAGGCTGGTGACATTGCTATTATGCACAAGGTTTTACCTACAAATGTTTAACTTACTCTTTTATGCAATAAAACAACAACGACAACATAAAAAAGAGCTCACTTTTATGTCAGCACTAGAGTAGCATTTCAGTACCTACAAGTGAATATCTGGTAAAGGTCACCCTCCTGTGGATGTCCAAATTCATGCCTGCAAAAAGTGAATGTCGGTCAAAAATTAATCTTTTACCCAGCGTGTCTACACCCTCTTCAAAATGGGTAATGAATAATGTATCACATGATGTGCTCGAGTTAGACTGTAATTATATTCATAGTTCAAATGTCTGGAGTATACATGTCTGCAATACAGGAACATTGGTACAACTTGTGGAATGGTTACTCTATTGAAAGTACAAGATAGAGTTTTCTCTACTACTCATGCTCTTATTTGAGCATTGTAGTACTAGCACAGGGCAGGTAGCGGTGCTCACAATTAGCTAGCTAGTTATATAATAAGCAGTTCATTCGATTTTATTATATTTCCTGATTTGTGCATCATGAATTCCTCCACAAGTTCTATTACTATACAGATTCCTAAACTTGATGGCATTTCAGCTCAAGAACTGAAGAAAAACATTGACTATGTAATAGATGAGTGTTCTTAGAGGACTTGAAAGTATTGTAGTAGCTAGATTTAGACATGTCAGTAGCTATCATCTATTTCACTTATTTGTTGAATTCAGCTCATCCTTCAGAGCAGAGGCACTCTCACTCCACCTCTGTCCACTAAAGTGGTGGTTCTAGATCAGGCGCCTTCAAAGGTTTACAAATCAAAAGAATATGAAGTTGTTACTGAAAGAATAGAGAAAACATCCTCTGCTGCAATGGCGGTGCAAGATGATGGTGACACTACCGTGGTCAAGACCAGAGCGACTGTTCAGTACCCAGAGCAAACCCTGGCTAAAGTGACTCTGCTTAGTCCCAATAAAGATGATCTGGAGGATCTAATCTGTGACATAGCAGAAGAAATACGTCAGTATCTGAACCTGTTTCAGTGAGTATGTTTGATAGTTTATTAAAATTTCAGTTTGTTCTGTGACTAACTATTGAATTAAATTTGATATTATCTATCTTAAGTGATTTTTAAGTGCAGCAAGGCAGGTGTTTCTTCAAACAGGTAGCTAGCTTGTTTAATAAATCTTTTAAATTGTGAACTATTTTGGGAGTGCTACAATACACAAAACTTTCTTAATACTTGGTAGACTTTGTGGTAGTATACGTAGCTATAGTGCTATTTGTGGAACTTTGGAAATGGCATCTTAGATCAGGTGCCTACTTCAAATATTGAATCACTACACACACGCACACATGCACACACACTCACACACTCACATACATTATATTTGCTGTTACACAGAAGTGTCCCTTATACATGATGGAGGAGTGAGGGAGAATTTCATTTTGTTAATTCTAGTATAACTGATGCGCTCATTTGTTTGTATTTTCTAATGTTGTCAGTTTAGATTGGGGACACTATCCTCTGGTCAATCAGTAGTTGTACTACTACTATAACTATGTCTATTTATGGCCATAATAGCATAGGGTTTTATTGAAGTGTTGTGTACTGGATCAGTATTTCATTTTACCACCTAGCTAAACCTTTGTCTATAATATTTATGAGATTCTTGAAAATATAATAACTGTCTCAAGTGGTGTCTGCTGTCTAATGTTGATGAAATTGTCACAGTAATTAAGTGGTAGTGAAAGCTCGTCATGTGATCTTGTGGCTATGAGGTAAATGTAGTTTAGAATAGTGAGAATTGCAATCTCCCAGTTATTATATTAGAATTGTTACTGCTATTGTCGCACAACTACAGGGTATCTGTGGAAGGTCCTGAAGTGCCAAACAACTGCGGTGAGGTGAGCATCTTCAAGAAATCTGTATAACAGAGAGTAAATATTCAAGTGGTTGTTGAAAATAAATAGGACTCTAGCACTCCTGTTTGATGTGTATAACAAGTTTTTAATAAGGAAATCAGTTATTCGATTGCGTATGATTAGTACAATAAAGTTCAATGATAATACACAAAATTAAATTTAACTATTATTATTATTATTTGTTTCACAGTCTGATTGTGGATTAGGGCTGAGTGTGTGTGTTCCACACTTGTCTTCTACACAGCGTCTTCAGCTAAGGAAAGACATAGACCATGTAAGTCATTAGTTTGGCCTGAAGTAGAAAGAAGACAGAAATAGAATGAACATGAATTTTGTGAAATTTTAAGTTGAAGTAGAAGTTTTGTGGTAAGGAATATGTTACATTGAATGCAGGTAATTAAAAAAGCAAGTGTTCCCTCGGCTGGACCAACAGACGAGAAAGAGCCGACGTCCTCCAGTGCTCCAGTGATGAACCACAAGATCTCCATATCTGATGACTCTCAAAATCCACATGCATGTCTGGTAAAGGTGGCATTGGTTGGAGAAACAGAGAAGAGTTATTATGAGACACTCTGGGATGTCAACAGGAAAATTAGGAGCTACATGAAATAGATGACTATGATGTTGCTATGAATAGAGCTGTGACTCTTATTGCACTTTATCTATTCAATCAATTCTAATTTTGAAGATAAACATAGCTGAAATAAGTATTTAATAGCTCAATTAATTAGTTAAAAGTTGGGCTAACTATTTAATGGCTGTGGTTGAAATGCGACTAATTGTTAATCATAGAAGTTTTGAGAAGTGTATTTCTCCTCTGAATTATTATTTAATGGAGTATGATATAATTAAAAGAACTGGAGAAAGCTGATGAGAGTGAACATATATTAACCTGCTGTAAAACTCCATCTTCTGTCCTTCCCTGGTACAACTTCTGGTGCAATTTCACAGGATACGGAATCATCTGTTAGTTCATCAAAGTCTCTATATTTAAAGTACTGCAGCAATTTTTTGCGAATACCCATCAGAAATGTTGTGGAGCAGCCCTCCTCCTCCTAAGGAAGGGGCTCCCAGCCCTCTTCCTCCTAAGGGCGGGGCTCCCTGCCCTCCTCCTCCTAAGGGAGGGGCTCCCAGCCATCCTCCTCGTAAGGGCAGGGCTCCCTGCCCTTCTGTATTGCTTCTGAGGAAAATGAAGTCAACTTCATTTGTAATGATCTTTATCTTTCAATCATGAGTGGGTGTGATTCACCAGTCTGAGTGGGTGTGATTCACCAGTCTGTTGCAGTTTGTTTTATAGCTGTCTTCACATTTTTTAAATGTAATCTAAAGAATATGATGAGGAGAATGAACTGTAGTCTACACGATCAAAGGCATATCTGCAGGGTTAAATGATGGAAGGAGTTGTGTTTTATAGTTAGGTAGAGGTCCAAAATATGGAGGTGCTTGAGGCATAGCATAAAATGTGGGGTGTCAGTGTGTGTGAGGAGTCAATTCAGAATCGTGTTGCAAGACTCTAGCTCAAGTTACTTGGTCTGGGGTCTTGTCAACGCGCAAATATTTTTTGCAAGTGGGTGTGGCTACGGCAAGCAATCGCGAGGGACGACTTAAACTGGCAAGTGGGAGTGCTATTTGTTAGTGTAGCGCTTGGAAATGCATAGGTTCCAAGTTTGAGAAATGGAAATCAGTGACAAACCACACCCATTAATTAAATCAACTCAATTGACCACATCCTTCATGTAATTAATGTTATGAATATAATTAATGACAATGACTATTGTTATATTGATTCATTTTGGAGAATGATTGTAGCTTTTTTGCATTTTGTAATCAATTCATCTGATAATTATAGTGTCAAAGCAGCAATCACTATTGTTCATCATAACTCTCAGCAAGCTAATAATAGTAGAGTGGCTAAGACTGGCCCTCTGTCAGTATGGACTTTCCTCAGCACTGAGAAGCCCCTTTCTGCCTCTGCATTTGAGCAAGGAATATTCAAAAGTCCAGACATCAACTATAATATATGTTCTATCCACTTATTATCAAAAATGAGTTAGCCTTGTCTTTCCTTTTTTTTTTTTGCTTTCTTAGGAGCAGGTGGTTGGGAAACACTCTGCCATTGCCAGTACTACCAAGAAAGAAGTATTCAAGATCAGAAATCAAAATTTGATATGTATAAGTGTTGTGTGGAATTGCATCATGAGGGCCTACATGGATACGCTGCATGGTTTTGCTGATAGAGAGTATGGTTTTGCTTATAGAGAGTATGGTTTTGCTGATAGAGTATGGTTTTCTATTAAAGCTAGGTATTAAGTAAACTGTGGTTTCTGATAGGGGGATTTCCGTGGCAGACAATAGGCAATCAGAACTTCCGTGCGTGGCAGATTGATAGAGTAAAATTCCGTGACTGCCACGGAGCTTTCGTGGCACTTGGAACCTATGGAAATGGGAAAAGCCTCGTCTAAACCCGTTGAAGTTCTCGTACTGTGTGATAGAGAACTTTTCGGTATGGTCGTCACATACCAAAAGACATTTGACAAGGTTCGTTATTTTGCAACTTAGTAATTCGTGATGGGGTTGTAATAAAGTATTCATGAATTAGGAATAAACGATGTAGTGCACGTGGAAGCAGCGAGTATTCAACACCTTGCAGGACAGAACAGGTTTAAAATTGCTGGTCAAGTCAGTTACAGTTGTGCATGAGTGATATCTGATCATGTGATTACTGCTGGCCTGGTATACAAGCTCCATGATGCAACTTCCACAGATAAATATGAAACTTTTTCTATTTCTTGTCTTGGCTAGTCATAGCTAAAAGTTAATTAGCATAGCTAGGATGTGAAGCTTTATATAGTTTATCGAGATGTAGAAGACAAAAGTGACCTGGTTACAAAAATGGGTTAGAGGTTCATGAAGAATTGAGTGTAACACGGACGAGATCAGTCCTTTCTTCGTGATCTATTTGATATTTGCACCACTTCTTGCTCGTCTGTCAGCAGGACGTGTCGGTAGGAGTATTGTTCTTGAAACTTCTGTTGTTTTGTTTTTTTAGGAGTTGATGCAATATATAGCAGGTCACAGCAGAACAGGACTTACCTTCACTTCAGATTTCAAGCAATGTGACCAATCGGATGTTGTGTTCAAACTGGTCACTAGTTATTCTAGCTCCCAGCATCCTGAACTACCACATCTCGCACATACAGTCATACAAGACTTCCTGACTTCACACTTCAGGTAAGACACTGAATAGCTCCGGCCAGGAGGACATTCTTTAGCTAGACAGTCGCTGTAGCTAACACACAAAATTTACACACACACTTGTTC
>WLWD01002918.1_pt1 | contig 16313 bp, 13 predicted proteins | sample 6712731 | NCBI WGS metagenome assembly WLWD01 (sample SAMN12718690, study PRJNA576275) | sponge metagenome | isolation source: marine sponge | host: Mycale hentscheli | place: New Zealand: South Island, Marlborough, Capsize Point | collected 2014-11-01
GTAGGAGAGTGATTTTGTATTTGTTTGCTGAAATAAAAGGTCATAACTGCTATTATAGTGTTTGCATGAAGTACGCTAAAAATAGTAACATTTTATGTTACCTTAACTATCAGGCTCGCTCGCCATTTGTGCTCAAGCACACCACTAGTAACTATAACATATATATGTATGTATGTATGGATGGTACGTATGCTCTTTAAACACGCGCGCAGGGAACGTTTTTCTCCTAAAAACACGGCTATTTAGGCTTGACTCCAGTTTATTATGAAACTACAGCATTAAGCAAACTTTACTTTATACTTAAGCTCCAAAGTATGAGAAAATTCCTGCTAAAACGCTTGTTTTCAAGACACAAAAAGTTGATTCGACAGGTTACTATGGCATTGAAGACCCTTTTCCAGACTTAATTTCAAACTTCGCCGTTTTATGGGGGGATACGGAGTGCCGGTTGTTGGTTGTCAAGAGCAGTTGGTAGTCAGAATGCCGTAGTATTAATGCTATGGAAGCTACTACTTCTCGAGGGAAGCTGAGATAAGTCCGCAATTCCATATTTGTTAGCTAAATATGCAAAATTAACTCTGGCCTTTCTTTTTTGTAGCTAAGAGCTAGTCAACAGTGACTGGTAAATTCAAATAGTCAGATTGGCTCAAATTTGGTACTACAAAAGCTACCACTGCTCAAGAAAATGAGGTAAGAAAGTAAATTTGTATTTGTGTGCTAAAATTGATTGTCTTTTGTTTTTGTAGGTGAGAGCTTGTCAAGAATTCAAGGTAATTCAGATGGTCAAAGTAACTTCAATTTGATACTACAGAAGTTATCAATACTCAAGAATGAGGTAAGTAGTAATTCCGTATTTGTTGGCTAAAATTACAAATAATAACACTGGTTTATTTTGTATTGTAACTGAGAGATTGTTCAAGAGTTACTGGTGATTGAGATTATCAGAATGGTTGATGTTTGATACTACAAAAGTTACCATTAATCAGGTAAGAGAGTGATTTTGTATTTGTTTGCTGAAATCAAATGTCATAACTGCTATTATAGTGTTTGCATGAAATAAGCTAAAAATAGTAACATTGTATGTTACCTAGCTATCAGGCTCGCTCGCCATTTGTGCTCAAGCACACCACTAGTTTATTTATTTATTTGTATATATGTATGGACGTATGTATGTCATTTTGTACTTTGACCCTCGCGTTTTTGTGTTAGTTATGTGGTCCACCCCGTCCCAAATTGCACTAAACAGAATCCTCTGGTTTATCGGTCAGTACCCGTATCACCCTAGAAATTGAATTGTTTACCGTTTTGAATTCTTTTGCGGGTGCAGTTCAACCTTGAAAACTTAAGGGACTTCCATTTCTATTCGAGTTAGTGGCGGTGGTAAGTCAATGCGCTCTTTGTCATGGTTATAAGCGGTGCGCAACAGTATTTACTTGAAAATACATTATCCACTAGACTACTGCGAAGGTAAGTCTGTGTAGGTGCATGTCCAGTTGTGTCAAAGCATTGTGTGTTACAACCACTACTACTTAGCTAAAGAATATCACAAAGAAAACTTTTAAATAACATGTATTGTTGTTTTTTTTTTGTTTTCCTTCCAAGCAGTTGCAGAGAGTTGTTACTATGGCACTGAAATCCCTTTACCTTGTATGCTAAATTTAAAAACTGGACCTTATTTTCAGTAGCTTGTATGCTAAATTTAAAAACTGGACCTTATTTTCAGTAGCTTCAGTGTTAGAAGTCAAAATCATCCATATAAAAATAGTATAGTCTTTAGGCTCGCTCGCCATTTGTGCTCAAGCACACCACTAGTTTATTTGTATATATGTTTGGACGTATGTATGTCATTTTGTACTTTGACCCTCGCGTTTTTGTGTTAGTTATTTGTTCGACCCGGTCCCAAATTGCACTAAACAGAATCCTCTGGTTTATCGATCAGTACCCGTATCACCCTAAGAAATTGAATTGTTTACCGTTTTGAATTCTTTTGCGGGTGCAGTTAATACTTGACAACTTAAGGGACTTCCATTTCTATTCGAGTTAGTGGCGGTGGTAAGTCAATGCGCTCTTTGTCATAGTTATAAGCCGTGCGCACAGTATTTACCGGAAAACACATTGTCCTCTAGACTACTGCCAAGGTAAGTCTGTGTAGGTGCATGTCCAGCTGTGTCAAAGCATTGTGTGTTACAACCACTACTTAGCTAAAGAATATCACAAAGAAAATTTTTAAATAACGCGTATTGTTTTGTTGTTGTTGTTTTGTTGTTGTTGTTTTTTCCTTCAATTCAAGCAGTTGCAGAGAGTTGTTACTATGGCACTGAAATCCCTTTACCCTGTATGCTAAATTTAAAAACTGGACCTTATTTTCAGTAGCTTCAGTGTTAGAATTCAATAAAAATAGTATAGTCTTTAGGCTCGCTCGCCATTTGTGCTCAAGCACACCACTAGTAATATTATATTGGCGAGCGAGCGTAGCGAGCGAGACACTTACAGGGGTAACACAATTGAAAATCGGGGATTTTTGTTTATTGGCGAGCAAGCTTAGCGAGCGAGACACTTACAGGGGTAACACAATTGAAAATCGGGGATGTTTGTTTGTTGGCGAGCGAGCTTAGCAAGCGAGACAGTATTAGGGGTGGATAATGCAAAATCGGGTATAATTTGGCGAGCGAGCGTAGCGAGCGAGACAGTATTAGGGGTGGATAATGCAAAATCGGGTATATGTTATATGTATTATGTGTGTAAGGATGGTACGTATGCCCCAAAAATGCGCGCGCGGGGAACTTTTTTCTCAAAAAAACACGGCTTTTTAGACTTGACCCCAGTTGATTCTGAAACTACAGCACTAAGCAAGCCTTACTTTATACTTAAGCTCCGAATTGTGAGAAAATTCCTTCGAAAACGCTTGCTTTTCAAGAAACAAAAAGTTGATTCGCCTGGTTACTATGGCATTGAAGACCCTTTTCCAGACTTAATTTTAAAACTTCGCCGAGTGCCGGTTGTTTGTCAAGAGCCGTTGGTAGTCAGAATGCCGTAGTATTAATGCTAAGGAAGCTACTACTTCTCGAGGGAAGCTGAGGTAAGTAGTACTTCCATATTTGTTAGCTAAATATGCAAAATTAACTCTGGCCAAGAGCTTGTCAACAGTGACTGGTAAATTCAAACAGTCAGATTAGCTCAAATTTGGTACTACAAAAGTTACCACTGCTCAAGAAAATGAGGTAAGAAAGTAATTTGTATTTGTATGCTAAAATTGATTGTCTTTTGTTTTTGTAGGTGAGAGCTTGTTGTCAAGAATTCAAGGTAATTCAGATGGTCAAAGTAACTTCAATTTGATACTACAGAAATTATCAATACTCAAGAATGATGTAAGTATTAATTCCATATTTGTTGGCTAAAATTACAAATACACTGGTTTATTTTTTATCGTAGCTGAGAGCTTGTTCAAGAGTTACTGGTGATTGAGATTATCAGAATGGTTGATGTTTGATATTACAAAAGTTACCATTAATCAGGTAAGAGAGTGATTTTGTATTTTGTTTGCTGAAATCAAATGTCATAACTGCTATTATAGTGTTTGCATGAAGTAAGCTAAAAATAGTAACATTTTATGTTTACCTAACTATCAGGCTCGCTCGCCATTTGTGCTCAAGCACACCGCTAGTATGTATATAATGTGTGTAAGGATGGTACGTATGCCCCTAAAATGCGCGCGCGGGCAACTTTTTTCTCCAAAAAAACACGTCTTTTTAGGCTTGACCCCAGTTTATTCTGAAACTACAGCATTAAGCAAGCCTTACTTTATACTTAAACGCAGAAGTGTGAGAAAATTCCTGCGAAAACGCTTGCTTTTCAAGAAGCAAAAAGTTGCTGCGACCTGTTACTATGTCATTGAAAACCCTTTACCAGATTTAAATTCAAAACTTTGCCGTTTTAGGGGGGATACGGAGTGCCGCTTGTTGGTTGTCAAGAGTCATTGGTAGTCAGAATGCCGTAGTATTAATGCTAAGGAACCTACTACTACTTGAGGGAAGCTGAGGTAAGCTAAATATGCAAAAATAACTCTGGCCTTTCTTTTTTGTAGCTAAGAGCTTGTTGTCAACAGTGACTGGTAAATTCAAATGGTCAGAATGACTCAAATTTGGTACTACAAAAGTTACCACTGCTCAAGAAAATGAGGTAAGAAAGTAATTTTTGTATTTGTGTGCTAAAATTGATTGTCTTTTTTTTGTAGGTGAGAGCTTGTTGTCAAGAATTCAAGGTAATTCAGATGGTCAAAGTAACTTCAATTTGATACTACAGAAGTTATCAATACTCAAGAATGAGGTAAGTAGTAATTCCATATTTGTTGGCTAAAATTACAAATAATAACACTGGTTTATTTTTTATCGTAGCTGAGAGCTTGTTCAAGAGTTACTGGTGATTGATGTTATCAGAATGGTTGATGTTTGATACTACAAAAGTTACCATTAATCAGGTAAGGGAGTGATTTTGTATTTGTTTGCTGAAATCAAAATAATATCATAACTGCTATTATAGTGTTTGCATGAAGTAAGCTAAAAATAGTAACATTTTATGTTACCTAACTATCAGGCTCGTTCGCCATTTGTGCTCAAGCACACCACTAGTTTATATATATGTTTGGACGTACGTAAGGCATTTTTGTACTTTGACCCTCGCGTTTTTGTGTTAGTTGGGTGGTCGACCCCGTCCCAAACGTCACTAAACAGAATCCTCTGTTTATCGATCAGTACCCGTATCACCCTAGAAATTGAATTGTTTACCGTTTTGAATTCTTTTACGGGTGCAGTTAAAACGTGAAAACTTACAGGACTTCCATTTCTATTCGAGTTAGTGGCAGTGGTAAGTCAATGCGCTCTTTGGCATGGTTATAAGCCGTGCGCAACAGTATTTACTTGAAAATGCATTGTCCACTAGACTAATCGCGAAGGTAAGTCTTTTGTAGGTGTATGTCCAGTTGTGTCAAAGCATTGTGCTTTACAGCCACTATTTAGCTAAAGAATATCACAAAGAAAACGTTTAAAGCGTGTATTGTTTTGTTGTTGTTGTTTTCCTTCAATTCAAACAGTTGCAGCAAGTTGTTACTGTGGTACTGATATCCCTTTACAGTGTATGCGTAATTTAAAAACTCGACCTGTAGCTTCAGTGTTAGAAGTCAAAATCATTCTTATAAAAATAGTATAGTCTTTAGGCTCGCTCGCCATTTGTGCTCAAGCACATCACTAGTGTTATATGTATGTATGTATGTGGGATGGTACGTATGCCCTTTAAACGCGCGCGCTTTTTTTTTTGTAGCTAAGAGCTTGTCAACAGTGACTGGTAAATTCAAATAGTCAGATTGGCTCAAATTTGGTACTATAAAAGTTACCACTGCTCAAAAAAATGAGGTAAGAAAGTAATTTTGTATTTGTGTGCTAAAATTGATTGTCTTTTGTTTTTGTAGGTGAGAGCTTGTTGTCAAGAATTCAAGGTAATTCAGATGGTCAAAGTAACTTCAATTTGATACTACAGAAATTATCAATACTCAAGAATGATGTAAGTAGTAATTCCACATTTGTTGGCTAAAATACAAATAATAACACTGGTTTATTTTTTATCGTAGCTGACAGCTTGTTCAGAGTTACTGGTGATTGAGATTATCAGAATGGTTAATGTTTGATACTACAAAAGTTCATTAATCAGGTAAGAGAGTGATTTTGTATTTGTTTGCTGAAATCAAATGTCATAACTGCTATTATAGTGTTTGCATGAAGTAAGCTAAAAATAGTAACATTTTATGTTACCTAACCTAGCAGGCTCGCCTCGCCATTTGTGCTCAAGCACACCACTAGTTTATTTGTATATATATATTGGAACGTACGTATGTCATTTTGTACTTTGACCCTCGCGTTTTTGTGTTAGTTATGTGGTCGACCCCGTCCCAAATTGCACTAAACAGAATCCTCTGGTTTATCGATCAGTACCCATATCACCCTAGAAATTGAATTGTTTACCGTTTTGAATTCTTTTGCGGGTGCAGTTAAGGGACTTCCATTTCTATTCGAGTTAGTGGCGGTGGTAAGTCAATGCGCTCTTTGTCATGGTTATAAGCCGTGCGCAACAGTATTTACTTAAAATACATTGTCCACTAGACTACCGCGAAGGTAAGTCTGTGTAGGTGCATGTCTGTCAAGCTTGTGTGTTACAACCACTACTTCAAAGAAAACGTTTAAATAAGGGTATGTTTTGTTTTTGTTGTTTTTTTCCTTCAATTCAAGCAGTTGCAGAGAGTTGTTACTATGGCACTGAAATCCCTTTACCGTGTATGCGAAATTTAAAAACTGGACCTTATTTTCAGTAGCTTCAGTGTTAGAAGTCAAAATCATTCATATAAAAATAGTATAGTCTTTAGGCTCGCTCGCCATTTGTGCTCAAGCACATCACTAGTATACATCGAACATATTATACCCGATTTTGCATTGTCCACGCCCTAATACTGTCTCTCTCTCCGCTCGCTCGCCAATAAACAAACATCCCCGATTTTCAATTGTATTACCCCTGAGAGTGTCTCGCTCGCTCCGCTCGCTCGCCAATAACATATACCCGATTTGCATTGTCCACCCCTAATACTGTCCCGCTAGCTCTGCTCGCTCCCAATTATGAGCATAATATCACATTTTAGGTGGCATAATTGCTGCAATGCCAAGAATTGCTGGAACATCATAAATGGTAAAAAAATGAGCAAAATTCGTAAAAGCCTACTGATAATACAAGAGCAGAACAACATGAGACAGGAAGTAACTTAAAACCACAGGAATGGCATAACGCATAATGACCAAATAAACTACAAATCCTAATTGTTTATTTTATGTCTGAAAGGTTATTATTTTACATTCTTTATCCTCAACCTATGAGTCCAAATATGTTCTTACACACCCACCAATATTCACGGCATGTTTTATAACTCTACATAACACAATAAGTAACAAGAGTGCAACTCTATAGCTAGGAAAAAACAATGAAAAAAGATTGTTTAGCGCATCAAAAAAGTTTAAGGAGTCTAGTATGTGGACACTAATTGGAAATGCCACATGTGATGGTCTCATTAACTGACCATTTTCTCACAGAAAGGGGCAAAGCTGAGAGTTATAGGGAGCGAGATTATGCAAACATCAAAGAATTGTTGTGTGTTTGTCTATTGTTGTTTGCTTTACTCAAACGAGATACAATACAAGACAACAATAGGTAAAGAATAGCAGATGATCTCTAACAAAATACATGAAGCTAGCTATTTGAAATATTTTAATTGTGTCTCTTTAGCTTCATTTGGCACTTCTTCCAAGTGTAGTATATCTTGTGGTCCAGGAAATGAGGTAGATAGGTCTGATAGACTTGAGGTAACCAAACTCTGTGCCATTAGAGGGCATAGTGGAAAAGATGGTGATTGAATAGAAGAACCCATCTGAGATGGAAGTGAAAATGATCGTGTTGGAATAGAATAGTCCTGTTGAAATGGAAATGAAGGCTGTGGAACTGAAGAATCAATTTGAGTTGGTTGGAGTGGAAGGGATGGTTGTGGTATAAAAGAATCTAGTGGAGATGGTACTGGAAAGGATGGATGTGGAATAGAATAATCAAGTTGAGATAGAATTGGAAAGGATTGTTGTGGAATAGAAGAATCCATCTGAGATGGATTTGGAAAGGATGGTTGTAGAATAGAAGAATCCAGTTGAGATGGGATTGGAAAGAATTGTTGTGGACTAGAAGAATCAAGTTGAGATGGAAGTGAAAATGATCGCATTGGAATAGAAGGATCCAGTTGAGATGAAAATGGAAAGGATGGTTGTGGGATATAAGAATCAAGTTGGGATGAAAGCGGTAGTAGTATGGAAGCGTCCAGTTGTGAAGAGGACAGTTGTGAGCCGAAAGAGTTTAGTTGAGGAAATGTAGGACTTGAAACATTGAGTGAGTTACATACTGGGAGTGAGTGTGGAATTTGTAGGCGTTGAAAAAGAGTGGTTTTGGTTATTTTTCCATTTTCCCACAACCTGGTACATACCTTCAACCTTTTCAGGTCAGAACTTTCATATCTGCACTTTACGGCAATGAAAGTGGTCTCTTTAAGTGGGAATGATAGCCAACTAGTAGTGTGTGTTTGATTTTGTGACACTATCACAATTTCCACGTGATACTTGTGGCTACGATGTAGCAGAATCTGTGATATAGAAGCACAATAATATTATTATAAATTGCTGTAACACAAGATAATAGTCCTAGTCACTCATGGTAATCATAAATACTTACAATGTCAGGGGCACCATCATAATGACTAATCATAGCATCTTCGAAGCTGATTATTCCATTCATCCAGAATCGACCAGTGTTAGGTGAGTCTCCATGCATCAACATTTGCCTTTCCTTGTTTTGTTTCTTTGTGGATACATATTCCTTTATCCATTCATTGTCAATGAATCTATACTCATATGAGTCCTCAGAAACAATGGCGATGTAGACATCATAATGATAACCAGGATTTAAACCAGAAATTGTGACCCTGACTCCAGGTGATAATTTACTGTGTACATTAATATATACAAGTTAGCTACACTTTAATTGTGTTGTTTAGAATATTTCAAAGATGACTCTGCTTACTTTCTTCTAAACATCATCATCTCATTGCCTACATCGTCGAATTTCTTCCACAGTAGTTTATTTACAAGGTCTACCACTATAGGCTGGCTACTTGCAGCCATCTCAGGAGAGTACCTCTATTCACTTATTGTAGTAGACTAGCATCAGTTGTAGACAGAGAGCTACCTAGTTGCTAGCCTCTACAGTTTCTGATTTCTGAAAGGAATATGTCTTTTTATACAGTAATCCTATGAATAGGTGCTACTAGGGTTTGATAGTTTATATTTAATCAGAAGCTAATCGGTTATCATTTATAGCCTTATTAACTCCTATCTGGCAAAGCTATTGATAAGAAGGTATTGATAGAACTGCACTGTTCATTGATCTCTCTCTCTCTCTGAAGTGTGAGGAATAAATAAAGAGCCTATTAACAAGTTTTTTTGTCTTAGTACTGAATAGCTGTAAAATCTTGCTAAGATTCTGCATGAATTTAAAGAGAATAACAAAATACACTTAAAATGTGTATATGTATCGACTTCTCTTTAGCTTTAGTTAGCTATACTTCCATCTGTATTATTTCCAAGGAAGAGAAGGAAACTAGAGTAGTCTATACAAGGTTCTCTGTCAAGACTGTGACCAATGGCTATGTGGGTGAGACTGGTAAACACTGAAGAAAAAATTGACAGTGTATAAGCAAGCTGTAAGGATATTGGAATTTAAGATGGCATTGTATTACACCCTCACTAACACAACCACCGCATAGACTGGGAAAGTGTCTGGGTAATAAATAGCTAATGGGAGTTTGTACTGGAGAAGTAGAGTGTTAAAATTCATAAATTTTTCACCTTTGTAATAACTTAACATGCTAGAAATGTCATTGTACCATTATTAAAATCATTGTGTTTGAGCATCAATCAATTGTGTTATTTATCTGTTACAATAAATCTTACAATCAAGCTTGGGTGGCTTAAACTTCAGGCACATGTTAGAATAGAGCTGGTAAAGTGTCACTTATTCCATCTCATGAGAAGAACAGCTGACTAATGTTGTTATTAAATGAATCAATTCAATATTTTAACATAAATTAGTGGTAGAAATAGACATTCCGACTCTGACGTGTCCTCACCAGTGATGTTATATTAGTAGTAGATATAGACATTCCGACTCTGACGTGTCCTCATCATGATGTTATATTAGTAGTAGATATAGACATTCCGACTCTGATGTGTCCTCACCAGTGATGTTATATCAGTAGTAGATATAGACATTCCGACTCTGACGTGTCCTCACCAGTGATGTTATATTAGTAGTGGATATAGACATTCCGACTCTGACGTGTCCTCATCATGATGTTATATTAGTAGTAGATATAGACATTCCGACTCTGACGTGTCCTCATCATGATGTTATATTAGTAGTAGATATAGACATTCCGACTCTGACGTGTCCTCACCAGCGATGTTATATTAGTAGTAGATATAGACATTCCGACTCTGATGTGTCCTCACCAGTGATGTTATATCAGTAGTAGATATAGACATTCCGACTCTGACGTGTCCTCACCAGTGATGTTATATTAGTAGTAGATATAGATATTCCGACTCTGATGTGTCCTCACCAGTGATGTTATATCAGTAGTAGATATAGATATTCAGACTCTGACGTGTCCTCACCAGTGATGTTATATTAGTAGTAGATATAGACATTCCGACTCTGACGTGTCCTCACCAGTGATGTTATATTAGTAGTAGATATAGACATTCCGACTCTGACGTGTCCTCATCATGATGTTATATTAGTAGTAGATATAGATATTCCGACTCTGACGTGTCCTCACCAGTGATGTTATATTAGTAGTAGATATAGACATTCCGACTCTGACGTGTCCTCACCAGTGATGTTATATTAGTAGTAGATATAGACATTCCGACTCTGACGTGTCCTCATCATGATGTTATATTAGTAGTAGATATAGATATTCCGACTCTGACGTGTCCTCACCAGTGATGTTATATTAGTAGTAGATATAGACATTCCGACTCTGACGTGTCCTCACCAGTGATGTTATATTAGTAGTAGATATAGACATTCCGACTCTGACGTGTCCTCACCAGTGATGTTATATCAGTAGTAGATATAGATATTCAGACTCTGACGTGTCCTCACCAGTGATGTTATATTAGTAGTAGATATAGACATTCCGACTCTGACGTGTCCTCACCAGTGATGTTATATTAGTAGTAGATATAGACATTCCGACTCTGACGTGTCCTCATCATGATGTTATATTAGTAGTAGATATAGATATTCCGACTCTGACGTGTCCTCACCAGTGATGTTATATTAGTAGTAGATATAGACATTCCGACTCTGACGTGTCCTCACCAGTGATGTTATATTAGTTATAGTTATAAACCAAAATTGAGGTTTGTGTGTGATTTATAAACTCCGAGACACGAGGGCACAGCCCGAGTGGCGAGGATTTATAAATCGAAATACAAACCTAATGATTTTGGTTTATAACTATTTTATAGCCCAAACATAAACAACGAGCAAAGTATAGCGTTAGCTATCTTAGTAATTGTATTAAAGTACCCAAACTTTTCATTATTCCATTTTGCTTTGATCTGCCTTCCACCATAATTATGGTTGCTAAGAACTATATCAGACTTTTCCCCGCTAATACATTTTCTTACGAGCATACCAGACTGTATCCGATTGATAGTTCTTAACGACAAGCGCGGTCGCTCGGGTAACGGGCTATAAGTAGTAGATATAGACATTCCGACTCTGACGTGTCCCCATCATGATGTTATATTAGTAGTAGATATAGACATTTCGACTCTGACGTGTCCTAACCAGTGATGTTAAATTCAAAAGAATTGTTGCTATTGTTAAACAATGAACCTCTAATTAAATAGAGAGTGTAACCATAAGGTACACCACTCCCACACTTCATGAATCTATAGCTACTGCCTATAAAACTATACTACAGTAGACATTAGTGTTCCATTCATGCTGTTTACTTATTCATGAGATGGAATAAGTGATACTTTACCTGCACCATGATTAGTGTTGCCTGTAATCAGGTCTTTAGGATACCATACCCCAGTATAAACAGGATTAAGCATTTATGTTCAGTAAGATGCTGGTTCTGAATCACTTGTGTCTACTTTGTTGATTACTGATGGGATTTCCCCATGGCAAATACATTCCCGAGCACAAACAGTGGGCCTAATTTTTCACAATGGCCACATAGACACTTGCACCCAAAGTGTAGTTTGATGCTGCTGTTTGCACAAATTGGCTATGCTAAGCTATCTATAAGGTCATGTTTCTGTTCCTGCTTGTTGTTATAGTCTCATCAGGAGTGTCATTTAAGATTCATTGTTATTTTGTAACTGGTTCATAGAGGTATGGCTCCAATTCCCCACCATAGGCCATGCTCTCTTGACTGGCATCAGGAGCAGAATGTGACGGGCTGAAGACACAAGAGGTACCATAGCTACTGGCTTTACTATCATAGACTCACTAGTGCTAGTGCTGGCCATATCAGATCATGAACTACTGAGAAGTTGCATGGTTTCTACAGCAAGACTACTACTGACCAGAGTAGCTGTTCTCAAAATAATATCACACAAACCACACCCAATTTAGACAATAAGATTTCAGGAATCAGGGAACAATAAATACAGCAAGCTCACCGTAGTCTCCCTTTAATGCTGTGTCTAGGCACCACTCCCCCTAGCTCCACCCTCTGTCTACAGCCATGGCCTACACACCACTCTGTGGCATTGTAGTGTGTGTTTAGTGTTTTAGTAGATGTGTTCTACTGCTGCACTTTATATTTTAAATACTTTTAATGTTTAGGAGTTTTAGAGTATGAAGATGCATACAAGCACTTCATTGTTTCCAAGGATGTGCTGGAGCTTCTGTCTTTAAAGTTTATGTTTCTTGGTCCTCCATGACAAGGCAAGAGTACAACTCGCCGTCGCGTTATGAAAGAGATCATAGATCTTCTGTCAGCAAAAGAAGAGAAGCAGATTCATGGCAGCACAGGCACAGTGGAGTGTTGCTCCAATATGTTAGTCCAAGGCACGTCTGATCCAACCACAGCAGAAAGGAAAGCGTACTGGACTACTGTACAGAATATCACTGAGGAAGCATCTCTACTCTTTCATAGTCTTAAAGATAGTCTGGAGACTGAATCCACTTCTGAGGCTATATTCCAGAAAGTGTCCAAACAGCCAAAGTTTGCTGAAGATGTGAAGCATTCTTTCAGAGCTTTCTTGAGGATGGAGGACACTGGAGGGCAGCCTGAGCTGATGGACATGCTACCAGTACTCACCATAGGACCTGGCCTATGAGTTCCAATTAGATGAAGAGTATCTGGTCTTTTATCAGAGAGCTTCAGGAGAGAGAACTGCACCAGAGAACTCTGAGTTTACTCTGCAAGAGATGCTTTTGCGTACTCTGGCCAGTATATCTTGTTTCAGTTCCTCCAACCATCGTCAACCTCTACCAGTACCAGACAACTCAGCCATTGGTGAGATACTGGAGTCCTCCAAGTCAGTAGTGTATCTAGTGGGTACTCACAAAGACAAGGTTTCTGAAGAAGACATCGCTACAGTCGACTCACAGCTTCAAAAGGTGATTGGAGACACTGACTTCTACAAGAATGGCATAGTTCAGTTCTGCTCACAAGACAAGCTTGTTGTTTCTTTGGACAACATGGGAGGCGGAGTAGAAGAAATCAATCACTTGCATCAGGTACTTGAGAATGCCATGAAGAAACACTTTAAAAAGCTGAAAATTCCAGTGGTATGGCTTCTGTTCAGCTTGTGTCTTCGCATGAGAGAGGTGAGGACAGCCAGCCTGGAGACCTGCTTGGCCTTGTCTAATGCCTTCAATATGACACCCTACGAGACCAAAGCAGCTCTGTGGTTTCTTCATCACCATGCCGGTGTTCTGATGTACTTCCCCAGTGTGCCTGGTTTGGAAGACCTGGTCATCATAGACATCCAGGTAGTGTATGATAGTATCACTGGTGTCATTCTGGAAGCCATGAGCTTTGATAGCGTAGGTCAGGCTACAGCCAAGAGATTCAGGAAGACAGGTCGATTCACTATGACAGATTTGAAAACAGCTACAGCTGACATTTCGGGAGATCTGATTCCACCAGAGCAACTGGTAGCTTTGCTTGCATATCTTCACTTAGTAGCTGAGATTGTGTCAGTCGAATCTTGTGATGCAAGCCCAGTCTTAGAAGAACAAAAAGAATACATCATGCCTTGCGTGTTAGAAAACACTAGTGCACAGGAACTTGACCAATTCCACAAAGAATCCTGCAGATCATGCTTGGTGGAGCCTCTCTTGATGTTCTTCAGCAGTGGGTTTACTCCTTAGGACTCTTTCCTGCTTCAATGGCTTGTTTTATATCCAACAAGTCCTTCACTTTCATTAGGGAAGGTGTCAAGAAAAACATGGTGCACTTTTTGTATGGAACCAAAAAAATTTGTGTAACATTTATATCTCGATGTAAATATTTTGAAGTCGTAGTTTCGTGCAATGCTACATTCCAAGACTCCATTCACCATGTTTGTACTGCTCTGAAACAAGAAATAGAGGGCACGCTAAAGAAGGCTAGTTCCAGAATGAACTACAACATCGACATGGACTACCAGTTTGCCTTTGACTGTCATTCACATGAAGGAGGGAACCATCTTGGAGTGGTCGATGGTGCAGATAGAATTCCAGAAGTTATGTCATGTCTCTTTAATCCAGACAATCCACAAGCAGTTGTACTCACCAATAGACACCTCATTTGGTATGGACAGGTATGCAGAAATAGACTATATGTATTCTATCTTGTAATAACTAACTCTTGTTCATTTGGTATTAGAAATATGAGAAGATAGATTTTGTAGAGGAGATCTCTGAAAGTAAGTTAAGTTGTTATCTCTTAGTATAATTGAACATGTTTTATTATTAGGTGGCAATACTTTGAGCATATTTCTGAGTGTGTATCCTGACTTGGTTCACTCAGTGAAGCCTTGTGTTATGACAGTAGCTGATCATTGCTATAGTATTGGACTCATATCACAATATACCTATGACCAACTTCGTGAGCGTAAAGACCTGATTGACGAAGACAGAGCAAGGACTCTTTTGGACAACATTCGTAGAGTCTTTTCATCAAGACCCTCAGTTCTCAAGGAGTTTGTTACTGTATTGTCCCAAACAGGAGAATGTAATTATGTGGCAGATAAAATACAGCAGCAGCTCCAGTAAGTGTATTGTTATTATTGTAGTATTTGTATTATTGTATTGTTTGTGTCATAGAAGTGTGGAGTGAATTTTGTCAAACACTACACATGGACATAGCTACATTACAAAATATTAAATCTGCACTCTTATATATCACAGGTGATAATGTATCCCTTGTTTCTAATTTTAATTAGACTTTGAATTTGCACATTGTTATTTTTGTTATAAATTTCTCCTGTTATTTTTAAACTTTCGTTTAAAATTGAATGAAAAATTTTAATTGTATTTTCAAAGTAGCTATGTTTTCAGTAGCCAATAGTCACCCATTCAACATAGATAGCTAGCATCCAGGAAGCTCTAAACCTATGTCTCTGTTAAATGTGGTGGTCAGATGTCATCTGATGTGTAGAGCTACCTGATCTTTTGAACTCACGATTCTTAGTGGCATTGCCTATAACTCCCGCCTCTTCCCATTCAATAAGGTGATGTCACTGCCAGGCATGTTCTGCAATCTCCCACCAGTGGCATTGCCTAACTCCCGCCTCTTCCCATTCAATAAGGTGATGTCACTGCCAGGCATGTTCTGCAATCTCCCACCAGTTATCTTGCTATTAAATGTGTTTATTAATTATCACCACAAAGAGTTCAACCTCAATGACTTTGGCAGAAGTCTAAACGCCAGGTTAAATTTAATTGAGCATATATTGGCTGTTAGAACTGAGAAATTTGTGATTCGTAGCTATCTTGTTGGCAAGATGCTACTGTCTCTTTTTATACATACTCTCTCCTAGGGTCTGCCAGATTATGATCGAAATTTTTAGAATTAGCTTTTTTATTCTAAAAAATCGAGTTATTAAAGAATAGTATATTATTCTAGAAATTTTCTTATTATTCTCTTATTATTCTAATTATAAATAAGTGGAATAGTGCTGATTGCAGTAGCTAGCTGCATAAAGTTAATTGAGTAAAACTACTATCTGTCTCTTACTGAATTACTCAATATGAAGGATTCTAATCTTTCAGTGAAAACCTTGAACATCCCTGTAAATATGTTCAATGAGTGGAAAAAGCATGCTCTGCTGCAGCCGAAAAAAGTTCAATAGTCAGTCCTGTAGCCAACTCGCGTAATTCCCGGTTTCCTTTTGCGAAAAACCGGTGACGTAATTCATGGTTCGGGTCGTAGTGCAAAGACAAGGAAATGGAGTTTGACTGGGGCGTAGCTCTGCTCTATCACTAGTAGGTTGTGTTCTCTTGTGTCTAAAGAAAGCACAAGACACTTTAAAAAGTATATAGCGCTAATTTTTTGTTCTACTCCAGAAAGATAGAAAGTTTTACTGGTATTTTATCACAGGTATTGGTTTCAGCAAAGAAGGAAGTAAAATTATAACTGATCATAACTAAAGGTAAGTACGTTT
>WLWD01005182.1_pt1 | contig 16309 bp, 11 predicted proteins | sample 6712731 | NCBI WGS metagenome assembly WLWD01 (sample SAMN12718690, study PRJNA576275) | sponge metagenome | isolation source: marine sponge | host: Mycale hentscheli | place: New Zealand: South Island, Marlborough, Capsize Point | collected 2014-11-01
CAATTTTCATTGATTTTACTCGCTACGCGCGCGCTACAAGGAGCGTACAATATAAACCGTACAATATGGGAGAATACAGAACGCTCGCGTGATGCGGAAATATTCAAGTAAAAATATCAAAGCTGCAATAAATATATATATATACCATGGAATGTTCAAACTATCCAATCTAATGGCCTAATTAGTTGTGAATTTTATTTCATATCCACCTCTTTGGTAGTCTGACGGAGCCAGACCCACGTAGCGCGCAGAGCGCACGGAGGGTCTTGGGACTTGGCCATACCAAATTTGTTACACATGAAATGGAAGTGGTGAGTGCCCCACCTCTCTTATACCTGACTTCTACCGCAAATTAGCCATGATTGCTAAACCTAGCGTTGAAAGGGTGGCTGGCACGTACAGGAATTTCTATTTGTGATTGAGGAGGGTTATTCCTGGTAATTTGCTAACGATAATTGACTGCAGCAATTATATGTGTAGCAGAACAAATTCGGTATGGCCATATCCCCAGACCCATTCCCAGCGTAGCGGTTTGGTAAAGGGTCTGGCTATGCCAGACTTTGAAGGAGAATAAGTGAACTGTCCAATCAAAATAATATTGGTTTTTATGCTTGATGCTTTACCCACTCAAATAATGCCGATGCCTTACCAAACTGTTTAAGCTCATGCATTATTCATGAATACATACTGTCATCATTGTTGTTTACAGACACGAGTATTATTAATGAATTAATACAGTTGTTCCAAGTATTGGTACTCTTGTACAGTTAATAAAATGATTCAGTATAGTGGGCCGGCCTCAGACCGACTCAGTCTCTCACCCTCCCCAGGAGGGCTAATTGCTAAATAGAATTTAACAAAGTACAAGTTGATTCAAAGCTGCCTTATGTCTACTAATTCATGACATTTTGGCACTGTACCAGAGCAAATTTCAGAAGGAAATTTAATAAATGTGTGTTTAGGACGTAGGCTTAGCTGAAAGTTTGGTCAACTGGGTGTAAACATACATTTATACCGTATTTCAGCACTGCGTTCAATTGACTACATAGCTATACTGCAAAAACAGAGACAAGTGAAGAATTGATTATGAAAAGGGTCAGGATATGAAGTGAGCTAAGGAGACAAGTAAATTTAAAGCAGCAACCAAAAACCTTTCTTACCTCCCACTTAGCCCACACCCATACCCCGACCTTCTTCATCCCTTTATTATCTCCTTCCCCCCCCCCCCCCCCCCCCCCCCCCCCCGCCCCCCAACCCTTTCCTACCCGACCAATAATATTTTCAATGATTTTGATATTTTTAGTGGTGCAGTTAGGTTGGGAGCAGACATCGTACTCTGTAAGTCCATCAGAAGACAAAGTAAATGTATCAGTTGTAATCATGGGAAGATATCAGGAACTTCCGGATATAAACTATGAAATAGATGCTGTAAATGGAAATGCAGGAGAAGATGGTAAAAATTGAAAATGTTTAGTTAGATAGTATCTCATTTCTAGCAAATAATGAGTGAAAAGAGCTTATTTATAAAAATATAATAACTTATTGCGACTCATAAGACCCGGACAGCCACAATTCTTCTAGTGGTGCATATGCTATACCATATTTTGTAAAGGTCATCAAAACTTTGTGACTGTACCCAGTTGTCTAAAGATAGGTTTTAATGGTTGCCATGGTTCCTGTGTACATTAATTTGTGTTTAGAATTTTCAATTTATATAAATATAATATGAAGTGCAATGTATAATATAATAATATTTGAATTGCACTTCATATATTATATACCACCATGGTAGAATTGGTGTGGCAGACCCAGCTCGGCAAATCCGGCTAATATTTAGCTATAAATTTTTGTTGCCTGCTAAAACATGCCTATTGTCAGCATGTTTTCAGTCAAGAATTGGCATTAGATCACGAAGTAAAAATGCTGACTCCATCCACAAATGCAATACTGATGACCATGCATCAGTTACCCTTGATTTTGACGGTCATCGAAGCATCAGTAGTGTGTCAGTCAAGCTTCCCCCCCAGTAATATAATTGCATGTCCTATTTGGACATACTTCTTTCTTTTCTTAAACTAACCTATGCAACTACTCCTATGCTTATAGAAATAATTTTGCCACAAGCATATAATATTGATATTTGACACTAAAAGTAGGTCATTTTGCCTGACCAAACAAATTAGCTTCTGCCACCCCTGAATGTATGTATGCCTGAATGTATGTATGCCTGAATGTATGTATGCCTGAATGTATGTATGCCTGAATATATGTATGCCTGAATGTATGTATGCCTGAATGTATGTATGCCTGAATGTATGTATGCCTGAATGTATGCATGCCTGAATGTATGTATGCCTGAATGTATGTATGCCTGAATGTATGCATGCCTGAATGTATGCATGCCTGAATGTATGTATGCCTGAATGTATGCATGCCTGAATGTATGCATGCCTGAATGTATGTATGCCTGAATGAATGTATGCCTGAATGTATGTATGCCTGAATGTATGTATGCCTGAATGTATGTATGCCTGTATGTATGCCTGAATGTATGTATGCCTGAATTAAGTGTGAATGCATATATATTTGCATAAGGGGTAGGAAACATTGTGACCATGCCTACTACAAAAATTATACTTTTATTCATTCTGACAATTTGGTTAAGGCATAATTGGCTTGCAAACCCAAAAAATATATATTTCCTAGCTAAGTATAACACTTATCGTATTTGATGGCTATTTATAGGGTAACTAGGGGGGGAAAAACAACAAACAATTGAATATGTTTCAAACGAAGATTACAAATTGACAATTCTTTAGAATTTTCCCTAATATACTTTCATGTGTGCACTTTAGGATTAGCTATTTCATGGTTGGATAATCAGTACCAATTCATTACAATCACAACTCGTAATAAGAACGAAAATAATTGTTTAAATGATTATAATGATATGCAATAATGCCAAGACTTTAATTAGCTTTGACCCAGTATGATATAAGTGATGACACGAAATGCTAATTAAAGTCTGGTTGAATGTTATTGAATTTGCGTGATGTGAAGCTATCCACATTTTAAGACTGTCACATTCTTTTAGGGAATTTCCCACACTATTTTATATAATGACACCTTTATGTTGTGTCATTAGATTATATATTTGAAAGAACTCGTGTTCGTCACTCTGTAAAAAAAAGAAGTTTCACTATAAACATTGTGAGGGACATTGCGTTTGAGATAGACAGATTTTTCTATCTCGTCATAAGACCTATAAATCCTGCAGAAGGATTTATAATCTCCCCTAATAGGACCACGATATGGATTGAAGATTATAATGGTTAGTATCTATTATATCTAGCTATCCTTATTTATATTTAATTACTTAAAAACATGAATTCTGTTTTTCATTTAATACAGGAGACTATCACAAGTCTGTTGGCTTAGTATTTGCACAAGTGCCACAGGCACGAGCATAAATATGACCAATCAGACAATATCCTGCAGTAACCAAAAAAGTAATAAATTTATTATGCACTGCAATGCGAGAATCAATACCATAGTAACAAGTTTTTTGTGCAGCAATGAACACTTATATAACCTGGGGGAATAATGTAATAATAGCAGTACATAAGAAATTGCAGTGTTAGTGTCAATGTTTCTAGAATTTTTCAATAAAGAAGCTGCAGTGGGTTTGGGTTTCTAATAATCTAAATCTAGGATGAAGAATGTTGGTTTGGAGTGATGGACTATAAATAATGAAAATAGAAAAGGCAGATATTGCTTTTTTTGTTCAATTATGGAGTTAACTAAGCTGGAACTATGGGTAGATTTCATAGATATTTATCATTCTTTCAAGCCTTTCAGAACGGCTTCGCTGAATTTGGTTTGTACTTTTAAGGCATAATACCTGTTGCCACATAGGAAATGAAATAAAGTAAACTTGGTGTGGTTTTAGGTAATATTTTTCCATATCACCTATATTCAGAGTTACCAAGTTCAGTTATTACATTTCCCCAGATTATATAATGTTCATTGCACAAGACACTCAATGCTTCAGTAATCATGCAGAAGTAGTATATAATAAGTTTATTTCATTGGATACCTCAGAATATGGCTCACCTCATTGACCGCATTTATGCTTGTGCCTGCGCCTGCACTCTTGTAAAAATACTAAGCCAACAGATTTGTGATATTCTCCTATATCAAATAAATATCTTTACAGAATCTAGAATTAGTGAACAATTCTTCAAGAAACTTCCTGTTTGCTGATGATAGTCCAAGGACTGACTGACACATCCTAAGAATGTCTCAATATTGTGCTGCTCTCTTATTTGATGAAGTATTACAGCTACATTTGACATGCACTCTCCCCACAGCCTAATTTATCTTAAAGCATTAGTCTGCACTAAAGCCTTTGGGCCAACCTGTCATTTCTAAATATAAGTATGGTCTCTGGTTTTTGTAGTCATTTTTGTTGTCAAAGTAAGTGTGTACATGACATTTCTCTCTGAATGACTTTTCTAAGATACATGGAATGATGCACTTCTTTACATTATCTGGGTTTCAAGCAGTGGTTTCTGAATTTGTAACAACATAGGCCTAGTAGCATACAACGACAGGCATCGTAAACATTCTGGCTAATGCGAAGGAGGGGAAGGGTTGGAAGGAGTGATGGGGGGAGGGAAATGGAAGGAGAGAGAGAAACATCTAAAACAATAATTTTAATTAAGTTTACTGCATTAAAGCTTTGTTGATTCCATTTGTCCACGTTGTGGTGCCTAGTATCCTCTGATAGTTCGATAAGGTTGACTGCCACCAGTTCCACTGACAGGCCTTGCTAGTATCCCACAGTTGGTCAATTAAGAATGGTTAAAGTTATATTAAAAGACATGCAGTAACACAAACAGGCTCAGTTGGTCAAATGGACAAAGAATCTACAGTGCTCAGTGACTATATAGGAGTAAGTAGATGAGCCCCCCCCCACCTTTACACAAAGACAGTGAACAATGAGTCCAGCTCAGCTGGTAATCCCAGAAGTACTACAATGTGGCATGACTATGAATATAATTAGTGTGTGAGTTTGTAAATGCTGGGTTGGCCTATTCCGGCCCCACACACGTGTTGCCATTGGTTCTGATCAATTAAATCTTAATACTGCTCAGTACAAGCAGCATTAGCTAAAATGATTTTACTATAATAATTTTTTAAACTTCCCATTTCATATTTCATATGCACTATTTATTCCAATTTGGCATTGTAAAATTTACATTCTTACGATGCAGTATTTAGAGCTTGCAACCATGTGCCATCAGTGCTTAAAGGATTTGTAAGCATAGAAAATATAACAGCAACTTACTCGTGTCAGAGAGGATACCGTCTTATAGGAGTAAGTGTACGTAAATGTCTATCCAATAATACTTGGAGCGGAAGTCAACCTGAATGTATGTTCGTAGAGACTAGAGGGAGTAGTGGACATGCGGTACGATATATGATACTAATTTTGTCATAATATTGTGGGGCAGTGGGATAGTAAGGGGGAACATTTAATGGTAGAGGAAGCTAGCTATTTTGTGTTGGTCTGGCAATAATTTAATCTCAATTAAACTTAACAACAATGCCACTTCTAAAGTTAGGTGCTGTAGTTTGCTATTGCTGTAGCAAAGAAGCCAAAATTTGAAATGTATTAAATAAATATTGTGCTAGTGTAAATTAGGATATTGTCATAATTCTTCCATATTAACTGTTGCTATTATTATTATTTTTTTAATTTTAATTTTATATATCTTTCATTTCAGGAGCATCATCAACTATTAGAGTTATTAGTTGTACTTTTCCACATATATAGATTCTAATAGAATTTTTATACCATGCGCTTTCTATTCACTCCACCATTTACGTTACCCGTTTGACCAAAGCTGCTTTCAATTATTGGGCGAGCGAAGCGAGACTTCTCGAAAACAGTTAGTTCATCGATTGTTAGTTTATCGATTGTTAGTTTATCGATCTTTACCCGTATCATCCTTGAAAATTCGATTGCTTACCCCATGAAAATTTTTATCCAATTATAGTCAGGTCACGAAGAGAATACAGTGCAGGTCTTGTCCTGATATATTCAGTGAACATGAAGTGTTGTGTGATGTTAAAGAATAGCAATAAACTAAACAACAATATTAAACAAAAATTATTAGCAGCTAGCATTCAAATAAAAATTTCAGTCAGACCAGCTCACTCGCCATCTGTGCTGAAGCATATCACTAGTTAAACTTGTAGCTGAAGATAACAAAGAGATAGCTTGTCTTATCTATTTTTCTAGGGAGAATATAATTATTTTTAATTATACATCAAAATCAGGATGTACATCAGCATTTAATATGCAGAGTGTGCTTGCAAGAGTTGTCCAAGAATTACAAAGAGACTTTGAATAGAGAAACTGAGAGAAAGATATCACCGTAATATCCTTCCCCTCCTCCTCCCACCAGTGTTAGTCTGGCTTCGCTGACCCTTTTCCTTCCCTAAATTGGTGGGCGGGAAGGAAAGGGTCGGCGACGCCAGACTACTACAGTTTGGGGTTGAATCTCAACTGCCACACCCACCAATAGACTTGAGAAGTCTTACCCCCACATGATGCTTCTGTCAGCTGTCCAGGTATTAGGCTGTCCATTGTTGGTTAGAAACTGCCTATCCAGTCTCTCCCTTCGCAAGGAGATGTACAGGGTTATATTTTAAAACCAACAAATTGCAGTGAGTAATATTTTATTTGACAAATCGTGCGTGGCCCAGGAAAGGAGGGAATCGTTTAAATATCCATGCACTGCATGCAGTTAATATAAAATATATTTGCTTACATTTTCTTCCAAGATGAAACTTTATTTCCACTCATGAAGCAAGTGTGAATTCTCATCCAAATTCCATAGAGTTTAGCTACTAAACTTAGACATTTATTTCTTGATGACACTGAGCTTTATCCACTACAATACAAGTTTAGCTGATTAGAAAGAAAATTAGATCAGGGAATTTTGAAGTATACTATATTGGACCAGGTATACCTAAGTTACAATCAAATGCATCTGTAGCCACAACATTCTTTACAAGTATGTCTAATTTCACATACAGTCATGGATACAGGTAGCTAAATGAATACAAGAGAAAGATTACTGGAATAATCATTTCTCAATCAAATAATGATATTTTTAGAACTATTTAAGTTTATATTAAGCTATTATTATTATGATCACTAAAAATGTACTCCTGTTCAATAAATTTCAATTTTATATATTATATTTCAAAATAAATAGTGAGCTGGGCTGGATAGTTTATCGGCTACTAGTGTTGAACTGAGCAAAATAGCTTGAAGTTGGCTGATTGGTGTAGACCTCCTTATCCAATCTATGCTGCCTGCAAAAGAAGAAAATAATTTTTGTCAAAAAAAAGAAAAAAAGAGAGCATGATTAGCAAATATTATACATCTACTTACTGAAGTGTCTGCTCTTCCTTGAGCTGTTTGTTTTCTGCCACAACATTGGTGTCCAGTAGCTGCTGTTTCTTCTTCTGCTTGCTTTCCAGGATTAGTCCAGCACGCGCCTGGGCCACCCGCTGTCTGTCCCACTCCTTGTTTTGTCGCTTCTCTTCTTGACGTAATATCTAGAGAGTAAGTAATGGGAGAAACATTTTAAGTAGTGGTACAACGGGGAAATACGGCAGCAATTTTAGGCAGTACAGGCAACTAACTTATTCATCATATTTAATAAATAAATTTACTCTGTTATTGTAACTCACATTGTTACTTCACACATTTATATAATAAATAAATATAAATGATATATATAAATTTTAACAGTTGTTATTATCTATGATTAGATCTAGTGTCTTCCTCCACTTTGTTTCTCGCTTCTAGCTTCTTCAAGCTTAAGTGCAATCCTAGCAGTATTATGAATCTAAATGATATTCACTTTTAATGGCACTGTGGAGAATCACTCCTCATGAACATAATCATTTTAGCAAGCTATGTTTTATATCATTATTATTACATTTTAGTTTGCACACCATGAATCGGGCGCTTCTGCTACAGGGTACGATGTTCGTCGAGCAACTTCGTCCTCACTCCAGCACTTGTGTATTAATTTGGATTGGACATTTAAATAACTACGTCATTATTCACAAATTCATATTTAAGCACTGTATCAATATTCTCAGTTTAGTTCTGTCTTAGCAACCAATATTAAAACAACTTAAAAGTTAGACTGCTGTTAGCTAACTTGATTGACAGAACTCGAGTCAAGAAGGAGTAAAAGGATTATAATTCCCTACAGGCACATTGAAGTGGTGCATTCCACTATTAACATTATCATGCCATACCTCCCTCTATATACATGTATAATATGAAAATTAACACAAGTTTGTACATCCCGTAATGTCTCATTCTCTCCAATTGCTCACCAATTGGTGGCTTACAAATTTATATGCTGTATATTGAATGAGTCAATTTGCCTGAATGGAAGCACAACATTTGGTGTCATAGTTATTAAACAAATTCCTCTCTTGCTTTTGCTGATCGTTTGAGTAGATGGCTTTTAGAGTGATTGCTGACCAATCACTATAAAAGTGAAACTACTGTATTATATTTTTTCACTACTTTTATTAAAGTTAAATGAAACAGCTGACATATACAGTACAAGTAGTTAAAAAATTTCCTGGAAAATTCTTTTTCTACAACAAAATACAAGTGTCCACCACTCGAGTATAACAGCAGTGTGCAAGTATTCAAATATTAGAAACATAAGAATTAAAGTGGATGTGCTTGTGAGGACTGGAATGTCAGCCAATGTTGTGTTGAATGTTTTATTAAATACATATTATATTAATTTTGACAACTATAATTGTTATTTTATGTTCTCTCACTCATACGTCTATTCAAATGTATCATTGTATATATTCCTTAGTCTTGATAATTCAGCAAAAAATTATTTGTGTCTGTTTGTTCACTGACTACAGTATAGTGCATGATCATATCAAATATCTTGTACAATAAACTACCTCTTTTTCCTGTCGTTGGCGCTCCTGTGTTTCTCGAATCTCCTGGACTTGTTTGGGACTCATTCCCTTCCAACGGTCAGGGATGACCCTATGGGCTCCGAACACACTGCATGCCACATCTGGATTCTCAGTTAGCATGTCTCCATGAATTAGATTGGACATTTCAGTGTAATTGTCATCTTGCTCTTGTATCTTTTGTTGCTGCTGCAAATGTTCTTTCTCTTTGCTCTACATAAAAGAAAATTGAACACTTAAAAAAAATCCCACTCCTTGTTTTAGCCAAAATCAACATAACAATATTATTGAATTCATAATCATGAGAGTTATTGACCAGTGAAATCTTCGCTAATTTTCCGTTTCTGGCTTTTTATCTACTCATGATAGTCAAAATATGTGACCGTCTACAGGAAAACCGGGCACAACGCGGCGTGCGTAAATATCGAGAAAAGATCGATCGATTTCTTAATAATGTATTGTTTCAAGCTGACGGAAGGGAACGGTTAGGTCTATTATAGTGGGAACGACTTAAGCTACGACGATAAAACTTGGAGAGCTCAATATCTGGACGCCGACAACTCGTAAGTGCAACAAAAAATTTTTTCGAAGGGTGCCGCGTTGTGCCCGGTTTTCCTGTAGACGGTCACATATGTTGTACTTAAAAATTCTTTTTAGTCTAAAAAAACAACAACCAAACTTAAAGTCATGGTAGTGTCCGATCCTGTATAATTAGAAATGCACTGTGCTGTAGTTGAATTCTGGAATTTGTTTTCATGTCAGAGCAACCTCTTTAAAGTAAACAATATATTGGTATTAATAAACAAACTGTATGCTATCAATAATCCAATATCACTGCTAATAATTGTATTTTTAATTTTAACTTACAAATCCCCTCCCTAGCACTGTGCTTATGTATGAAAATTTACTTAATTAACATTTCATACCAGAGCTAAATTGTAGTCCCTTGTAGCCTCATTCAATGTCTTTCTAGTCTTCTCCTCAGCTTCAGCAAGTTCGATGGCCCTTTGATCAAGTTCAATGGCTTTTAGCTGATGCAACCTATCTGCTTCTTTCTGCTCTCTCTCATGTCGTCTCTTATCTTCAGCTTGCTGGGCAGTCCAGTCACTAATATTAAAACAAAGCAAAAAATGATTAAGCTCATCGTATGTATGATGTTATTGTAATGCCTTCATAACTCAAATATAAATCAAGAACATATAGATTAAACTGAAGATTCAAAACATTAGAATAAAATTAAAGTATTAAATTTGGGGACTACTCATGCCTGGTTTAGTTTAATTCATGACGTTCCAATCTATGGCGCTCGATCTTCTTTAGGAGGAATGTATTTCCCCCTGAAGAAGATCAAGCAAAATCTAATGAAATGTAGTAAATTAAACTAAACCAGACATGAGTAGTCCATATATGTAATACTTGATATTAGTCGTAACACAACACTTCAAAAATCAATATTTTTATATTTTTTCTTACTCCAATTGGTGCTGCTGTAACTTCTTTCTTCTGTCATGCTCCAAGTCTTCCCCTTCAAACTGCTGCATACCAGACAAAGTCAGCCTAGGGTCCTCATCTGACACTCGGGCTGGAGTCTCCTTCTTGAGCAAGTCTGGATCATTCAGATCAAATTCACGTCTGTCTTGAGGTCTTTGGCACTCCTGACGAAACTCGATAATTCCCTATTATACAAACAGGAAAAGACTCTTTATAAAATGGTCACGTTATGCTGATACAAATGGATTACAAATGTCATAAGTAAATACATGTATTCCATAGTAAAGTTAAAGACAATGAGTACTATTATATTTTGTCAACATTATGAAGCTTAATATTCAGCCATCAAAGAATGTACAGGTTAAAATTAGGGTCTCAATTCAAAACGAGGTTTAAAATAATAAAATAAATTTCACTAGGAAAATTACTTACTTTGTTGAGTTGCCTGACATCTCGTATCTGTCGCTGATCCAATATCTCAGCCACTTTGTCAATACGTTTCATCTCAGAAGCTGTATAAAATAAGTGAATTACATACTTAGCTATGCAGTATTGGCATTCAGCACATTATCTCCAGTTAGAGAATAATCAACAAGTGTTCATACTGTTGTGTGATATCTAATTGTAATTCATTGGCCTGTAATTTCAAGTAAATTATTTCTGTGGTTTGAGTCAAAATTACATAGTTGCTATTGCTAAACACAAGCATCATTTTAATTCACTTTAAATGTAGTGGAGGGTATAATGCAGTGTATAACTGCATCACTCACATAAGTAAGATGTTACTATTACATGGCATTTAAGCACTTCATTCTCCATTTTAATATAATTCTACTGTAGTAGCTGCGACTGAATACAGTTTTGTTACTTATCAATAACACAAATGTACCTATAGCTTCATGCCTTCTAAACTCTTCTACTTTCTTCTCTTTGTCCTCTTGTACTTGTTTTTCCAATGCTTTCATATCAAGCTGCATAAAAAAAAAATATTCTGTGACAATACCAACCCATTTTGCAAGGATCTATATCATTACCCCAATAGTTCTTTCTCTAGCATTAAATATCCGACTCTTCCTTTGCTCTTCCGCTATCCTGCGGCGCTCTATGGCGGCCGACTCCTTAGCATCTACACGGACATCTAACTTGTACATCTTTTTGGCCCTCGCCGGCTAAGTGAGTATTGTGTGCGTTGTTGTTGCCATAGAAATATAGGCGTGGCTCACATGACGACCACGTGATAATATTTTACTCGCACAAATAAACTGTGAGAGGACCAACCCTCTTTCACTCCAGTTTGGATTGGTGGACAAAGACAGACTAAATACAGATTAGCTAGGGAGAGTGAAGTTGCTAGAAGAATGGGTAACGCGGCTTCAGATGATAGCTCCATCTTCTCCTCCGACGGAAATACTCCCAGGCTATACGAGCTAGCCGGCGAAATATCTGCGAGTCAGTGGCCGATAATATACCATCCCGTATACAACATCAGCTTCTTGGGATTAGAGAAGATGCATCCATTCGACAGCGGCAAGTGGGGAAAGATATTCCAATTCCTCGTGGGTAAGTGACCCGGTAATATAAGATGAGCCTGCCAAATTGTATGTTTCAACTCCAAGTACTTGGCATTAATTGCGGGAGTGCTTTATTATACTGTACTAATTGCAGGGTAACTTTATTCAATAGTAGTCCTGGGATCTAGTTAGGGCTAACCACATGTTTTCCCTGGTGTAACCTCATGTCCCTGTCTCTCTCTCTCTCTCTTTCCCCCAGCTAACCCCTTACCAATTTCTTTTTTCCACTGTGACAAGTTGTTATGCTGGAGTTGTTTGTGGTCATTGAAAGTTCTAGAGTGGTGGGTTAAGATTATATCATAAGCCCTACTACAGGTGTTAACCTGATAACTAGGGTTATCTGGGTGCCTAAATCTAATCAAATCTCCTTTATTTATCAACACTTCACCTCCCTCCCAGTTTCCAGTTAGAGCTGAGATGATAATTTGTAAGGCACACTAGCTCATGTATGAGGTTGTGTTTTGTTATTGTAGCTCGCGTGACATAGTCATTGGTTGGTAAAGTGTGAATGAGGTGTGACGTAAAGTGTGAATGAGGTGTGACGTTGCACTATGCTGGTGATCTAATAATCCACCAGTTCCCAGTACTGAGCAGCCTAAGTTCATGTGACTGATTGTTCTGCCATTCTCTGATACTACGTGTGAAGCCATTATATACTACGATTGTAGCTGTAGAGAATATGCTACCACTGGTTAGACAGGGAAGATCAATATGACACGTCAAAATGGATCAATGAAATAGCTTCTCAAACAACACAACTCTGTAATATGAGGTACATGTGTGCTACAGATGTATTGGGCCTGCTCAACATATATAACACACGCACACATGCACACACACATGCAAAGTGTTTACCCAGATAAAGCAAGTAGAGTGCATTCTGGCCTAAGCACACCCATTTAAGAATACATCATACATCATAATGTTCGTACCTGTTTGAGATGTTCAGTATTGGCCAGCTGACTGTGGCTATTTGCCTAGTATTGCTGCTATTTTAGTAACTACTAGCGTGAAGGCCAGCTTGTGCTTTAGAGGTGCTAGTTAAAGGTTAATGATATTCACGACTATCCAGGGCTATCCCTACGTGGTCATCAGCACTTGCTGACAGGCTTTACTACCAACTCCACTACAACTCTCAACTCTGGGCCCTTATTCCCTCCCCAAACTGATAAGTAAGCCACATGACTCTGATTGGGATAATGTAGTGCTAGCATTTTCACAATAGCGTTTGTCAACTGTTATTACTCCAGTAATCTAGCTATTTGAGAAACAGCCTATGGGAGTGAGTGATACCAGAAACAATTTACTGTCTTCACAAGTTATAGCTTCGAAATGGCCTATGATTGCAGATATTGACATTGTATTACGTGTGGTTTATTTGTTTGTTTTTGTTGTTTTTGTTTGTTTTTGTTGTTGTTTTACTTCTCTTGGTGTCTCAAGAATGATATATATATATATTTTTTTGTAATCATATAGTCTCATTGCGACATAAAAGAATTAGTCGTCAGTGAAAATAAAGAAGATCTTTGGACCGAAACGTTTTTCTGTCTAAGAAAAATCCTTGCTACGACAAGCTAAAAAAATCCTGTTAACTAATATATATTTTTAATAAATGTCTTTAACTTTCTTTTTCTTCATTAATGATCTAAAGTTCTACCAATATTACTCAAGAGCTATCTACTTACCAAACAAACAAAAAGAGCCTGTGCTGCCCATCCCTGTACTATAATGGCCGCTAGTAACTGTGGGCTGTCTTCTGGTCCATGCATCAGTGTTTGTGGGGCAAAGTTGCAGTGCAGTTATATTAGAATTATTTTAAGTATAGGTTACACCACGAGTGACATGGAGGTAGGCTCGAGGATCGTGTAAATCTTGTGCTGACTGAAGTGGTGCAACCAACTTGTACCATGCCTCTAGGCAATAGGAATCGCAGAAAAACTGGTTTTGATTGGATGGTTTACTTATTCCCCTCCCACTGCGAATTAAGCAATCTGATTGGACAGTTTGAATGTACTATGGTACAACTCTGTTTATTGACTTTCAGCGCGCATGTGAGACAAGGTAATGGTAGTTGTCCCGTCTATTTGTCTGTCTGTGTATTTCTGATATGCTGGTATCTGAGAGAAACACTAGTAATATTGGTTACTGGTCACTGTCCAGTTATGTAGGTAATCTACAAGTGTGCAAAATTGACAGAACTGAAATTTTCTTTAAAATTTATAATTACCACAAATATTTTTTTAAATTCAAATGATTGTTATATAATTTTATATAAATATATGGTTGGCTTGTATAATTTTAAATAAATGTTTTCAGCTTTAAAGAAAGTTAGCCTCTGAACTCAAGTGTGTTGCTGTTTGTTCGTCAGTTGGACTTCACATTACCTTGTACTTTTTCTTCTTCATTCAAACACACACACACACACACACACACACACACACACACACACACACACACACACACACACACACACACATTGTTGCCACCACCAGATAAAGGTATGTTGAAGAGTATGAAGAGTATAGTTTCACCGGAGGAAGCTAACTTAGCAGAACTGAGAGTCACTCACTCCAACCAGTATCTGGAGAGCCTCAATGTAAGTGATTCAGAATGAGGTGAGGGGCAGGGGTGTGGCAAAGAAAAGGGGTGTGGTGAGGGAAATGGGAAGGGATTGCTGAGGATAAATAATTGTGGTTATTTCAGTGAATTGCACATTATGTTCAAGGTAAACGTCAGATATGAACAACATACACTTGCCTTTCATGCTTTGTATGTGTTGAAGTGATGGACATTCTTATGCCAGACATCACTAACTCCTGTGATTATTAGATTACCTCGGTTATAGACTAAAGGAAGGGGGTGGGGCTGAGCTTCAAACTGAGCTGGATTGAATGTTTCAATTGGAAATGGCCTGTGTTTGGTATATTGGGTAAGGTATCACTGTATGCAGACTTCTGCATTACTCTGAACAGTCCTTGACACAGTATAGATACATTGTCACGTTTGTTACTTGAACTAGAATATTCTAACCGGAAGAAGATTGAGCAAATTGTTGGTGAAGTAATTAAATACAAGTGGTTTAATAAGCATACATAACCTATATTAAATCAAAATCAGCAAAGGGATGGTAAATCTGGTTCAGACGTTCAATGGCGGGCACTGTGGTATTATTTAATTGTAGCTTAACTACAGTGACTTAGCCTGATATCCGTAGGCGTCCTCATATTGTCTGTTTGTCCTATTTTGGCGGTTGTCAAGGGCAGTTGGGGTGTGGCATAGACCTGCAGGATAGAATAAGCCCTGCCCACCCATCTGCAGCCATGGGGGGTTTGTCATGGCGAGCCCCAAATGCTGATAATTATTATGTGCCAATTGGTGTTAATGGGTGGTAATCGGCACATCTCTGCTTATTATTTGGGGATCACCCCGCCCCAACTGCCCCTGACATCACATCCTATGGATGGAGAGAACTAACTACATGCCCATTCCGACACAATAGGTCGGTAGGGGCGGGAGGTGGACAGTCTCAAGCACTGCCACCAGTTGTACTCTCGTCAACGCGGTCTGAGGTCTGACTGACTGTTCACCCACGTGGTAGCGTGCTCTATTACGAATTCTCGTGCGGCTCACCCATGCGCAGAGCCAGTTGACCCTTCCCATATCTCACCCCCCTTCCCTTCCTTTTGCTAAGTCCCCGTTAACCCGTTTAACTAAGTTAAACTACGTTAGCTAATTTCTTGTGGTTAATGTAAGTTATCTAGACAGACTGTATTGTGGTAGCTCCCATTGTACTTGTGGCACTCATACACCAGTGTTTCCCCAAATAGAGCAACATTTGACCACACCCTTAACCACACCCAATTATGTGTAGTATCAGGCTAGCTGGAAACATTACCAGGGGGTGGTAGGTAGACTGGAGGCTACTTCTGCTTCTTCTTTTTCTTTTTTTTTTCTTTTTTTTTTCTTTTTTTATTCTGGTACAGGGGTCTGCTACCGGCTTTTGGGGAACTACTGCACACACACTCACTCACACTCAATATAATACTATCAAGCACGAAGCTGAAGGTTTACTTTTGATTACAATCTTTTATCATAAATTTACATTTAATTACCATCAAAAACCGAATGTTATGTAGGAGTTGTTTTGCAATTTCAGATTTCTTATTAAAGATGTTACTAGCAGATGGTTATTCCCTCTACCACCT
>WLWD01000877.1_pt1 | contig 16293 bp, 8 predicted proteins | sample 6712731 | NCBI WGS metagenome assembly WLWD01 (sample SAMN12718690, study PRJNA576275) | sponge metagenome | isolation source: marine sponge | host: Mycale hentscheli | place: New Zealand: South Island, Marlborough, Capsize Point | collected 2014-11-01
ATTGAACCCTTTACCTGATTCTGATGAGTCCATCCGTTATCCCAGCTACCCTCTTGTCCTCAGGACTAACATATGCATCACAGTGCGTGGTGGATGCAGGATGACACAAAAGTGACTCCACCCCTCCGAGACTGACTGCATGCTGAAACACCTTTACCGACTGCACACAAGAGAGAGAGAGTCTACATAACGCCCACCTTATTCCTTATTTTAAGTCTATCCACTTACAATCATTGATCATTGTGCAAAACAGATAAAATGAAAGATAATTTTTCTTGTAAATTCACTTTACTTCACATTTACTTTGGCTCTCTCTGGTACAATTATAACTCAGCTAGTTTTTCACAACTAAAACAGTTGGGAACTCATTTAAAGTACATAGTAAATTAAACTCGTGGCAGGAACATAAACTGTCACAGGTTAGAAAAAACTTTATTTCAATGTAAAAATTAAAGTGCGTGACGAAAGGTGAGCAAGAATGGTCTAAATCCCTTGAATTGGGGTTCCCTGAAGAATGCATTGTGTAGCTACAATGCTACGTATATACAATACATTATTACACAAGTCAGACTCAGAGCGTGATTTGGTGAGCTATTTCACAACCAGGCTAATGTATTTTCATACGTGAGAGAAAATAAAGCCTGTGAGTAAAATATCACACCCGCTTTGTACCTCGACAAATTTGATCCCACTCTGCAGACCTCCTTCGAGTTCAATAGAGAGCATCCCAGAGAAACCTTTCTGTCCCATCAGTCTCTTAGCTACCTCGTGATCAGAATGAGACTTCAGGCCGGGATAATAGATACGAGTTACCTAGAATCATAACAAAACAACAACAACAAACAAACAAACAAACAAAACAAGAAACTAACTCAAAACACTCCAACTAATGTTGATGTCTTGTGTTGATGTCTTGTGTTGACGACTTGTGTTGACGACTTGTGTTGTCCCTGTACCAGTTATTGAATGTCACTCACTCTCTCACTCAGGGATAGTACTCACTTTAGGATGAGCCTCCAAGAATTCTGCAACAGCTAATGCATTGGATGAGTGCTTCTCCATTCTTATGGCCAGGGTCTTCAGACTGCGCTGTATGAGGAAGGCATCAAAGGGAGACTGCAACATATATGCACGCAAACGTAACAAAACAGTCGGCACAATTTGTGCTTGCAGTGTAGCTATCTAAACCATTCAAAGGGTTTCCATACAATAACCATTACCTAGATCTTTAAATTTATTTATTGATGTCATTGATGGTCTTTCTGTTCCATTACAAAGTTATTAAAGAGATTTAGTCTTCGTAAATCTTCGCCATGTGAAAATAAAGACCTATGTATAATGGTATGACTAGTGCCTTAAAGATTCAAAGGAATCCAATGTCAGTGGCAAAAAGTTGAGATTAGGCAGACAGAGTGACAACTACAGTATTGCACATGTGCAAGACAAATATCAGTGACTTTCAAGCATCAACCCATGGGATCGTGGGATGGACAATTTACAGGATTTCTGGACACCTATGCAGTTATGAAGAGGAAGATAACGCTAATTACAGTCTTACTATATTGGTTCCTAACAGAATTTGGTGCTCTTTGAGTGCAAAGCATAGCTCCTTCCTTGCATAGGACACGGCTCCTCCAATCAGATCAGAATGGCCGCCTATGTACTTGGAACTGGATGAACAGATTAGATAGCGACACAAAATATATACAACAAACTACAGCAAACTAAGCAAAAACAAACCTAACAATGGAATTAATTCAGTCATTCCTCAGCTGAAATAATTACAATAGTAATAGCAGTGTCTCAGTCTTAACAGCCAATATAATTATATTTAGGCATTCATACAGAGGGCCCCCCCCCCCTTTCAAGAAATCTGAATATTTTAATTATAATTATAAATATGGTAACTCGGAGCAAAATTCTTTCTTATTATTAAAAAATGTAAATCAAAGCACAATTCTTGCTTGAAAATCTCTAGAACTTCATCAAAGTTTACAGCCGAAAGTTCAGGACCATCAATGGCAATTCTCATGAGCTGACTAAGGGTTTGGTCAGTGATACTGTTGCATATACGGGTTTTAATGAGCTGAAAGAACTTTCAACTGAAGCTGTTCCCCCGCACCCTCCCCTCTCTGTGGCCTATTCAGCCTATTTAGCCACACGCTATCCTAGGTAGGAATAAAAAAAAGTCCCCCCCACCCCCCCCAGAAAAAAATCCTGTATGAAGCCCTGTTAAGAGTTAACTTTTGATTTAATATATGTATATTTACTGCGCTATGTCCAGTTTATTGGACTGCTGGGAATGTCTTAGACAGTCTATTAGTTCAACAACAACAACAACAAAATAAAACAGACTAATACGGCAAGGGGTAAACTATTTTATTTATATCGCCAGAAGCAATTATAAACATGGTTTGACAAAATAAAGCAACAGATACAGCAGTAGCAGACAAAAGCACTATATTATATATATATATATATATATATATATAGGCATCAACAGCACAAGGATACACATATCCAATAACAATGAAAGATACGGGTGTTACATTAAATGTTAAAAACAGGTTGTCATGTGTCATGGCTATAAACTCACCAGCTATGTAAAACCACATCCACGCCATGTTTGATCGGCTGCAGTAGGTAAGGGCTAGTGAAGGTGGCATCCGCAATGGTAACCACTCCGGGCAAAGACTTACCCAAAGCACCAAATGCCTCCACATCCAGCACTCCCATAGTTGGGTTGACAAGGGTCTCTCCATACAGAACCTACACAGTGAGTTAAGATATCACAAAGGACAAGGTGACAAGCAAACAGGGGTAAATGCACGAGTATATGTGGTAAAGGGTCATACTAAACAATAAGACTCTTTAGGTACAAACAACCTGAACATAGACAGGTAAAGATAATACAATAAAACAACTTTTCTTCTTTTTTCTTTTTTTAAAGTTATTGACTCATCTATATGTGACCGTCTACGGGAAAACCGGGCACAATGCGGCGTGCGTAAACATCGAGAAAAGATCGATCGATTTCTTAAAAATGTATTGTTTCAAGCCTACGGTAGGGAACGGTTAGGTCTATTATAGCGGGAACGATTTAAGCTACGACGATAAAACTTGGAGAGCTAAATATTTGGACGCCGACAACTCTGTAAGTGCAAAATAAAAATTTTTGAAGGGTGCCGCGTTGTGCCTGGTTTTCCTGTAGACGGTCACATATGTATATCCAAGCTGTAAATAGTCTGGGTAAGTGAAAGGGTAGATATATACTTCTAACAACAAAGACAATATTTTAGCACATGCTCAAATACTTGATGGTTTCATTTCTAAACCATACAAGCCTGGGGACCAAAGCCTGGGGACCAAAGCCTGGGGAACAAAGGAGTTGCTGGTCAATATACTATGTAAAACCTGAGTAGTATAGATCTCTGTCATTGTTACTCTCGTCGAACCTTTGAAACTGAGAACAATTTGGGAAGAGGTGATGAGCAATACACACTTTCTATTGGAGGGGGAAAGTGGAACGTCCACTAAATAGAGGTTATTTGCTCATTAGAGAGTTTACTATCAGAGGTTCAATTGTCTTGACACTAACGGCCCTCATACATATTGACCTTTTTAATACGTTTCCAAATTTGGAGTAAATATGTACCATTCATACTATGGCAATCTTGTTGGATTTTTTTAAAAATTATTGAAATTATCTAGCCCAACTTCCACTGCCGTAATGAATGAGTTAATTAATTCTGTGCACACATATTTATCGTCTCTAACTCACTTTAGTGTTACTTTTCACGGCATTCTTAAAGTCATCGGCTGTCCTTCCTTCAATCCAAGTCACTTCCACACCCATCTTGCTGAGGATGGAGCGGATCATAGAATTGGCACCACCATACACTGGCTGTGATACTACCTACACTAGAACACAACGAACCTTGAACTATCCAATGGAGAAAAAGAGATGAAAAAAGTCACAAATTGTTTGGTCTCTTGTAGAGTCCTGTCATTATTTCTCTTACCCCTACACACACACACACACATCCCACTAGAACAATTTATTTTGTTCTTCATCATAAAAACAAATTTTACTCAAAGTTTACTACATCAAGTTATTTACCTCCCCCCCACAAGAAATTTAGTTTCAAACCTCCCCTGAATGCCACAATATTTCAATCTTCACTTTACCAAGTGATCCCCCTTCTTCAAAAAGCCAAACAGGCAAGTTGTAATGGCAGCGCATCCCGAAGAGAAGAGAATAGAGCCTGCTGCTCCTTCAAGTTTGGCAAGCAGGTCACATGCCACATCGTGAGTCGGGTTACCCCATCGACTGTACAGGTAGCCATTCTAGAAGAGAACAAACAGGAACAACCACCGATGACAAGGCATGCGATGGTTTACTAACTGCTAATCAGTATGTGGCAGAAAGAAAGGTCTGGGAACATCATTCACGCGCATCCACGAAAAGATGCTCTGTTTATCATATCACAACAACTTGTGATATACAGTGTGATGTCAACGTTATATTTGGAGTGGGAAAACTCTGCACAAGTTCATTTAACTGCTAATTTCATTTGGTCTGGTATATCACTCGACGTTGGCATTGTTCTGTTTCAGCTAATTAGAACTACCATGATAATTGGAGCACCCTTTTAGGTGTGACACAAACAAGCAGTTGTATAATATGTTCCTAGACACTTTTCTTCACCCTTGTAGCAGTTAGTAAAGGGTCTGGCTTCACAAGACTTAGTAGGTAGGTATATCTTAAAACTTTACTTGCCCTATGGGGTGTGATTAAAAGGACACCACTATTAACACGGTATAAATTAGCTGCAGAACAAGACTTAGTCGTTTGTGTACAGAGGCCAGGCTGTGTGTACACACCTTGAGGAAGTGTCAAGGGGTGGGGCTACATGCATTGTGCCACAGCAGTTTCTATTACCTCTGAGTGATTCATGGATAGCTCTCTTCCTTCTTCTGCATTTTCAAAGAGATACGTAGAAGAATTGTAGATCGGAACTACTAGAGGTCGTGGCGGGTGTGCGCCTCGAATTGCTTCGTCAAGATTCCTCTTCAGTAGCACAGTTTCTTCCTCAAAATCCCAGGAAGCATTACTCCTCTCAGCAGCCATTAGAGAAGTTACCCAACCGGACTAACTGCTGCAGTGCAAAATAATACTAGTATTATGAGCGGCCTAAGAAGTGAACGCTTCTTCTATTTCGGGGATTAATAGGTAAAGGAGCGACACGCCTCTGTCCGCCTTTAAGAGGCGTGACTGTCTCGCACACAAGTACCGTCCAGTGTGTTGCGGCAAACCGTAAACGTTGTCTTACTGACGGACACTGTAGGACGATGGCTGCCCAAGTACAAGGGTAAATTAACGCTATTCCTGTATCGTATCACTTATAGTAGTATCTGTGTTCTTCATTTCACTTTCTCTCAGACCGTCTTTCAGCATGGGAAATGAAACACTGGACGTTCCCATGGAGATGTTTGCAGAGAATAGACAGAAGTTGTGTGAGAGGCTGAGGGCCAGAGAAGATGTGAAGGAAGGAGCTGTTGTCATCCTTGAGGGAGGAAAGCAGCTGCAGCGCTACTGCACAGACACAGACATGGTATTCAGACAGGTATGTACTGCACAGACACAGACATGGTATTCAGACAGGTATGTACTGCACAGACACAGACATGATATTCAGACAGGTATGCACTGCACAGACACAGACATGGTATTCAGACAGGTATGTACTGCACAGACACAGACATGGTATTCAGACAGGTATGTACTGCACAGACACAGACATGGTATTCAGACAGGTATGTACTGCACAGACACAGACATGATATTCAGACAGGTATGCACTGCACAGACACAGACATGGTATTCAGACAGGTATGTACTGCACAGACACAGACATGGTATTCAGACAGGTATGTACTGCACAGACACAGACATGGTATTCAGACAGGTATGTACTGCACAGACACAGACATGGTATTCAGACAGGTATGCGCTGCACAGACATGGTATTCAGACAGGTATGCACTGCACAGACACAGACATGGTATTCAGACAGGTATGCACTGCACAGACACAGACATGGTATTCAGACAGGTATGTACTGCACAGACACAGACATGGTATTCAGACAGGTATGCGCTGCACAGACATGGTATTCAGACAGGTATGCACTGCACAGACACAGACATGGTATTCAGACAGGTATGTACTGCACAGACACAGACATAGTACTCAGACAGGTATGTACTGCACAGACACAGACATAGTACTCAGACAGGTATGTACTGCACAGACACAGACATGGTACTCAGACAGGTATGTACTGCACAGACACAGACATGGTACTCAGACAGGTATGTACTGCACAGACACAGACATGGTAGTCAGACAGGTATGTACTGCACAGACACAGACATGGTACTCAGACAGGTATGTACTGCACAGACACAGACATAGTACTCAGACAGGTATGTACTGCACAGACACAGACATGGTAGTCCGACCGGTATGTACTGCACAGACACAGACATAGTACTCAGACAGTCTTACTGCACAGACACAGACATGGTATTCAGACAGGTATGTACTGCACAGACACAGACATGGTATTCAGACAGGTATGTACTGCACAGACACAGACATGGTATTCAGACAGGTATGTACTGCACAGACACAGACATAGTACTCAGACAGGTATGTACTGCACAGACACAGACATGGTACTCAGACAGGTATGTACTGCACAGACACAGACATGGTAGTCAGACAGGTATGTACTGCACAGACACAGACATAGTATTCAGACAGGTATGTACTGCACAGACACAGACATGGTAGTCAGACAGGTATGTACTGCACAGACACAGACATGGTACTCAGACAGGTATGTACTGCACAGACACAGACATGGTATTCAGACAGGTATGTACTGCACAGACACAGACATGGTAGTCAGACAGGTATGTACTGCACAGACACAGACATAGTATTCAGACAGGTATGTACTGCACAGACACAGACATGGTATTCAGACAGGTATGTACTGCACAGACACAGACATGGTACTCAGACAGGTATGTACTGCACAGATACAGACATGGTATTCAGACAGGTATGTACTGCACAGACACAGACTGGTAACTCAGACAGGTATTTCGCACAGACAAATACATGGTAATTCAGACAGGTATGTACTGCACACACCGACATAGTATTCCACAGGTATGTCTGCACACACAGACATGGTAGTCCAGACAGGTAATGTACTGCACGACACAGACATAGTTTCTTCCCAGACAGTATGTACTACAACAGACACGACATGGTAGTCAGACAGGTATGTACTACTGCACAGACACAGACATATATTCAGACAGGTATGTACTGCACAGACACAGTACATGGTAGTCCAGACAGGTATGTACTGCAAACAGACACAGACATGGTACTCCAGACCAGGTATGTACTGCACAAACACAGCACATGGTATTCAGACAGGATGTCCTGCACGCACAGACACAGACAGGTAGTCCAGACGGTATGTTACTGCACAGACACAGACATAGTATCAGACAGGTAGTCGTGCACAGACACGACATGGTATTCAACATGTATGTACTGCACAAGACACAGACATGGTCCTCAGCAGGTTGTACTGCAACAGATACAGACATGGTATTCAACGGTAGTACTGCACACGACACAGACATAGTACTCAGACAGGTAAGTACTGCACAGACACAGCACATGGTATTAGACAGGTATTTACTGCACATACAACGACATGGTAGTCAGACCGGTATGTGCTCACAGACACAGACATAGGTTTAACTTTCAGACAGGTATGTACTGCCACAGACACAGACATGGTATTCAGACAGGTATGTACTGGCACAGACACAGACAGAGTACTCAACAGGTATGTAACTGCACAACCACAGACATGGTATTCAGACAGTATGCACTGCACATACACAGACATGGTATTCATACATGTGTACTTGCCAGACACAGACATGGTAGTCAGACAGGTATGTACTGCACAAGACACGAGACAGGGATTCAGACGTAATGTACTCACATACACAGACATAGTAGTCAGACAGGTATGTACTGCACAGACACAGACATAGTATTCAGACAGGTATGTACTGCACAGACACAGACATGGTACTCAGACAGGTATGTACTGCACAGACACAGACATGGTATTCAGACAGGTATGTACTGCACAGACACAGACATGGTATTCAGACAGGTATGTACTGCACAGACACAGACATGGTATTCAGACAGGTATGTACTGCACAGACACAGACATAGTATTCAGACAGGTATGTACTGCCACTGTGAGGGGAAGACATCTCATGGTCCTTCAGTTTTTTTGTACCTCCCTAACAATCTAAAGCATGTTCTGCAAATCAATCCATCATTTACTCCTGTGCTTTCATCACACCGTGATTCAATAAAAATGCTCTGTAGCGTTTGCATTACACCTTGAGTAGCACTACTGCGGAGTTGTCTTCTGTGCTTTTTCTCCACGGGGCAGTCTACATCTTTCGAGCAACACTTGCAGCACTGTGCAGCCATAGCTAGCAGACTACTCCGTCGAACCCTTGCATCAATAATTCACGCTAAATGTCCAACGCTTCATTGTTAAGCCACGCCCACTCCATAAGCTATACACGCGAAGTACTTCCCCCAGAATCTGGGGGAACAGAACGAGATTGGGTTAAGCATTGTACCAGACCCTTTCCTTCCCGCGTGCGGGTGTTAGGTAAAGGGTCTGGTTCGCGAGACTAGGTAGATGTGAGGGTATATAATATTACAACAATATGCTGTGTACAAATTGGTATAGCTATTTCTAAGTATTAGCTTTGTTATTATTACTAGTAATCAGCAGGGAAAAGGTTTGAAATATTTTGCTAGAGGTTATGCCAAGGGACTAATCAAAAATGTTTTGGGTAACTTCTTTGATGAAGTGTTAGGTTTGACTTCTTTTTTTTTTTTTCTTTTTTCTTTTTTTTTTTTTTTAATTCTAATGCTATCTTTGACAGAATGTCATACAGGATTTTTCCTGAAGGTGACTCCTTACTTGCCACAACCGATTTTTAAACCCCCACTACTTATGCACATGCCTATATGAAAGTATAGATGCTACACGATCGTATTATTTTTGTCCCCGTCATGATTTCTACTCCGACAAGTCACTTTTAGCTATTGGAATTGTTAACTTCTTATTCTTTCCTGAGAGGGAATTCCCAGGTGCCCAGCCCTACATCTGTATGACAATAGTTTTTTGTGTGAAGCCCTTACTAATGCTTATCAAATTTAAATGGTTGGGGGGGGGGGGGGTGAAAGTGCACTAATTTGCACCTTACAAATTGTTTGGTAACATCTGCTTTGTGGTAGCGAGATAAAAATTGCTGAATCAGCCATAAATTAATTTTCTCCCTTCTATCAGCTCTCTCTTTCTCTCTCTCTCTCACACACACTCTCTCTCTATATATAGTGCCAGTGCATAAATAATTGTTTCCAGTTTTTTTTTGATTGCGTATAGTAGTATACAAAATATACCTAATATTATATTATTTCTTGTGTGTATTTGTTTATGTATTTGTTCCAACTTATTGTTTCAAGGAGTCGTATTTCCACTGGTTGTTTGGTGTGACGGAGGCAGACTGCTACGGTATGATGGAAGTGGATTCAGCTAATGCAGTCATCTTCATCCCGAGACTTCCAGAAGACTATGCCACCTGGATGGGAGAGTGAGTGTGTGTAATGTGGTATTATTTATTAGAGAGCATGAAATTGCACTGTGTACAAAACTTAGTAACTCCATTTTGATGCCTGTGGTGTTGCTATAGAATATATCCTCCAGAACATTTCAGACGTAAATACAACATCCACAGTGTAACCTTCACAGACGAGGTGAGCAAATCACTACATCATTGCTCACCATCATACACAATCAAATGTACACACACACACACACACACACACACACACACTGGACTGACGTGATCACCACGTATATGCACACACACACACATGTGTGCACAGGGAGTCATGACTACCAGCTATACATGTGGTGCCTGTCACGTCTGCTGTGTGGACTGATAATTTTGTTGTCATGTGTACAGATAGTACAAGTGATCAAGAAGAAGGCGCCGTCATTGATGCTCACTTTGGTAAGTGGATGCCACAGGACCAATATCCGACCAATGTCTGACTAGTTGTTCTTTGTGTTGTGTAATAATATCAGTTATTTAGCCGTCACCTGTATCTGTAGAGAGTTCTGTCAACACATTGAAGGCAAATTCCTAGCCTGATACATTGTGCGTGATGCAGAGTAATTAGTGTGATAGTTGTATTGTATATATACATCTACCTACGTGTAATTGTACACCATCCATGAGATTATATACTTATGAAATGAATGTTATTATCACACTTGGCCTCTAGTCCCATACTTAAAGTTGGACGCTCATTTTTGGCTATTAACCATAGTGTGTCCGTGAGAGAGAGAGAGAGAGAAAAAGAGAGAGAGAGTGTGTGTGTGTGTGTGTGTGTGGTGGCAGTGTGGTACTGTACAATGGTTGTGTCCTTAAGTTCAAGTCCCCTTTCCATCTGATTTTCTTCCTCTGCCTCCCACCAGCCCCACCTGTCCACCCAGCTGTGATTGGGGACCTGGCATTTGGTGGGGTGCAAATTCAAGGCCTTTCCTCATGAAACAGCAATGGTCCAGGTGGGACTTCGGGTGCCCACACCTCTTGCTGTGATGAATGGCCTGTTCTCCTTCAAGTTCCTACCGGCTCCAGGAGCTTTGCTTATATGGCTCGCAGTGTCTGCTTAGTGCATAGGCATCCTGGCTCTGCCAGGTGCGCGTGACTGCCTAGTGGCAGCAAGAGAATTTACACGTGTGTGTGTGTGGTATTTGTTTCCGACATGTGTTGTTGTTTTTTTTTTGTTGTTTTTTAATTTTTTGGTGTAGAGAGGACAGAACACAGACAGTCGCGAGTGGTGTAGAGAAGCGGCTTTTGAAGGAATTGGCGAGTACGTACAGTAGAAAGAGGTCCTCCACACTGTGTGTGATTATTTTTCTTGTTTGTGTAGATTCCAGACCATCCTCAATAATAAAATTCTTCACCCTGAAATCATGGAAAGGTGAGTGGAGAACATTGTGACGACCCTTTACCAATCAGTAAAACCCTTTACCAATTATGAATACCCTTTACCAGTTGTGATTATTTTTTTACCAGTTGTGACTTCCTAATTGTTGTTTGATTGATAACCAGTCGGGTGATTAAGAGTCCGAGGGAGCTGACAGTCCTTCGTTACGTGAACCAGGTGAGCAGTGCCGCCCACTGCGAGGTGATGAGAGCCATGAAGCCGGGCATGAAGGAGTTTGAAATGGAGAGTCTCTTCCAACACTACTGCTACGCAAAGGGAGGCATGAGGCACTGCTCTTACACTTGCATCTGTGCCACGTATGTATGTATGTATGTGTGTATGTATGTATGTGTGTATGTATGTATATGTGTGTGTGTACGTGTGTATTTAACATTGACTGTGAAACTCATTGGCACGAGTTGTTGTTATTTGTTGTTGTGATTATTTGTTGATTGGTGATTGGTACAATACTTTGGTATAAATGTGTGTGCCGTGGAGATTTCAAAATAATTTTGATCACTCTAAAACTTTACATATAATAAAAATAGAAAACAGCAGCATAATATAGTTTAATGTTAGATGTATAAGTTCGTAAGATAGACCAGAGAGTATCTTGCTCATTTTCCAGTCATGTAATTCTTTGGGTATGTTATGATTCCATGCACAAGTTTCATGTCATAGTGCGTATGTATGTGTTGTTGTAGAGGTCATAATTCTGCCACTCTCCATTACGGACATGCCGGGGAACCAAACAGTAAGACAGTGAGAGACGGAGACATGTGGTGAGTGACATCCATAGACACACACGTTACACACACACACACACACACACACACACACACATGCAAATGTAAATTCTCTTGCAACTGCTAGCGGTTATGTGCACCTGGCAAAGCCAGGATGCCTGTGCACTAAGCAGGCACAGTGAGCTGTGAAAGCTAAGCTCCTGGAGCCGGGCTAGGAACTCGCAGGAGAACAGACCTTTCCTCACAGCAAGTGGTGTGGGCACCCAAAGTCCCACCTGGGCCATTGCGTTTTCGTGAGAAAAGGCCTTGAATTTGCACCTCAACAAACACATATACACACATACATACATACACGTGTGCTCTCTTAATTAAACATGTTCGTAATGAATAGAGTTTTATTTCTGAATGTTATGGTACGCTGTGTGTATCTGTGTGTGTGTTAGTTTGTTTGACATGGGAGGCGAGTACTACTGCTATACCAGTGACATCACATGCTCATTTCCTGCCAACGGGTGCTTCACACCAGAACAGAAGGTACAGTTTAGGGAACACAGTGAAGGCGGTATTGTTTTCCTAAGGAAGCTGCATTGTAATAGCTACATACATATCACATTGAATGTCAACTAAATACTTTTTTTTTACTGCAGGGACTTACTGTATACATGTGTCTACTACACATACAGTATAACATTAGCATGGGATGAGCTAATTGGTAAAAGTAGTGTTTTCTGTACAGCCACTCTGTCCAGGGTTTACCACAACTTCAGCATCAGTAATTCAAAAGTTCTTAAATATGCGAGTTTAAAAAATGACTTGATGGATGACTGCAATCCTGTCTATAGTATACCTCATTATCGGCATAAAGCAAGCGAGAAAGACCGTCTCAAGAGCAATTAAATTAAGAATTCAATATGTATGGCACACGTGACCTTAATGCACGAGTACCCGACTATATCAGTGATAAAGTGTCTGAAAAAAAAAAAAAGGGTTAATATATTTAGAATAGAATTCATTATTCATTTTAGGTACAGATCTAATTGTAGTGGCAAATAGCAATGACATTGATTTAAAGGTTTGGTCACCATTTGTGAACCAGTACACCACTAGTTGTTGTTGTTGTTGTTTTGTTTTTACATTTTGGTATATCATAGTTCAGTTTGTTGCACTCAACCACATTTTGCACGATAGTTCTGTTATGCTCTATTTCTCCTCTTGCATCAGGTGATCTACAATGCAGTCCTGAAGGCAAACCGCGCAGTGATGTCAGCGATGAAGCCGGGTGTGTGCTGGGTGGACATGCATCGCCTTGCCGACCGAGTGCAGCTGGAAGAGCTGAGAGCTGCTGGTCTGGTACAGGGAGAGATAGAGGACATGGTGAAGGTTCATATGGGAGCCGTTTTCTTCCCACACGGACTCGGACACTTCATGGGCATCGACACTCACGACGTGGGGGGTTTCCCTGAGGTGTGCAACTGCCTGTGTTTGCGTGTGACCGTTCTTTCTAACATCTGTAATGAGTTTTTGTTGGCTGAACCCTGAACTACGTATGTAGCTATTACTGAACTTCTTGATGTTTGTGTATATGCTCTTGTCCAGGGTACAGAGCGCATCAACGAGCCTGGTGTGAGGTCGTTAAGGACGGTCCGAGTGCTCCAGGAAGGCATGTGCATCACCGTGGAGCCAGGAATCTACTTCATAGATCACGTGAGTGACATGTGTACTATTAACTGGAAGTGGAAGGACACAGCAAATCATCTCTCTCAGGACTAGGTGGTAATATTCATTCTACGCCACTCTGATGTATTGTACTCTGTCATATGTATTGTGTTAACTAGTACTCTCTGATAAGGTTGACTGCCACCAGTTTCATTGATAGGCCTTGCTAGTGTCCAACAGTTCGTCGATTAATAATGGTTCAAGTTATATTATAAACATGCAGTAATACAAACAGGCTATGAATATAATTAGTATGTGCAAGTTTGTAAATGCTGAGTTGGCTTATTCCGGCCCCACATGCATGTTTCCTTCAATTTCAACACAGCACAACTGGAATAAAAAAAATGACTCCCTCTCAATTGAAGCTTGTTGATGACCAGACTTAAATTCTGTGTATATAATTCATTTTGCTGGGCATATTATGTACAGTAACATTTTCCTTTTTTTTTTTTTTGCTTGTAGCTTCTTGATAAGGCATTGGACAATCCTGCCCAAAGTTGCTTCATTAACAAGGAGCTGCTCCCCAAGTACAGAAAAACTGGTGGGGTAAGTCAATGATGGTAAGGATCACCTCTACAAGTGCAATTGTCTATTCCTCAGACAGAGAATTTTGTGCCATGCCAGGCCTTTGTAAACATTGTGCTAATATGCAGGTGCGAATTGAGGACGACGTTGTCGTGACAGCCACAGGGGCGGAGCTCCTGACTAATGTGCCACGCACTGTGGAAGAAATAGAGGCGTGGATGCAGAAGGGAGAGAAGACTTGGAAACCACTCCCATCAACATAAGCTGAGGACAGACTGTGAACATTGCCACTGTCTTTTGATGTGTTTCGCAACTTTCATAAAAAATATTTCAGGACTGTAATTTGACCGATTTGTGAAATTTTGTATATTTGTACAAGTAACAATAAATAATACTTTATCATCTTTGCATGGATGTGCTACTACCTCACACTAGCCTTGAAAAAAAAAAGAAAGAAACAAAAACACACTTGCTTAGTTTATTCTTATTAAACATTTCTAAGCTTTCAACAATGGAGTATTTGCGCTCAGTTGTAATTTAATTGTATTCAAAATACTTACTAATTTTATAGATGTTAAAAAAAAAATGCAGCAGAAATGAGAATAACATAGTTTGGTTCATTTTCTTTTGGGTCCCACTGCGTTGGGGTTTCTCCTCCCTCCCCCGAGTCGTGGACGACCAGCTTGGAACGCTATCTGTGCCCCTCTACTCGTGACGTCTTTCATTGTAAATGGAGAGGTCTACAACAAACACGATTGACAACAAAACAGCATTAAGTTATTGATACAGTAACATCATCTATGAGTAGGATTCAACCCTCCCCCAATATAATGCAGTTCTGCATAATCAGGTAAGTAAAATATGTGCTATCAAGTACATATTGCAGCAATTTTTTGAAAATATTAGTCAAAATAGACTTGCAATAATAAATGTGGGCAGTGGTCCTAGAGTCAAGCATGGCAACCGAAGTTTGGTGGTCAAGGCAGCAGTGAACTGCACAGAAAATAATACTCTGTGCTTGTGGTTACAGCATTGTTCTTTACACTATAAATTTGTTATTCATTTGATAACAGAATATCACTTATCAATTAGCTCCTCGTGTAAACACTAACAGCTCAAGAAGACGGTATCATTACACAAACTGAAGGTAACAGCAGAAAGAGAGCAGTGATAACTACCAGTAGCTTCAGTTTCTTTTTATTGACGGTACGTTAATATCAAGTGTTTGTGTACACAGTTAGCAATAACAAGAATGGGTTTTTAACTTCTACTTCATGCCTTCAAGCTTGACACAAGTCGGAGTAATTACTTCAAAACATGTACATCACATCACGCCTAATTTTACAATAGTTCTGAAACTTGGAACATTCCTAGCACATACATCAGTTTGAAACACTTGGGCTAAACTTTGGCAACACACAGTACCTGTGTGTGTACATCTTGTTAACATGAGAAGTATCTATTGGTCCCATGACTGCTGTTCATTGTTGTGTTGTCCGGGCTGTGCATATAAGACTTCCGTGTTTTGTGTGTGCAGTCTGTCAGTTTTCTCAGTTGCCATTCGTGCCATATGATGTGCTGCAAATATGAACGAATTAGAGCACACACTCGAATAGACTGTACTCTCAAATACAGCGTATGGTTTGAAGGCTTGAGAATAGAACATATGCAAATCTATTAGAGGAATACCGTACTTCTCAATCGCCTCGGCTAACGTAGTATTGCTACACTATCCATCTTTAACTTGCTACAACATGCATAACTGCTTCAACAGAAGGTGTGACTAAAAATTTTGCCAATAGCCCATCAGTAACTGATCCAACAAAACCAAAACCACTCTTGATCAACTCCAGAACGTCCTGACCTGGCCATGCTTAACTGAAGACCTAGTTTTGATGTCAAATTAGAGTGTTCCACGGCACCCAAAATTTTGTCGATCATAAGCAGAGGAGGTAAATATACCCGTATCAGAGTCACACTGCAGTACTGGATGTGGTATCAGAGTCACACTGCAGTACTGGATGTGGTATCAGAGTCACACTGCAGTACTGGATGTGGTATCAGAGTCACACTGCAGTACTGGATGTGGTATCAGAGTCACACTGCAGTACT
>WLWD01001145.1_pt1 | contig 16278 bp, 7 predicted proteins | sample 6712731 | NCBI WGS metagenome assembly WLWD01 (sample SAMN12718690, study PRJNA576275) | sponge metagenome | isolation source: marine sponge | host: Mycale hentscheli | place: New Zealand: South Island, Marlborough, Capsize Point | collected 2014-11-01
CTAGTGATGTGCTTGAGCACAAATGGCGAGCGAGCCTAAAGACTACACTAGTTTTATATGAATGATTTTGCTTCTAACACTGAAGCTACTGAAAATAAGGTCCAGTTTTAAAATTTCGCATACACGGTAAAGGGATTTCAGTGCCATAGTAACAACTCTCTGCAACTGCTTGAATTGAAGGAAAAAAAACAACAACAAAACAATACACGTTATTTAAACGTTTTCTTTGTGATATTCTTTAGCTAAGTTATGGTTGTAACACACAATGCTTTGACACAACTGGACATGCACCTACAGACTTACCTTCGTGGTAGTCTAGTGGACAATGTATTTTCAAGTAACTACTGTTGGGAACGGCTTATAACCATGACAAACGAGCGCATTGATTACCACCGCCCACTAAACGAATAGAAAATGGAAGTCCCTTAATTTTCAAGTTTTAACTGCACCGCAAAGAAATTCAAAAACGGTTAAAAACAATCAATTCTAGGGTGTACGGGTACTTGATCGATAAACCAGAGGATTCTGTTAGTGCATTTGGGACGGTGGTCGACCACATAACTAACACAAAAACGCGAGGGTCAAAGTACAAAATGACATACGTACGTCCATATATATAAATAAATAAACTAGTGGTGTGCTTGAGCACAAATGGCGAGCGAGCCTAAAGACTATACTATTTTTATTGACTTCTAACACTGAAGCTACCGAAAATAAGGTCAAGTTTTTAAATTTAGCATACAGGGTAAAGGTATTTCAGTGCCATAGTAACAACTCTCTGCAACTGCTTGAATTGTAGGAAAAAACAACAACAACAAAACAATACACGTTATTTAAAAGTTTTCTTTGTGATATTCATTAGCTAAGTAGTGGTTGTAACACACAATGCTTTGACACAACTGGACATGCACCTACACAGACTTACCTTCGCAGTAGTCTAGTGGACAATGTATTTTCAAGTAATTACTGTTGCGCACGGCTTATAGCCATGACAAAGAGCGCATTGACTTACCACCGCCACTACTCGAATAGAAAAACTGCACCCGCAAAAGAATTCAAACGGTAAACAATTCAATTTCTACTGCACCCGCAAAAGAATTCAAACGGTAAACAATTCAATTTCTAGGGTGATACGGGTACTGATCGATAAACCAGAGGATTCTGTTTAGTGCAATTTGGGACCGGGTAGACCACATAAACTAACACAAAAACGCGAGGGTCAAAGTACAAAATGACATACGTACGTCCATACTCACTAAACAAAACATTCCGATTTTCGATTGTGTACCCCGGTAAGTGTCTCGCTCGCTACGCTCGCTCGCCAATAGACATCCCGATTTTCGATTAGGTACCCTGTAAGTGTCTCGCTCGTACGCTCGCTCGCCAAAAGTTAGAGTTTAATAACAATCCACTACCCCACTCTTCAGGAAGCAAACCAACTTATCGAAAAAACGAAAAACGCCCCAGCCAAAAAACACAGCCACAAAACACGGTCGTCTCTTCTTCCCCGTATGACCTGCCACATTTACAGAAACCCTTTACCTCATCTGCATTAGTCTTGACGGGGAACAGTCCACGAGCCAAGTACACAGCGTGATCTGCCATCTTCAACCCCCGCAGGATGTACATGCCACTGTTGCTATAGATACCACAGTAACCCGGACACTTCTCTGAGGTCCAGAACCTGACGGTCAAACCTTCATGCTCGTTACACTCCCACATAAACTCACCACTGACCGAGTCATACAACCTAACACACACACACACACACACACAACATACACAACATACACACACACACACACACACACCACACACAGCATACAGATGATAAAACAGAGAAGGGAGGTGGGACTATTTTATTAGAGGAGGTAGTCATTTATTTTCTTATTAATCTATTTTATATTATTTATTACTAAATGATGTGCTTCAGCACAAATGATCAGCTCTAGTTTCCTCTAGTTTCCTTGAAGCTCAGTTGTAATCCTAAGCAGCTTAGTTAGTGTTAGGCTATAATGGCACACCAAAGAGAGGTAGTGCTGTCTCTCAGTGTGTCTCTGAGATCACTAGTAAGTGGCACAACTCATTGCACGGCCTGGGTGTCTCCACTCATTGCACTGGGTGTAATGCAAGGCCTGGGTGTCTCCACTCATTGCACTGGGTGTAATGTAAGGTCTGGGTGTCTCCACTCATTGCACTGGGTGTAATGCAAGGTCTGGGTGTCTCCACTCATTGCACTGGGTGTAATGCAAGGTCTGGGTGTCTCCACTCATTGCACTGGGTGTAATGCAAGGTCTGGGTGTCTCCTCATTGCACTGGGTGTAATGCAAGGCCTGGGTGTCTCCACTCATTGCACTGGGTGTAATGCAAGGCCTGGGTGTCTCCACTCATTGCACTGGGTGTAATGCAAGGTCTGGGTGTCTCCACTCATTGCACTGGGTGTAATGCAAGGCCTGGGTGTCTCCACTCATTGCACTGGGTGTAATGCAAGGTCTGGGTGTCTCCACTCATTGCACTGGGTGTAATGCAAGGTCTGGGTGTCTCCACTCATTGCACTGGGTGTAATGCAAGGCCTGGGTGTCTCCACTCATTGCACTGGGTGTAATGCAAGGTCTGGGTGTCTCCACTCATTGCACTGGGTGTAATGCAAGGTCTGGGTGTCTCCACTCATTGCACTGGGTGTAATGCAAGGTCTGGGTGTCTCCACTCATTGCACTGGGTGTAATGCAAGGCCTGGGTGTCTCCACTCATTGCACTGGGTGTAATGCAAGGTCTGGGTGTCTCCACTCATTGCACTGGGTGTAATGCAAGGTCTGGGTGTCTCCACTCATTGCACTGGGTGTAATGCAAGGTCTGGGTGTCTCCACTCATTGCACTGGGTGTAATGCAAGGTCTGGGTGTCTCCACTCATTGCACTGGGTGTAATGCAAGGCCTGGGTGTCTCCACTCATTGCACTGGGTGTAATGCAAGGCCTGGGTGTCTCCACTCATTGCACTGGGTGTAATGCAAGGCCTGGGTGTCTTCACTCATTGCACTGGGTGTAATGTAAGGCCTGGGTGTCTCCACTCATTGCACTGGGTGTAATGCAAGGCCTGGGTGTCTCCACTCATTGCACTGGGTGTAATGCACTCATTGCACTGGGTGTGGGTGTCTCCACTCATTGCACTGGGTGTAATGCAAGGTCTGGGTGTCTCCACTCATTGCACTGGGTGTAATGCAAGGTCTGGGTGTCTCCACTCATTGCACTGGGTGTAATGCAAGGTCTGGGTGTCTCCACTCATTGCACTGGGTGTAATGCAAGGCCTGGGTGTCTCCACTCATTGCACTGGGTGTAATGCAAGGCCTGGGTGTCTCCACTCATTGCACTGGGTGTAATGCACGGCCTGGGTGTCTCCACTCATTGCACTGGGTGTAATGCACGGCCTGGGTGTCTCCACTCATTGCACTGGGTGTAATGCAAGGTCTGGGTGTCTCCACTCATTGCACTGGGTGTAATGCACGGCCTGGGTGTCTCCACTCATTGGTTGTCAATTTCATTTTTTTGTCACACATGCCACTAATATGCCACACATAACGTCCATATAAACATACCGACTATTGGGTCAAACTTGTACACTCACTTCTAATTGTGCCACAAGTTCTTAGTTCACCAATAATCATCATCATCATCACAATCATATTATTATTATTATTATTTTTGTTATTATTATTACTTTTACTAGTACTACTACCATTATTACTACTAATTATATTGAGGAAACAGAAGAACTACTATCAGTACATGGAAAGGGTTATTTCACGTTGTCTCCATCTTGTACTGGCAGACACTCACCTGATGTCCCCATGGAAGCTCACTCCATAGTAAGTGTAAAACAGGAAAAGGCGTGGCTTGTTAGATACTGGTGGTGAAGACGGGAAGATGGAAGAAGTAGAAGGGAAAGGTAGATCAGACAGAGTGCATAAGTGATGTCGATGAATTGTACCTGTGACATACACAGAGGAATCATATTATAGTGGGTTTGTGGTTGCAAGAGAAAATACCATCGGGCATGTGCAAAGCAAAACCTACAGACTGCCCTGCCCATCCCAGAACTCCCAAATTACCTGTATTAGCTACTTCAATGGAATACACGCCCCCTTTGTTGTCCAGGGCAAGCAGCTGCTCTGAGAAGGGATGAGTAGCTAATGAGACCAGGCCTGGTTCTTCAGGAACCTGGAGAATCACAACCACAAACACAAGTTAAAGAACTAAAGAATAAATAATAACACAACAACAACAACAAATGTTTCTTATTTAGCGAACCTGTTTCATTGTTTGAGCATTTACTGGCAGAGCAACTTTCTTACTAGGCAACCCACAACTGAATGAAAATTTTTATGCAATGATTTGCAGATTCTGATAGATCAGAACATATCTAAAGATAAATGGCAAATATTATGACGTCTGCGACTAACACCGCAAGGGAACTTTGCCTAACGCAAGGGAACTTTGCCTAACGCAAAATTGATTAAAATATGAAGAGGACGATGCCCAATGATGACCTCAATAAACTGCTCTTAAGGACTTAATTAGTCTCTACAACAGCAACGTGGGAACTCTACTACCAGCCTTACCTTTGTCCACACTCCTGCCAGAGAAAGGATTATGCTTTTGAAATTCAGAGGGTAGGACAAGGGAGGGGGAAATGGAGTGGGGACTTGCTCGTTCCACACGAGAACTCGCAGATTCACGAGCGGCTCACCAGCACCTGGATGTAGTACCAGCACTATAACTCAACCACACCCACTTTCAAACATAATGTGCATCATTCAAGCAACACTAACAACAACAACAAAACACAAACAAAGCCAGTGACTTGTATATATTGAAGGATGTTTGTTACCTGGAGCCCAGAAGAGGAGAAGACCCTTAGGGTAAGGACTAGTACAGGGCAAGAAACACATTCCATACTGGAACGGTAACAGATCCAGTGGAGGGCAAGACTCCAGTAGTACGCTGGACTGACCGAGAATGAGTGATCCATTAGGAGCTATTTCACACCTTCTTAGGACGACTTGGTGGGAATAGGAGGAGTTGGCGGTGGAGTCGGAGGAGGTGGAGGGTGGGGGAGAGAAGGAAGGAGACGAGGACTTATTGAGAGGTCTGTGCTTAGCACAGTACAAGAATACTCTGGAAGATAGCCGGCTAGTGTGAGGGGGTGTGGTGAAATAGCAGCTGTGAAGGATCGTGTTTGAACTGAGTTGATATGACTCTGCAGGAATAACATGAAACATGACAGATATCACATCACATGAGATCACATGACACACAGGGTGACCCTACCACTCCCAGCTCCCTACCTGGGCATTACAAAATAAAAGTGTTCAAATAAACAAATTTAAGAATCTGGCTACAAAAGATAATAGAAAAACAACAACAACAACTGACAGTAGACAAGCCAATTTGAAGGCCCAAGTCAATTAATTACACTAATGCATGTGTATATACTTATTGAACGGATGCACCACTACAGCAATGCCATTACAACGACACAACCTACCATTTAAACTCCAGTTCTGAGTGAGTGGGTTGCATCTATAAGTGCTCACTTCCCCGTTGTTCTGAACCTGAACGTACACAAGAACACAATCACATCATCACCTGGCAAGAAGAAAGACAACAGTTCAGTCTCTCTTACCACTAACACTTGGGTGTGGCTGTCCTTGCTGATGTCCTGCACACCAAGAACTTCCGTGCAACTCCGTGACAGCTCCAGAAGACAGCCTGTGGTGGTCATGTGCCTGTCACCTGACTTTGGATGCTCGCTCAGAGGTATGCAGCTGAACACATACAGAATAGCTCGATTCGAAGAGTTCACTGGACACAGAAGAAATAACATTTATATTTATTATTGAACAGATGCTAATAGAACTGTATTTTTATCCTCACTTTGTGGTAAAATCCCATCCTTTGAGGTCACTGCAACAAAGATATGACCTGGTATTACAAATACATTGCTTATTCTTAGTTCTTGAGCAGGAGAGTCTGATAACATCCGACGGAATAAGTCTCTGAGAACCTTTACACAATCGTTATAGCATTAATTTTCATTTCCCTTTAACGGCTTCAAACATCATATACAGTACCTGGTGGTTCTTTAAGCTGGGCCAAGCGTCCCATATTCGTTGAAGGTCGAATAGACTTTGGGTCATTTCAATGTGACCATAGAAAACTCGATAAATAATCTTGAAGAACACTGCAAAAAAAAATATTAGTTGAAAATAGAGCACACCCACACAGAAACGCCCCTTGACCTTTGACCCTCAAGGTTTGCAGTGTGAAGTTGGTGAGACATTTCTTGCCATTATTATGGCCTTTATATTTCGCATGGTGGGTCTAATACCTACAGCTGTGAGAGTAGGAGTTTCTGGAGGAGCTGCCTACGGTTCTGCCAAAATGGGTGTGTGGTCAGATTCAACAGAAACTAAAGAGAAACTTGATATAGTTCAAAGAGAGATCCACTACCCCAGTAGCGGGATCTATCCATTTTCAAAAAAGTCAGACGGTTCCGCGGTAAGAAAATTACTTTATCTATAGCTGGAATTGTTATAAAATTGGCAGATAGAATATACATCTGTCATGTCCACACTCTCTTATATACATTCTTTAATGGTTTCAATTTTTATTATCAGGGGCCCAATCCTATCAGGTCATCGCGGACAATTACTGAAGTAGCTCAGGACTCTTGGAACACTGCTGTGATGAAAGCTTGTAAATCTGTAGCAACGGCCGATGGAACAGACATCAAAGCAGCTACTCAAAAAGCATACGAACAACTTTCAGAATATGTCAAGAAATAAGTTTGTTTTCATGTAATAGTCCATCAATTCAATTTCCATCCTCTCTGCACCACAGGACATAAAAAGTATATTTTGACAAACAACAAAACAAACAAGTTGAGTCGTATCAGAGAAGCAAGTAGCGCATGAGGTACTGATGTGATCCACAGCAAGTCATGAGAATCAGAACCTTACATCACAACAGCAACCTTGTCCAATGTCCATTGTTGTTATTTTAACAGTGCAGTAAGAAATACAGTGAATTGAATTGAGCGCATGTTTGAGAGTCATATTGCTTCTTGCTGTATGAAAGGATTGGGGATCTGCTCCATGGAGTCTGCAGGACATACCAGGACTACAGTAGTGCCCCGGCATACCACCAGACCCAGGCTACGTGTCTCATCTGTGATCTTGAAAGGATCTTCTGGATCTGAATGAGAGAACAGCAAACACGCTCAGGCACAACATTCTGTGCCACCAGTAGCATACACAAACACATTACCTTGCACATGCTCTATGCACCCATCAATCACCAGGTTCAGCAGTTGATCATATCCTTTTAGTATACCAGTAGCTATGTGATGCACATGCATATACAAAGATAAATATAATATAACAGAAAGCTACTTGAAAGAAAAGCATCATTAATGTGATTGAAAAAACAACAACAAACAAAAACAACTGGTTTTTAAGGCCACTACATTTGTTGTGCATTGAGAATATCAAGTTGAAATTATTATTATATTTTTATTCCTAATTACCTTCTCTTCCACCTTGAAACTTGACTCTTATCTTCTTTTCCAAGTACTTTCCTAATTCTGCACTTAATAAAGTTTCCTTCTTTTGTCTTTTTTCTGGTGGAGCCTACCAAATTTTATACATTACTCAGAAAAGCAATCAACACTAAGAAAAACTTACAGACATTTGACCAAGTCAAGATAGCAGACTTTTCTCTGAACTTTCAATTGAAGCGCATCGACGACTCCTTACCTATATTATTGATCCAGCGCAATATGGCTGGTCAGGGTGCAGATGAAGGAGCAGCAGCTGAGGAGCCGTGGAAGGATTGTCTTGGACAAAAAGAAGCCTCTGACTTAGACAACACGCTTTTCTTTGAATATGAGTACTCCATAGACCAGCTGATGGAAATTGCTGGCTTGTGTGTGGCACAGGTAAGCGTACTACTAGAGCTCTACAACTCGCTGAACACTGTCTTATTAGTCTGTACTTCATTAAACCTACATGTTTTTTATTTCTCTTTCTTCCTGCCTGCCCCATTTTATTTTAACCAGGATACATTGGAGGTTTTAACTCCTTGTTGATTTCAGACAGCTTCTCTATGTTATGCATTACTAAGCAAACTTACGGAACCAGAATAACCTCTGTTAAGACTAGTGGTGTGCTTGAGCACAAATGGCGAGCGAGCCTTAAACTACACTATTGTTAAACGATTGATTTTAACAACTAACATTCAAACTACTAAAATAAAGTCGAGTTGTTAAATTACGCATATGCGGTAAAGGGGTTCAATGCCATAGTAACCGATCCCCTCAACTGTTTGAATTGAAAAAGAAGCAACAAAATCAAGTCACGTTATTTAAATTTTTTCTTTGTGATATTCTTAATAGTAGTTGTAACGCACAATACTTTCATACAACTGAACATACCTACGCAAGACCTTCGTGGTTCGTCTAGTGGACAATGAATTTTCAAGTAAATACTGTTGAGTAGGGCTTATAACTGTGACAAATAGCGTATTAACTTACCACCGCCACTAACTCAAATAGAAATGGAGCTCCCATAAGTTTTTGAGTTATAACTGCACCCGCAAACGAATTCAAAGCGGTAAACAATTCAATTTCTACTTGGTGATATGGGTAATGATTGCTAAACCAGAGGATTCTGTTTAGTGAAGTTTGGGACGGGGTCGAACACGGAGCGAACACAAAAATACGCGAGGGTCAAAGTACAAAATGACATACGTATGTCCAAACATAAATAAACAAACATCCCCGATTTTCAATTGTGTTACCCCTATAAGTGTCTTGCTCGCTCCGCTCACTCGCCAATTAAAAAAATGGATCAACTTGTGAACTCTTTACCTCAATAAAACAACAACAACAACAAAATCTGTTGATATGGTTGAAATTGATTATGTATTAAGTATTCAAATTTTCTGACAACCTGAGTCACAATATACTTTTATTGAATTTTATTTTTTTCTTGTCTAGCTCACTCGCCACCACAGCACTATTGAATACACTAGTGGTATATTATGAGTTTAGCATTAGAGATATTGTATTAAAGTGGGAGTGTATTCAGTCTGACTGTAAAATAGCAGGTATTTATGCTAGGAAGGCCTTTAGAATCGCCTAGTTTGGCTAGTTGGCTCTTCTCCCGAATGCCTTGTGCATCGAACTATTAAATAAAAATAAAGTAAAAAGTGAACAAGTTACAACCAGTGAAGTGAATTGTCTAGTATGGACTGCCTATGGGAAAGGGAAGTATAGCATATTAGAAATTGTATTGTTGTTCCCCCTGCTCTCCTGTTGCAGTCTGTGGCATGTTGCTATCCAGCATCCACTCACAGCTCTGTGCTGGTGGTGTGTGGACCGGGCAACAACGGCGGGGATGGACTGGCGGCTGCTAGGCACCTGCATTTCTTTGTATGTAATTATTTATTTTATTCTCGAATTTTTTGTGAAGATTGTGTGCAAATTAGTAGCTATTTATTAGTGGCATATTTCAGCAAGTAAGTCATCCATACTATGTCTGTTTGTCTGCTTGTAGTAATTACCATGTAGCCTATCATCTCCAATTAAGACCAGGTCACCTCATGACTTCTAGTTAATTAGTTAACATTATTAATCTGCTAATTAATTTTATTTACCATTAAAGTAACGAACTTGTTTTACAAGTAATTGGTTATTTCCTATTTGTGATAGCTGCTTAGCATCGATAAGTCTTCTAAAAGAGAATTCTATTTTGAGTCAAAAAATATATTGATTTGCTTTATCATTGTTTTATAATAATATAGTACAACTAACCTATCTGACGTTTGTGATTTACAATCAAATTTTTGTACCCACAATTCTATTTTTATAATTCTATTTTTAATTATTGTTTACAGGGCTACAATCCTGTGCTGGTGTATCCAAAGCGTACCAACAAACAGATCTATCAAATATTAGTCAATCAATGTGAAAAATTGAACTTGCAATTCCTGAAATCTCTCCCGTCAGCTCCTGAAATTAATTCTAATTACCAGCTGGTAATTGACGCCATATTTGGCTTCAGTTTCAAGGGAGCAACAGTCCGAGAACCATTTGACAGCATTTTGAAGATTCTCAAGAATGTGACAGTTCCCATAGCATCTGTGGATGTCCCTTCAGGTCAGCACTGACAATTCATTTGTATTTAAACTTATAGCTCGTTACCCGAGCGACTGTGCTTGTCATCGAGTACTATAAATCTGATATAGTCCCCGGTATTCCGTATGAAAATGTATTAGAGGGAAAAAGTTGATATAGTTTGTAGCAACCATTAAAAGTAATGGGAAAATGGCCGGAGAGAGCTATAAATAGAGCTAAATGGGCTGTAAAAATAGTTATAAACCAAAAAAAAAAAAAAAATTGGTTTGAAATTCACAATGCCACTTGGGCAACATACAAACCTATACTTCTGTAAAGTTGTAGATACTTATGTATGTATCATGGGATGCAAAAGTTTTAAGTTTTTCTCCAAAGTACATTGCTGTTTCTACGACTGATCATTTGTGTTATTCATTCAAGTATGTGGTTAGTGGGCACTGTTGAGTGCACTATTGGTCTATTGCAGCCTAGGGTGTTACCTGGTGTTACCTGGTGCTGCTCTATGTTTGTCAGTGTAAGATGTCATGAAATATGCCTTACTCCTTCAGAGTATTAGTTAATTGAAATTAGTTGCAAAGTTGATAGGAAAGTGGTATACTTGTTGTTCAGCTAATTGCCTGCATGATGACAGTTCTATTATTGCCTGAAATAGTGAAAGAAAATTTGAAGTTTGTTGGAACTTTGAATAACTCCATGGCAATAGTTTGTGGTATCTGATTGTTATGTAAACTTAACATGTATTATTGACTTCTTGTGTGAAGAGCTATTGAGGATATTATTATTTATCTAAACTTTCTAGCCTTCGCTGATTATTTTTCTGAGGTGAATACAAGAGCTATTGGGGAAGATAACTGCTCCAGTGAATTATCTTGAACTGGGTGCAATGTCTCCATCTGCCTGACCAGATAGTGCCAGCTCAGTTTATATATCTTGTAACATGATAGTAATAATAAGATAGGTCAGTTTCCAGCTCAATGGAGCACCAAAGGTGCAAACTCTTAGTGGTACTATACACTAGCTAGCTATTACAAAATCATTTTTCAGTTCAAATACAATTTATTTGCATGGGGTATATATAATCAGGTGTCACTAAAGCTCACGCAATGAAAATGGTAGGTGTAATGCTATCTTCATAGAGAACAGGGACACACACATATGCACTGAGGGTTAATTTTGATGTGCTATTGGATTGGGGGATATCTATCAGGGCCACATGCGGAAGATGAATATAGGAGAAGCAATACACTCAAGACAATGAAATGAAATGAAATACAGACAAATTCAAAGACCCTTGCATGCAGTACTTAAAATATGCACTAAATACTGATAAAGGATTTTCTGGGGAGGAGGAGCAAATGTTACCCTTTACCACACACCCCTTAAATGCAGCCCTGCCTATTTTCATCTTTGCAAATTATTCATTATATATTATTTTAGAAGTTTTTGTTTCTTTCTTGATTCCTTCAATAACTTCACGGGGTTGTTGTTATAATTTAATTTGTTTATCTGGTTGTTGATTTTTGTTTTTCTATCTCATATCGAGAAATTTTGACTTTTTTTTTTTGTGATAGTATAGGTTGGGATGTGGAAAAAGGAGACATTCATAATTTAGGCTTTTCTCCTGACATGCTGATATCTCTAACAGCTCCTAAACTCTGCTCCAAGCAGTTCAAAGGTCACCATCACTACCTGGGGTTGAGGATGGTGCCACAGCAACTTTGTGATATGTATCGTTTGAAACTGCCTCAATACTCTGGGACGGAACAAATAGTGCGTCTTAATTAAACATCTCACCAAATATACATCTGTATTATACTGACATAATAAGATTTTAACAGATTTGTTGTTTGTTTATTGTCATAATTTTAATGGTCATTATTATGAAAATAAGATAAAGGGGTTGTGTTGGCTATTATACCGTTACATACAAACTACATTAGCTAAGTTATCACTTTCATGGATAATTTAGTTATTTTTTATAAGGTGATTTAGTTTTCTTGGTCTTGAAATTTTTAGTATTAGACATTTTATTGGCCTGTTCTGTCTGGGTACTGTCCTGGTGTAAGTCTGCAGTCCTAGGCGGAGAAGGTGCTACTGGTATGGACTCTTTTTCTGCTCTGTGCAAACTTCGTCCACTCAATTTCCCACTGTTTTTCTTAGCCATCGTTGAGGCACTCCCACTTGCTTCTGAGGACAGTAGGTTGGATTCCTGAGCCAGTCCTTTCCTTTTCATACGCTTTCCTTTTGGACTGATTTTTTTGCTTGATATGTCACTATCTTCTTGTCCAGTGGAAATATCTTCTCGTCCAGATAATTTTTCTGTAGTTGTCTTTGCACCCTTGATTTCGTGGTGACGTTTCGACCCACTCTTGGTGCGTTTCAAAGATTTCGAAGGAGTGACCCCCCGTTCTTTGCTAGCTTTTTTATCTGCTAACTCTTTGTGTGTGCTGCTATCAGGTATTTCAGTGTCATCACCTTTTTCTCCTTTCATTTCCTCTTGATTATTTTTCTCTAAAGAAGTGTCGGCTTGCTCATTGTCTCTTTTATTACTGTGGCTGATGCTGGTGGACTTGTCATGTTGGGGCTCTGCATCGTCTTTCTGACTCTGGTCTCTGCCAATCTTGAGACTCGACGGCTTGTGGATATCGTCATCTGATTTTTTAACTCCTCTTAGGTTGTCTCGTGACGTCTGTGTATTTTGACTTGCAATACTTTTTCTGTGTAATTCCAGACCTTCATGCGAACCTTGCTCGTCAGAGCGTTCTTCTTTTATTGCTGGCAGTGTTTCAGCTAGAATGGTTGCACCTGATTCTGTGTGTACCTTAACTTCTATTTTCAGTCCGCTGTGGTCTACACGAGGCTCTCCATTGGCTGACTGGGCATTTGGTGTAGTCTGAAGAGTTTGTGCCATCTCAGTCTGTTGGTTACTTGCCATGCTGTCTTCAGTAACTGGCTGCTGGGGATCCTGTGCACTTTCTTCTGTTGCCTGGACATCCTGTGCACTTTCTTCTGTTGCCTGCTGGACATTACCCTCCTCTGCAGCAGATTGCTGTGTCATCTGTTCCTCTTCAGTCTCTTTTTGTAGATTGCTTTTTTGTGAATCTAAAGTTGCTGCAGAAACTTCAATATTTTCGGGCTGTTGGTGATGCTGTTCATTCACGTTGTTTTCTATAGACATAATTTCCAGTGGCATAACTTCATCTTGGACAATTTCTTTTGAGATCTCTTTGGTGGTTAAGTGTAACATTTTGTCTTCATTAGATAGAGTCAGTTGATCTGTCTGTGTTAATTGCTGGTCATCAAAAAGTGGGTCTGCATCAACTTGTTGTTTAGAACTGAGATTTTTCTGGTTGTCAGCTTGGTAAGTCTCCTCTAGAACATTCGCGCTTCCAGGGATCACACTTGGGGACTCAACTTGGAGTTTAGGGATGCTATCTTGTTGAGGAGTAAGTACATTTCTATTACTGTGCTCCATGTTTTGAGATTGTCTGGACGTAGCTCTACTTCGTGGAAGACTTGGACTGTTTTCCTCTGATGTATATTTGCGTTTAGCGCAATAGATAGCAATGAGTACTATGGTTGATACCACAAATATGACAGTCAGTGGACCCAAAGCTGCAACCAGTGCAATGAACCATTTCTTGGTATCTAAAAGTAAACAAATTTTTTTGTAACTAAATGAATTACAAAAGAACCATTGTTCTATGTAGTGATCATGCATTATGCCCTCTTGCTGCACTTTGTAATCATAACATTGGTTTACTAATTACAGTTTTATTAATTTATGCGGGATCAATTTTAATCAGCCAATTGTAATAAATGTACCTTACAGGTATAAGCAAAGCCGGATGTACTACTAGAATTACCTACCTGTATTTTTACAGTTTACAACTGAAGGGTCAGGAATCCATGTACCGTCCAATGTGCATTTTGTTTGACGGAATTTCTTGTGCTCCCTTGAGCAGTAATAATGGACAACTTCTCCCTGAAGATACTTGTCTTTGATTGGATCTATACCTCCATTAACAGGTGGGCGTGGAGGTTGATCACAGTAGCCCACTGCAACAAATAAAAATTACACTATGACCAGAACATTTGCTAAAATGTTGAAGCACTTGATACAACTTAGCATCGAAATGCAAACAGATGCATAGTAAATAATAACTTAGACAAAGTAGGGAGAAAAAAATTGAAGCTAGAAGTATGTATAGTTAGAGAACCATGCAATATTTAGTAGCATGTGTGGACATGTACACACACAAACATACATGTACATATAAAACGACAACTTTTAGCAAACATTATACTGTAGCTTGCTGTCATAAAAATGTTCCAGTTACATTAAAGAAGTTGTACATGGCTCATCACAACAAGCAATTGACAGACTAACAATATGACGATTCTCACTCTCATGCATGGACACTGAAGACTATAAAAATAAGTGATGTTTCATGATCAAATACATACTACTTTAACTTTATAATATTAACTATGTTTTTAATGTATTCTTACCTTTGTACAATTCAAACTTTTTACTTGTCTTTCCATTACAGTTTTGAGCAGAAATATTAATTAAATAGCGCACACTGTAGAGAGTGGTAATATTTATAATTAATCCAGAATAAGATTGACTAATTATTCTGAGTGAATTGTTAGAAAGTGTTGGTTCCACATGGACTGTAGGAAGTTTGCTTCCAATTGTTATGTCCCATCTTATTAAGGTAGTGTAAGTGCTCAATCCCGGAGTTAAATTGAATACTTGTGGAAATACAATATCAGGTAGTTTTCCTGAAGCCAATAATAGTAAAACTAAATCTCACATATTACATTTGGTAATGTTTTACTTTTAGGTCCTATAATATTTCGTGTCGCATATACCACACCGCGCAGACTACTACGTGATTTGTATGCGTTTTAGTACTAATTGTTAATGATGAAGTTTAATGCATATTGTTACTAGAGAAATGACAAAGTTAAAGTGCATATTACTAGTGTCCATATCACCCCTTCTACAAAGTTGATAGAGCAATTTACAGTCTGATGGCAAATTTCCAGAGAGGAATTAATGAGCATGACCTTCACTCATCTGATATAACTGTAGCACCAGGCAAAAGGTACTGCTGAATAATTGGTGGTATAGAGTATAGAGAGTTGCTGTTCTAGCAGGTATTTCTATCATAAAAGGGATGTTAGTTCCTCCTTCTACACTACCCAACAAACCCAACGACTTTGTCTGTACCGACCTCAGTAATATTTCCTGTCTATTCCTCCAAACTGGACAGAATGGTCTAAGAACCACTGGGCTTATATGTTTGTGAAAATTGGACTAACCTACTATAAGGTTAGATTGCAGTTTAGGTCCTACATTCGCGTCGCATCGCGCGCATCTGGCTCAACATTCGCATGCGTGCTGCTGAATAAGAGTTGCCAAATATGAATGTGTATGCTAAATATTGACAAGTATTAAATGAAATATTGATATGAAATAAGTATGTCATGTGAATGTGATTTGTATGGAATCATATTTATAATGGATATTGTTCTTTTATGTGCTCCATAATTTTTTAAAAATAGTCACAACCTTCATGCTTTTTTCTCCACACAAACTCTTGCAGATAGGTTTGGAAAAGGTCACTGGAAAGTGTTCATGACTCCCTTGCTCCTTAGCATTCTTTTTACAGTGGACCAGGTTCCCTCAATATTTTGTGTGTGAGCTCCAGTTGATGGATCCACAAAGTTTATGGAGTGATTCACAGTTAAGTGAGTCATTCCATTTGCTGATAGACTACAATATGCTCTCCATTCATCATTGATAATGATGGTGCCAGGATGAACATGTCCAGAATGATGGGAAGCAGAGTGACTGCAGATCTATCTTTCACTTCCACCATGAAGCAATTGGAAGGTGATTGTCTTTCTATTCCACCAAACACCCAGTGACCTTCCTGTATTCTTCCCCTGTTGTATTTTCTCTTTCCAAATTTTCACTCATCAATTTCTACTGTTTTACCCACACCTCCTATTTTTTGTGCATGATCAATGAGATATTGGGCACAGACATCTCTAATGAAATTGTACCAGTCTGCA